>OFEK01001052.1_pt1 | contig 20940 bp, 22 predicted proteins | sample 1521131 | NCBI WGS metagenome assembly OFEK01 (sample SAMN05720209, study PRJEB24109) | activated sludge metagenome | isolation source: Anaerobic digester | place: China | collected 2015-12-16
CCGCGCCCACACCTCCATGTACGGTGCTCTCATATCTCCTTTTCTCTTCCCCGGCACCATGCGATCTCCCTCTCCCCACCGCGAACCCCGGCGCGATCCCGGGCGGGAAAACCGCATTGGCAACTGCCCACAGACCGGTCCGGATAGGTATTCTCAAATACCAAACTCCCCCATTTCTCTTCAGGAAGATATGTGCGGCTACTGGTTGCCCACCCCTGCCGGCGATGCCTGCTCCCGGTCCCGGCGGAGCACCGGCGTGCGGGAGTTCGAGGAGCGGGCGGGAGAACGACAGTGACCCCGGCTGCCCGGGCTTTCCTCTGCCTCTGCCTCCTCCTCTTCGTGCTTGCGCCGGCGGCAGACGGGCTCGTCATCACCAACACCGACCTGACGCCGGCGGAAGTGAACCTCCTCTTTGCCATGCGGGAGTACACCCTGACCTACAACGAGTATGCCGGTCGGCTCCCGGGATGGGTGACCGGGCCGTTTGAGAACGAGAAGGTCAACCTCTACGTCGAGTTCCCCGACGCCGTCCTGGTCATCGGGATCACCTTTCGCGACAGAAAGATCGTCTCGTTCGACGCGAAAGGCTGCCCCGACCCGATCGTCACGGTGACGACCGATAAGGCGACGGTGGAGGAGGTCATGGCCTCCGGCCGGCCGTTTGACACGTTCCGGGCGGCGATGCGAAACGGCACCGTCACGGTCGAGGGGAACACCCTGCTCGGTATGCTGCGGTCGGGTATGGTCCGGTTCGGGCTCCGGGTGATGGATATCGTCGGGTTGTGAGGGGAAAAAAGAGCCGGCGGCGGGTCTCACAGGCCCACAAGGCGCATGCAGACCCCAAGAGTCAGCCCTGACATGGCCGATGTCGCCGAGAGGGCGGCGAGCACGATGGCGTTCACCACCGGGCCGGTCATGAGCGGGGTGTAGGTCGGGTTCTGTTGTAGCCGCCGCACTGTCCGGAACGGTTGCGTGCTCACCGATATGGGGGGTTTGTAGCGTCGTATCCTCATGGAAACACCTCCTGGTATCGTGTGAATATACCTTGTGAGTCCTTTGTTTCCCCGAAAAGATAATCGTTGCGGTTCCGCCCGCCGGATATACCCGGGCGGGTGGAAGAGCCCTGTCACGACAGATTTATCCGATCTCCGGCGAGAGAATCCCTACAGATGGATCGGTATACAGAACTCCTTTTCTACGGCAAACACGTTTCTCTTCTCTCTTCTGGCCCTTATTTCACCGCTGATGGGTGGGTGAGCCAGGTATCCGCCGCGGCGGCCTCCGCCCGGGTGATGATCGCGAATCCCTGTATGGGCCCCCGGTGGAGGCGGTGAACGCGATGCCGGCGGGAGTGCGGGCGGAGTGGGAGCCGCTCCGGAAGGTGGCCGTTCACCGGCCGGGGATCGAGATGTTCTTCGGGCTGCTGGAGCCGTATGCGGCGCTCTACGAACGGGCGTTCAGCCGCTATGAGGCGCGCCGGGAGCATGATGCCCTTGTGCGTGCTCTCCACGAGGAGTTCGGTGTCCGGGTGCTGCGGCTCAAGGAGACGATCCTCGATGCCGCCGACAGCGACCCGGCAGTGCGCCGGCGACTCGTCGATTGGGCGTACGAGACGGTAACCCTCCGGGGCGGCCGGCGCGAGGTAGCCGAGGCGCGCCGGAGCATGGAGCAGAACGCCGACGCTCTCGACTCGTTGCATTTCTTCACCCTCCTCCTCTTAAACCCGGTCATCGAGGTGGGGCGGGGGGATACCGGCGACGGGGTGGACGTCCGGGTGCCGGGGCAGGAGCCACTCGCAAACCTCTACTTCATGCGCGACCAGCAGGCGGTGACCGCCCGCGGCCTCGTCGTCGGCCGGCCGGCAAAACGGCAGCGGCTGCGGGAGCCCGGGATCACCCGGTTCCTCTGGGATATACTCGGCATCCCGGTCGCCGGAACGGTTGAGGGGCCCGGGACGTTTGAGGGCGGCGACTTCATGCCGATGGGAACGTTCGCCCTCGTCGGCACCGGAGACCGGACGAACCCGGCCGGGGTCAGCCAGTTCCTCGACTTCGACCCGGGGTTTGACGAGATCGGCGTCGTCCACCAGCCGGGCCACCCCCTCATACCGGGCGACCGGCCCGACCCCATGGTCGACATGCACCTTGATACCTACTTCAACGTCGCGGGCAGCGGTGTCGTGATCGGCTCGGAAGTCCTCCTCCGGCGGGCCAGGGTCGATATCTACCACAGGACGGGCGAGGGTTACGTGCGGTCGGGCGAGACCGTGAGCCTCGACGACTACATCCGTTCGAAAGGGTTTGCGGTGATCGACCTCTCGATACTCGAGCAGCTCTCGTATGCCGCAAACATACTCTGCATCCGCGACGGGAGCATCCTTGCGGTCGAGGGGGAGCGGGTGATGCAGACGGTTCTCCTGAACCTGGAGCGGAAAGCCGCGCGCGATCCCCACCGCTACGGGCGGCTCCTCTGCCATGCCGAGGAGGATTATCGCCGGATCCGGGCCGCCGGCCGGTTCTTCCCGCACAGGAAGGAGTTCTCCCGGCACGGCATCGATCTCCGGCCGCTCCACCTTGAGAACCTGACGGGGGGTTACGGCGGCCCGCACTGTATGACCTGTGTGCTGGAGCGGGGGTAACTGAATGACAGGAAAGACTGTTGTTGTCGCGCTCGGTGGGAACGCCATCCGGCGGCACGACGAGGCAGGGACGGCCGCAGAACAGATTGCGAACGTCCGGCGGGCATCACGCCAGATAGCAGAGATTGCAGCCGACGGCTACGCCGTCGCCGTCACCCACGGAAACGGCCCGCAAGTGGGGGATATACTCGTCCGAAACGAGCTCACGAAGGATACCCTCCCGGCGATGCCGCTCGATGTCTGCGGGGCGGAGAGCCAGGGGATGATCGGCTACCTCCTCCAGCAGGCGATGCAGGAGGCCCTCCGGGCAGCCGGGCTCGACCGTCCGGTCGCGACGGTACTCACCCAGACCGTGGTGGACGGTAGCGATCCGGCATTTGAAAGACCGGAAAAACCCATCGGCCCGTTCTATACGGCCGATCAGGCGGAGCGCCTTCGGAAGGAGAAGGGCTGGCGGATGGTGCAGATACCGGGAAGGGGCTGCCGGCGGGTGGTTCCCTCGCCGCGTCCCATCGCCCTCGTCGAAGGAGAGGTGATCCTCCGGCTCTTCTCGGCCGGGGTGATCGTGATCGCCGCGGGCGGCGGGGGTGTCCCGGTGATAGCGGGCGACGGGGGCGCCTTTTGCGGCGTCGAGGGAGTGGTCGACAAAGACCGCACGGCGGCACTCCTTGCCGGGATCGTCGGCGCCGACGATCTTTTGATCCTGACCGACGTCGAGTGCGTCTCCTTAAACTATGGGGGGCCGAATCGAGAGGATATCCACGATATGACGGCTCGCGAGGCGCGGGAGCACCTCGCGGCAGGGCACTTCCCGCCCGGGAGCATGGGCCCGAAGGTCGAGGCGGCGATCCGGTTCCTTGAGGCCGGAGGGAAGCGGGCCACCATCGCATCGCTCGATTCTGCCGCTGCCGCCCTTGCCGGGCGGTCGGGAACCCGGATCCGGCGGTGACCGGCGCCACACCCCAACTCTTATATACTATATATCCGGAATCCACGGCGGTGAATGGGTATGGCAGATAACTTCTGGGTAGGGGTCATCGTCGGGTGGCTCGTGGGGCTGATCCTCGGCTTCTTCCTGCCGGTCGTCGGCCCGCTGGTCGGCGGGTTCGTCGCCGGCTGGATCGTCCGGGGCGGGATTGGAAACGGTGCAAAAGCAGGACTGCTCGCCGGCATCATCGGTGCCATCATCATATCGATCCTGATCCTCGTCGGCGGCACGGTGCTCCTCGGGGCATTCGGGCTTGTTGCCGGCGTCGGGACATCGATTGCTCTCGTTGTTGCGGCGTTCGTCTACCAGGGGATCCTCTCCCTGATCGGCGGCGCCATCGCCGGCGCGATCCGGCGGTAACGCGGGGAGGACCATCCTCCCCGGCAGGAGAGGCGGGAATCACGGCATGAGATTCCCTATCCCCTCCTCTAACCGCACCGCGATGCGGGAGCGGTACATCCAGAGGCAGGCAACCACTGCTGCAATCTCAACGATGACGACGTAGACGACGATATACCCGATCGAGAGATCGTAGAGAATGCCCATCACGGCGCTCCCGACGAACCACGCCGTCCCGAAGACAGCGCTCATGGTGCCGTAGGCCCTCCCCCTCCGGCCAGCCGTCGCCAACCCGGCGATCGATGCCCGAAAAGCGGTCTCGAATATACCGATCCCGACGCCCCAGGCAAGCGATCCCGCGAGGGCCACACCCGGGTCGCGTGAGAAGGCAAGGAGGACCGTCAGCGTGCTGATCACCGGGATGGTGAGGAGGATGCGGGTGCCGATGCGGTCGAAGGCCCGGCCGGCAAGCAGCGCCACGACGACCGAGACCACCATCGCGGATGCGTAGAAGAGGGGGATGGCGGCGTCGGGGACGATCGCCTGCGCCTTTAAGTGGAACGACAGGATCGGGAAGTTCACGAACCCGGCCATGCCGAGGAATATGAACACGGCATACGAGAGGACCCGGGGAGATCCGATGGTTTTACCGTCTCTTTCGCCGGTATCCAGACTTCCCGGCCTCGGTACCGTCGACTGCGCAAAGGAGAGGGTCAGTGCAACCCCGGCGAGAGGAAGACCGAGCAGGAGAAACCCCTCCGCGTAACCGCCGGTGAGGGTGAGGGCGGCGACCATGACGAGGGGCCCTATCACCGCGCCGACCTGGTCGAGCGCCTTGTGGATTCCAAACCCCCATCCCCGCCCAACGTTCGTCGTCGCGTGGGAGAGGATCGTGTCCCGTGCCGGCGTCCTGACGGCTTTTCCGACCCGTTCAGTGATGATGAGGACGGCCGCGGTCTCCCACCGCCCGATGGCGGCAAGGAGCGGTATGGCGGCAAGGAGGCCGTAGCCGGCCATCACCACCCTCCAGTAGCCATGGTCCCGGTCGACGTAGCCGCCGGTGATCGCCCGGAGGGCGTACCCTGCAAACTCGCCGAACCCGACGATCAGGCCGACGACGACTGCGCTCCCCCCGAGGGCGAGGAGGAAGGGTCCGGTGACGGACCGGGCGCCGTTTGAGACCAGGCTCCCAAAGAGGCTTGCCACGCCGAGCAGCAGGATGAGCCGGACCGAGAGACCGCGGACCTCCGGGGAAGAGTCGGGCATATGCGCGGGGGTCTTCTGGAGCCGCTCACATTAATTGTAGTGTATGGGCAGGCATCAGTGCCCTTATTCTCGCTCGCCGCACATACTCCTGTACCGACCCGGGCGGGCCTCGGCTCTCCGGGAAGCGCAGGTGACGACGAATGGAGCAGGAAGAGGGGCGGCCGTACTCGAGAAGGCTCATCCTGGCACTCATCACGGTCGCCACGTTCTTGAATCCGTTCACGGGCACCGCGATCAACCTCGCCCTGCCCTCCATCGGGGCCGAGTTCGCTGCCGATGCCGCCACGCTCGCCTGGGTATCGAGCGCCTACCTCCTTGCGTCGGTCATCTTCCTCCTCCCCGGAGGGAGGCTTGGCGACTCCCGGGGAAGGGTCACCATCTTCATGGCCGGGACCATCATCTACGCCGCCGGGGCCCTCCTCACCATCCTCACGCCCACGATCGGCATGCTCCTCCTCTTCCGGTTCCTGCAGGGGATAGGCGGCGCCATGATCTACGCAAACAGCGTGGCCCTGATCACCTACCTCTATCCTCCCGGCGAGCGGGGCTACGCTATCGGGCTCAACACCACCGCCGTCTACGCCGGGCTCTCCCTCGGGCCGTTCCTCGGCGGCGCCCTGACCCAGTTCCTCGGCTGGCGGAGCATATTCATCGTGACCGCGCTCCTTGCCGTCCCGGTCCTCCTCTACGCCGGAAAGTTTCCGGCGTTCTTGAACGAACGGCACCGGGAGCGCTTCGACGTCCCGGGCCTCGTCCTCTCCTCCGTCCTGATCTTCTGCCTCTTCCTGGGGCTGGCCTCGGCGACCACCCCGGCCGGCATGGTGCTCCTCGCGGCGGCGCTCGTGCTCGGGGTGGTCTTCTACCTGGTGGAGCGGCGGCACCCAAACCCCCTCCTCCCGGTCTCGCTGCTTACATCGAACCGGGTCTTTGCCGCATCGAACGCCGCTGCCCTGATCAACTATAGCGCCACCTACGCGATCGCGTTCCTCCTCTCCCTCTACCTCCAGTACATAAGAGGCTACGAACCCGTCGCCGCCGGCACTCTCCTCCTCGTACAGCCGATCGTCCAGGTCTTCGTCGCCCCTCTATCGGGCCGTCTCGCCGACCGGATGCAGCCCGGACAGATCGCCTCGGTGGGGATGGCGATATCGGCCGCGGGCCTCTTCTGCCTCTCGATGCTCGATGCGACGACATCGGTCGGCGTGATCCTCGCCCTCCTGGTCCTCCTGGGCGTAGGGGTCGGCCTCTTCTCGTCTCCGAACACCACCGCCATCATGGCCTCTGTGGAGATGAGATTTTACGGGAGCGCATCGGCCATGACGGCGATGATGCGCTCGCTCGGCATGATGCTGAGCATGGGGGCGGTCCTCGTGGTCTTTGCGGTCATCATGGGGTCGACCGCCGTCACACCGACTATATTTCCTGAGTTTCTGAGGAGCCTGCACCTGATCTTTCTCGCGTTCGGCATCCTCTCGGCTTTCGGTGTCGTCCTATCGCTCCTCCGGAACAGATTGCGGTAAATATCCGCCTGATCTCCCTATATCTCTCTTCGAAACCGATGGGAAACGTTAAACCTCGGGGCATCCTGTGATCATCTGATCAGATGGAGCTCGCCATCGGAAAGGCCGGCGACCGTGAGATCGCCGTCAATGCACAGGAGCTGGTCACGGGACGGACCTGCATCATCGCGCAGTCGGGGGCCGGGAAGAGCTGGGGGATTGCGGTCCTCTGCGAGCGGCTCCTTGAGGCGGGGATCGGGTTCTGCCTCATCGATACGGAGGGCGAGTACTTCTCGCTCAAGGACCGGTTCTCCCTCATATGGATCGGCTCGGGCGAGGGCTGCGACGCGGAGATCGGGAAGGCGGATATCCGGAGCCTGATGGAGGGTGCGATCCGCTCGCGGACGGCGGTGATCTTCGACGTATCGGAGGCCGATATGCGCGAGGAGGTGACGAAGTTTGCCGAGATCCTCTACGACCTGGAGAGCCGGTTAAAGCAGCCCTACCTCCTGATCGTGGAGGAGGCGGACAAGTTCATCCCCCAGGCGGGGACATCGATCAAGAAGATCGAGGAGATATCCCGCCGGGGGCGCAAGCGCGGCCTCGGGTTGATGGTCGCGACGCAGCGGCCGTCGCTTGTCGCAAAGAACGTCCTCTCGCAGTGCAACAGCCAGATCATCGGGAAGCTCTCGATCGAGAACGATCTAAAAGCGGTCAGCCTCTTTTTTTCGTCCCGCAAAGAGGTCGAAGAGCTCGCGGAGCTTGAGCCCGGGGAGTTCTTCGTGATGGGTTCTCTCTCCCGGGAGAAGGTGCGGATGCGGTTTGGGGCCCGGGTGACGAAGCACCGGGGGGTGACGCCCCGTCTCGTGGCCGCACCGCCGGCCCGGACCGAACCGCGCCCCACCCCCCGGGAGGACCCGCCGGCCCCGCCGCCGGCCCTCGGGGATGCCGTCGTCCCGGTCCTGCTCCGCGAGGAGGCGCTCGATATAGCGAAAGGGAAGCGCAGGCGCCGGTTCCGGATACTTGAACCCGAAGAGCGGATCGTCTCCGGGGAGCGGGTCTACTGGCCGCTTCACCGGGTGGATGTCCGCTACGTCGGCGGGCTCATACGAAAAACGACGAAGGCGTCGTCGTTCGTCATCGATGGGCTTACCGGCTGCATCGTCGAGGTGGACCGGGGGTTGAAGGTCCGGCCGGGGTTCTCGGAGCTCCTGGGGCTCGATGAGGCTGCGGTGAGGATCGTTGCCGGGCTTGCGAGCGGCGGGTCGACGCTGGTCGAGATCGAGGCCGATACCCGCCTCTCCCCGGCGGTGGTGAAGAAGGCCGTGAAGAGCCTCGAGGCGGCAAAACTCGTCACCACGATGAAGGCGGTGGGGGATACGGTGGTCTACGTCCCCCTGCTCGCGGCGGAGGTTCCCGGGCTCGCCACCCTCCGGCCCGGGGCGGACCTCCCGATGGAGCCGCTCCGCGAGGAGCCCCTTGAGGCGGAGGTCACGGAGTCCTCGCTCCGGATCATATTGAAAGGGCTTGAGCCGACGGCGGAGATCGTCGGATTCTCCACCATCTACTACCCGGTCTACCGGGTCCGGTTTGTGTCGGAGCAGGGGGAGCGTGCGATCGTCCTCGATGGCTGCACCGGGCGGGAACTCTCCTTCCCGGATCCCTGACCGGAGTGCTTATCCCTGCCCGGGGGTAAATGGAGATCGTATAACCCTGCCGGCCTCACGGCCGGGGGAAGAAGGAGTACCAGTATGGATTCGTACCGATGCACTGTCTGCGGCTACATCTACAGCCCCAAGATCGGGGACCCTACGAGCGGCATCAAGCCGAATACAGCCTTCGAAGATCTTCCGGCCGACTGGAAATGCCCCCGGTGCCGTGTGGGAAAGAACCGGTTCGTGAAGATCTGACGGGAGACCCTACCACTCTTTTTATCGAGGGCGCCGGCCATCGGCCCGGGATACTGATTCCTCATCAAGGCTTCATGTGAGGCCGTCTCGTTGTGTATACCCCTGTCAGCTCATGCGTTGCCGCGAAGTTCGGGTGCTGCCAGCCCCGTGTTAAGGCACCGCGAGACCAGGTCGTTCGAGGCCGGGTGCCAGATTTGCAAAGTTCGGTGATCGGCAGATATTGCGAGATCCGCCGGTATCCGGGTAAATACGGGGTTGAATCGCCGGTTCGGAGCGAAGATGCCCATGGGGGGTGTGCGGCCCCCGGCGCTCCAGAGAGCGCACTGCCGCAAAGGGGCGCTCCATACCCACCAGCTCTCACCCGAACCGCAGTACTTATCTCCCCGAAGATACATGGGTGCCGTGCCCCTGCCGGCGTTGCGGCCGGTCAGGGCGGTGAGGTGAAGATTGATGGATTCATATCGGTGCGGACTCTGTGGCTACATCTACAACCCCAGGGACGGTGAGCCCGCCCGTGGTATCGGGCCCCGCACGGATTTTGGCGATCTGCCTGACACCTGGGCATGCTCGCGGTGCGGCGCGGATAAAAACCTGTTCCGGAAGGTGTGAGGGGCAGGTTCGGGGCCGGTCCCCCCGCGGATATCCGGAGGCCTTCGAGACTGCGAAGCCGCGGGGGTGGCCGTCAACGGCCCCGCCCAAAGACCCGGAGCCCCTCCCCGCACTTATCGAGCCGGCGGATCGTCCCTCATCGGCATCCGTCGGTCTCTCCGGCGGCACGCCCGTTACCGGGGGATGACATGGACCGCAGAGGCCTTGAAGGTGACGTGGGCCGGTCCCCCTTCGGCGAGCCCCAGGCGGGCGATGCTCTGCCGGGTCAGGACGGCGACGAACGGCACGCCGGCATCCACGACGACCCGTGAGAAGATGCCGTTCTGCCGGACTTCCACGACCGTCCCGGAGAAGGCGTTTACGGCGCTCGATTCGAAGGCCTCCCGGGAGACGATCACCTCCTCGGGCCGGATGCCGGCATAGACGTCGCCCTCGACGGCGGTGACGGTCCTGAGGGTGATGGCGCCAAGGTCGATCGCCGCCTCGCTGCCCCGGACCCGTGATATTCCGGGGAATATGTTCTCCATGCCGGTGAAGGCGGCGACGAACTCCGTAGCCGGCTGCCGGAAGACCTCGTCCGGCGTGCCCGCCTGGACGATCATTCCATCCTGCATCACCGCCACGCGGTCGGCGAGGGCGAATATATCCTCGAAATGGTGGGTGATGTGGACGATCGTCGTTCCCATCGCACGATGGACGGCCTTGAGTTCTCTCCTGAGCCGGTCCCGGGTGACGGCGTCGAGCGCCGAGAGCGGTTCGTCAAGGAGCAGGACGCGGGGCCGGAGGACGAGCGCCCGGGCGATCGCCGCCCGCTGCTGCTCCCCGCCGGAGAGCGTCAGGGGGGTGCGGTCAAGGAGATGACCGATCCCGAGCAGGTTTGCGGTTTCAGAAACGCGCTCCTTGATCCGGTCGGGTTCGATCTTCTGCTGCCGGAGGCCAAACCCTATGTTCTCCCCGACGGTGAGGTGGGGGAAGAGCATGTAGTCCTGGTAGACCATGCCGATCCCCCGGTCTTTCGGGTCGGTGCGGGTGATCTCCCGGCCGTCGAGGCTGATCGTCCCCGAAGCGGGCGCATAGATCCCCGCGATCGTCTCGAGGAGGATGGTCTTTCCCGCACCGGTCGGTCCGAGTATGATGAGGTATTCGCCGGCACCGACGGTCAGGTCCACGCCGTCGAGGGAGAACTCGCCGAGGGAGAGGGAGAGAGCCCTGACGTCGAGCATCAGAAGACCCCCCGGCCGTCGGTGTAGCGCTCAAATATCGCAAGCGACGTCACCGATATGACGATCAGGATGACCGACGCAGCGATGGCGAGATCGAGGTCTCCCGTCGACATATTCAGGAAGAGCGCGATGGGCAGGGTCTCGGTCTTCATCTGGGTGGCCCCGGCAAGCATCAGGACCGCGCCGAACTCGCCGATGGACTTCGACCAGGTGATGACGAGACCGGCGATCAGACCGGCCCGGGCCAGGGGGAGGGTGACCTGGCAAAACGTCCCCCACTCCGTGCACCCGAGCGTCCTGGCGACGTGCTCGTAGCGAGGGTTGATCGTCTCGAAGGCCGACCGGGTGACCCTGACCATGTAGGGAAGGTTGACGAAGAACTGGGCGATGATGATGCCGAGCGGCGTATAGATGATATCGAACCCCGCAGCCGTGAGCATCTGCCCGAACTTTGAAGGGCCGTAGAAGATGAGGAGCGCTACGCCTGCAACGAGCGGCGGAAGGGCGAGCGGTATGTTGAAAACGGCGTTTACGGCCTTCTTTCCGGGAAACGAGAATCGGGCGAGAGAGTAGGCGACCGGCACGGCGACGACGACGCAGAGGGCGGTCGAGATCGCCGACGTGATGAGCGAGAGCCTGATGGCAAAGAGGATCTCGGGGGAGGTGAGGCTCTCGATGAGGGCCGGGAGCGGCGGGTAGAGTACAAGGCCGACGATGACGACGACCATGTAGGTGACCAGGCCGAACAGGACCGCGAGGAAGAGAGCCTTAAACGGGGAGGGATGGGGGAGAGCACTCCGGTCCCGGATCACGGTCGACCAGCCTGGAACGCTGCGCTCTGCCGCCCGATCGCTTCGACATGCCCCGGCGTCACCCACCCCGATGTTGCGTCGGGGATGCTGTCGAATGCCGGGATGTAGGGTTTGATGTCGAGGATAGGCGTCTCGTCCAGGAGATCGATGCCTTCGACGACGATCCGCCTTCCATCGATCCCGGTAAGCCTGGCGACCGATATGCCGAGCCGGTTCGGGCGGTTGAAGTGCCGGGTCGCGAATATCCCGTGCGGCTCCGCCCCGTCGATGAGCGGCCGCTCGGAAACCCCTTCTCCGGCGGCGCGGTGGAACCGGTAGATGAGGATGATGTGGGAGAACCCTGCAAGCGCGATGAGCCCGTCTTCGAACCCCGGGTAGACCTCCACCGTCCCGCGGGCGGTGGAGAATACGCTCTGGATGGGGGTTTCGGCCGGGTCCGAGAACGGCGTGCGGGCAATCCCGATGGCCTTGCAGAAATAATCTGCACCGTTCATGGCTCGATCCCTTCGTACCTCGGGTCCGGGTAGGTCGGGAACCCGTGCTTTGCAAAGAAGGCCTTCCCCTCATCGGAGGTGACGAACGCGACGAACTGCCTTGCAGCGTCCGGTTGCGTCGTGAAGGTGGTCGGGCCTATCGGGACGATGAGGGTGAGGCTGTCTTCCTGCGCCAGATCGATGGTATCCATCGTCTCGGGGTTGACGCTGTCGAGCGTGAGGAGGGCGGCATCGGCGGTGCCCATCTCCATCGCGATCACCACTTCATTGATCGTCGGTGCCCTGAGGACGACGTTTTCCTCGACAGCATCGCGGATACCATGTTTTTCGAAGAGTATATCGCCGGCTTTGCCGATCGCGGTCGATTCCACGCCACCGAGAGCAAGTTTCAGCCCCGGCCGGGCGAGATCATCAACGGAAGTGATATTCTTCGGGTTCCCCTTCTGGAAGGCGATGATCGGGACGTGGTAGGCGACGTACCCGGGCTCTCCGACCAGGCCCTTATCCCGGGCGATACGGTAGTCGGGTGTCCCGCCGGAGACGAAGACGTCGCCCTTCCGGGAGAGCTCCATCTGGCTGACGAGTGCCCCCGCACCGGCGAAGTTATATTCGACGTTGATGCCGGTCTTCTCGGTGAACGCCTTGCCGATCTCGTTCATCGGTTTCTTGAGACCCGCGCCTGAGTAGACGAAGAGCGATACATCGCTCGCACCGGGGGTAGCGTTGGTGTCGGTGGTGGTCGGTGATTGGACGGTGCAGCCTGCCGTCCAGAGGAGGGCGGCGAGGATGATGAGTGCAGCCGGCACGATGATCTTCTTTCTCATGGTACTGAACGGTACCCACCTGCCGGTATTAAAGAACTATTATTTACTTTGAGGTTATGTTAAACTGTTTTATCTGACATACTCCCTGTTGAAGGTTGCTATCCTCCCCTACCCGGTTGGCGTATCCCCGGTATCTGCAGCTGCCGCGATGGGGCGGTACAGGGTGTCCTTTGCGGTCGACCCGGGGCCCCGCCGGGGCCGTCAGCAGAACCGGCCGTCCGATCGCATGGTGCGGGCCGCCCCCGATGTCGCGGTCAGCCACCCGGCGCGCTCGTCGGGAAACGCGTCGAAGGCCGGGACGTAGGGTTTGATATCGAGGACCGGGGTGCCGTCCAGTATATCCACGTCCTCGACGGTGAGCGTCGCGCCGTCGACGGCGATCAACTTGAGCATCGATAGACCGACTGCGTTCGGGCGGCGGGGTGCTCTGGTTGCAAAGACGCCGCGAGGCGTCTTGTCGAGGAACGGAACCACCTCAAGCGCGTAGCCCTCCGATCGGTGGAAGTGGTAGAGGAGGATGATCCGCGAGAACCCTTCGAGGTCTCTCAGTCCGGCGGCATAGGTCGGGTCAAGCTCGATGGTACCCCGGATGCCCCGGGCGCCGACGGGCTGGATAGGCATGTCGCGTGGGTCGTGGTGGGGGGAACGGACGGTACCGATAGGGGTGAATGCGATGCCGGTCATGGATATTCTCCTGAGGGCGTTATGCGGCGGAAGTGAAGAGGGTTTGTGTCCGGGCAGGATCCTGCCTTCAGGAACCCGGGAGCCGGATTCAGCGGCGCCCCGCCTTCGCGGCGGTGATCCGGGCCCGGAGGTCCCGTGCCGCGGCGGTGACGTCATCCTCTCCCACGACCGCCGATATCACCGCGACGCCATCCGCCCCCGCGGCGATGACGCCGGCGACGTTTGCTGCGGTGATCCCGCCGATCGCGACGAGGGGGAGGGAGACCGCAGCTCGAATCTCCGCGAGCATCGTAAGCCCGTATCCCGGACCCGCGTCGTCCTTCGATGCGGTCGCGAACGTCGGGCTGAGCGCCACGTAATCGGCCCCCTCCGCCGCGGCCCGGACCGCCGTCGCAACGGAGCTCACCGAGGCCCCGATGATGAACCCCGGCGGGGCGATCCGCCGGGCCTCCCCGACGGGGAGGTCGTTCTCGCCGAGGTGGACCCCGTCGGCGCCGGCCGCGAGGGCTACGTCCAGGCGGTCGTTCACGATGAAGAGCGCGCCGGCATCAGCGGTGATCCCGCGGATGGCGACGGCTGCCCGGAAGAGGTCGCGACCGGAGAGCCTCTTATCCCGGAGCTGGATAACGTCCGCTCCCCCGGCAACGGCCCGGCGGGCAAGCTCCGCGTGGGAGCGCCCCCGGCCGATCTCCTCATCGGTGATCACGTAGAGGTCGTATCCCATTTATCGCTCCTCGATCCGCGCGTGGCAGGCGAGGTCCTCGGGGGAGAGCCCGGCAAGTTCGTCAAAGAGCGCCGTCCGGAACGAGTAGGGCCCGCGGGCAGAGACTGCCGCCCGCTCCCCGGCCCTCCCGAAGGCTGCAAGCGCCGCGGCTGCCGCGACCGCGTAATCATCCGCGACAGCGACGAACGCCGCGGTGACCGATGCGGCCATGCACCCCGTCCCGGAGAGGCGGTCCATCGCCGGGACACCGTTCCTGACCAGGAAGACCCGCTCTCTATCGGTGACGACGTCGACTTCCCCGGTCATCGATACGATGGTCCCGGTCAGGCGGGCACACTCCCGGGCCGTCTCGATGGGGTCGCCGGCAACTCCGCCGGAGTCCACCCCCCGGACGCTCCCGCCGGTCCCGGCAAGGACACCGATCTCCCCGGCGTTCCCCTTCAAGACGGCGATCTCGAGGGCATTAAGGAGGCGCTGCACCGTCCCGGTCCGGAACGCCGTCGCCCCCGCACCGACCGGGTCGAGGATGACCGGGATGCCGAGGTCGTTTGCCCGCCGGCCGGCGGCGAGCATCGCCTCGACCTGCGCCGCCGAGAGCGTCCCTATGTTCAGGACGAGGGCGCCGGCGGCGGCGACCATATCGACCACCTCCTCTGGCGCCTCGGCCATCACCGGGGCGGCCCCGGTGCAGATCGTTATGTTTGCGCAGTCGTTGACCGTGACGCTGTTCGTGATGTGGTGGATGAGCGGCCGCTGTTCCCGCACGGCGGCAAGGAGGCCGGCGGGGATCGCGCCGTCCATGAAGCGTGCCGATGAACCGTGATTCGTGCTATCCGGCATAGGTAGCTATCTGTTTGAGCGGTTGCATAAAACCGGTCGCCGGATCTCTGCGGACCTCACCCGTCGATGCGATCCCTGTACCGGGCCGCGCGGCCGGCCGGAGAATACTCTCTCGCATGTATGCCGGGATAGGAATTGCTAAAGCGATCTGCACCCCACCCCTCCGCGAAGAGAGGTGAGGACGACGCTCAGTATCAACGAGACGGCGATGCCCGTCGTGAGAGAGATGATCGGCTACCGGGACGAACTCGGGATCGCGGTCGCGGAACAGGAGAACGGCGCGACGTGCATCGACTGCGGCGTGCACGTGCCGGGGAGCTACCGGGCGGGGGCCCTCTTCGTCGAGGCCTGCCTTGCGGGGCTTGCGACGGCGGCGATAACCATGGGCCGCGTGGGGAGCGTGCCCATCCCGTTTCTGCACATCACCGTGAGCCACCCCGCGCTTGCATGCCTCGGTTCGCAGAAGGTGGGGTGGGTGCTCAAGGCAGGAGGGTATTCTGCGATGGCCTCGGGTCCGGCGCGGGCGCTCGCGGCAAAGCCGAAAGATACCTACAAGACGATCGGCTACCGCGATACATCGGTGTTCGGCATCCTCGCGCTCGAGGCCGATACCCTCCCGGACGAGGAGGTCACGGGGTTTATCGCGGAGAAGTGCGGCATCGACCCCGGAGACCTCTATGTCCTGGTCGCCCCGACCGCGAGCCTGGTCGGTTCGATCCAGATATCCGGGCGGGTCGTCACGGCGACCCTCCACAAACTCGAGGCGAAGGGTTACGACGTCTGCCGGATCCGCCACGCGGCAGGGAGATCCCCGATCGCGCCCGTGAAGAGGACCGGCATCGCGGCGATGGGGGCGACCAACGACTGCAACATCTACTGCGGTTCGGTCTCCCTCGTCGTCGAGGGTTACGACCCGGTCTTTGCGAGCCTCCCCTCGCGGACCTCCCCCGACTACGGGAGGCCGTTCTCCCGTGTGCTCGAAGATGCCGGCTACGACTTCCTCAAGGTGGACTCGCTCCTCGCGTTCTCGCCGGCGGAGGTGACGATCAACGACGGCACTTCCGGCGAGGTCTACCACTTCGGCAGCCTAAACCCCGATGTGCTGCTTGAGTCGTTTGAGATCCGGTGAGACAAAAAGGGGATGGGATCCCCCGGCTCACTCCGGGGTCGTCTTCTCGCGGTAGCGCAGGATGGCCTTCTCGACGTAGGACGTCATCTGCACGGCGCCGACGACGCAGGCCTGTGCGCACTTCCCGCACCCGATGCAGGTCTCCGGGTTCGTGATCCAGGCCTTGTCGATCTTCCTCCCGAGGTCGACGAGCTCGATCGAGCCGGTCGGGCAGGCCTCGACACAGTCGCCGCACCCCTCGCACGAGAAGGGGATGATCCAGGGGAACCGGTCGGGCACCTTCTTTCTGTCTTCGCTCATCGTGCCTCAGTTCCTCTTCCGCGGCACATCCTTCCAGCGCTGCCGCTCCCACGCATCGAGTTCCTCCGGCGTCATGCCGTCGAGCCGGAGCCCCGCCTCGTAGCCGGGCTTCGTGCAGTAGAGCTCGGTCAGGCGCACGAGGAGCACCGCTCCGGCGTCGATCCCCTTCTCTTCCTTTGCCCGCGCCCTGACCGCATCGAAGATATCTCCCGACCGGAGGAGCTCCCCGGTCCCCTTGAACTGGTATGCGGCGCGGATCCCTCCCTGCCGCGATACGCCGAACGCGACCCGCGGGTTTCGTGAGAGCACGGGGGCGATCACCCCTGCCTCGTCCTCCGCAAGCGCGAATGCCACCTCACCATCGGCTGTCGCCCGGGCATAGCGTCCCAGCACCACGAACGGCACGCCCTCCGGCGTTGCGACGCAGAGATGGCAGCCCATCGCCTCTACCCATGCCTTCATCCTCTCTGTAAGGTTCACCGTCATCCTGATCACCTCCATACTACACGATCTTCTCTCCCACGTGCCCGGGCTCGATGGAGTAGACCTCCTCGACGTGCACGACCACGACCCCTCGCTGGACGGCCTTCGGGAAGACGATATCGGGCGGCACCTCGTCCGGCGGTTCGGCCTTGTTCCAGTTCCCCCACTCGTTGAGGATATCCGTCGCGTTCGCGCCGTACCAGTCGAAATCGCGCGGGAACCCGTACTCCATATCCACGGCTTTGCCCTTGAAGACCCACCAGCGCCCCTCGTCGAGCGGGTGGCAGATCGTGACCGCGACGTTCGGGTTCTCCTTGATGTTCGCCTTCGTCTTCAAAAGGAACATATCGGCGATCAGGATCTTGTCGTCCATGTGCGTGGCAACGAACCGCATCGCGGCGATGTTGGGGTTGCCGCCCCTGCTCGACGTGCAGAGATAGATCAGGCTCCCTCCTTTGCCGGGAACCCGCAGGGCTTCTTTCATCTCCTTTGTAAACTTCACCATGCCTTTCACCTCATAGTTACTTCACCGGATACCCGAACGCGGCGGTCCCGGCGGGCCCGAGATCCTCGCCCAGCGCACATTTTACGAGCTGGGTGATGTAGATCGGCTCGAGTTTCATCTTCCGGCAGGTCGCGCGCATCACGGAGATGCAGGCCGGGCAGATGAAGAGGAGCTGTTCAGCCCCGGCGTCGGCAGCGTCCTGGACGTTCTTGCGCTGGATATCGACCGCCCGTTCGTGCTGGGTGTGAAAGATACCGCACCCGCAACAGAGCCGGTCAACTCCGGTATACACCCGCTTCTCCTCAACGGACGTAACGCCGATCATATCGAAGATGTCGGCAAGCCAGTCCGACCAGATCTCGCGGTCCCCGCCCTTCGGGGCGTAGCGCGTCGTGCAACCGCCCTGGACCGCGATCCGGATGTCGAGCGGGTTCACGATCCGGTCGGGGTGATCGCGCAGCCAGTTCCGGATGTACTCGAGGATATGCACCGGCCGAAACGGCACCCGTACCCCCTGCTGCATCGCAAGGGTCGTCGCCACGTTGTAGCAGGCGTCGTGGGTAAAGACGATCTCGTCGACCCCGAACTCTTCGGCCGTTCTCGCGAGGTTCTCGATGAACTGCGGGAGGAACTTCACCGGACGGGACGCCCGGCCAAGATGGGTCTCGGTGAACCCACAGGCATATGGCCCGCCACCTATGATGGTTGCGTCCGAAAAGACCTGTCCCGTGAGGAACTCCGCCTGGGGCACCACCTCGTAGATACCGCCGGCAGAGATCAACGGGCCGCCCGGCTTTCCTCTCCGGATGACCGTCGCCGGTTTCGTCAGCCAGTCGCTCGACGGTTTTGCATCCGCCGGGATGCCGAGAACGCCCGTCTCCTCCTGCCGCTCTGCGATGAGGTCCCAGGGGTTTGCGCCCCGCGGGCAGAAGTCGTTGCAGGCTGCGCAGGTGATGCAGTCTTTCAGGATCGGGTGGGGTTCTCCTGCAATCAGGGCTCTTACGGCCCTCTTTGCTTCATCCTCGCCGTATGAGACATACGGACAGCGGACGAGGCATTCTCCTTTGCAGCGCGAAAAGTCGCATTTCGAGAGATCAAATGCCATCACTCAGCCCTCTATTTACCCTGTGTCCGTATCCTTATCTAACGTAGGTTCCCGGCAATGTGAGATCCCGGGACGATTTGCGCGCCCCTCCCGGCAGGAAACGTTTCGGCGAGCGGCCGCGGAGGGTATCGGCGTGCGCATATCGCTATTCTTTTTATGTTAACGCTGTTAACGAGGATGTGCAGGCGCCCCACGCGGGTATTCTCCCGGCATACCGGATCTCCGCCCGGATGAGGCCGACCGCCTGCGGATAACCGGGAAGGGGTCGCCCGTGAGAAAGAGGTGATTGGTGTGAAGAAGTTTCGTATAGAGCTGACGGGGTTCCTTGAGATGGATACCGACCAGGAGCGCGATGCACGAGTGCTGGCGGAGCGGATCCTCCTCGAGATCCGCTCGGTCGTTGCCGGGCATGGCGGGGTGCAGGACTATGACATCGATATAGGTTCGGTTACGGAAAAACCGCTCACGAAGCGCTACAGGTAACCAACCGCAGGACTCACTCGAGATCGTGCCGCCGGAGGAACTCGCGAACCTTCCGTGACTCCACCCATCCCCGGTCCAGCTGCCGGATGTAGTCGTTGATCCGCTCGACCTGCTCGCGGATGACTGCTGCCGTCTCCGTATCGTCGATCAGCTCCGCCCTCCCCAGGGTCACCTGCAGGGGCTGGCGGATGTGGTCGCCGAGGACGGCGAACTGCTCGATATTCCGCTCGATCTGGGAGAACGCCTGCCGGCGAAGCTGTTCGTTCTGTTTCCGTTCGGTGATATCTCTTCCCACTGCCTGGACGCCGACCACCTTCCCGTGCTCGAGGATCGCCGACTCGTTCAGCTCGACGAACGCCACGAACCCATCTTTCCGGTGGAACTCGACCTCGAGCCCCTCGACCGGTTCGCCCCGGGCCAGCTTCTTCTCTGCCTCCTCCCACGCGGGGAGCGATACGGGGCTGAGGTAATCGCGGCATTTGCGACCGATCAACTCCTCGGGCGTGTAACCGAGCATGCGGGTCACCGCCGGGGATATGTAGGCGATCCCGCTGTCGTGGTAGCAGGTGTAGATCATATCGAAGCTCCGTTGCGCTATCGCGCGGAACTTCTCTTCGCTTGCGAGGAGCGCCTCCTCGGTTGCCCGCCGCTCGATCGCCTGCGCGAGAATGTTTGCCGCCGCCTGTATGAAGTTGATGTCATCCTGCGTGAACCTGCGGTGCGTCCGGGTGTGGGCGCCGAGCACCCCATAGGGTGCCCTTTTCCCCTGGATGATGACGCTGATCCCGCTCACGATCCCCTCGTCCCGGAGGAGGGCCGGGCCGGTAAAACGTGTCTCGGTCCTGAGATCCTCGACGATAACCGGTTCATGGGAGAGGAGCGTGTAGCCTGCCTGGGAGTCGGTTCCGCCCTCCACCTTCTCCTTGCCGACCCGGGTCTCGTTAAACCCCACCGCCGCCTCAAGCAGGAATGCGTCCTCGTCGGGGAGATACCGGAGCACCTTGGCATACTTGACGCCGAGGTGCCCGGCCACCGCCCGGACCAGGGCGTTCATCAACTCCGATAGGTCGGTCCCCGCAAGAGCGAGGCGGCCGAGGTCTGCGATGACCGCCTGTTGCGCCGCCCGGACAGCGGTGATCTGTTCGGCCTCTCTTCTTGCGGTGATGTCGAGATTGATGCCGGCCCAGAGGATGATCCGGCCATCTTCATCCCGGATGGGGCCACCGCGCGAGAGGATGGTGCGATACTCCCCGCCTGGACCCGGAACCCTGAGTTCACGGTCCCACCGGCACCCGGCATCAAGGCAGCGCCCCCAGTCGGCGAGCACCCCGGCCGGATCCCCAAGCGGTGTGCGGCCCAGCCACCCGGACTGCCGGCACTCCTCAAGCGTCGTCCCGATAAGGTCGAGGAACGAAGGGGAGATGTAGAGCACGGTGCCGTCCGGGTCGCATATCCATATGCCGTAGGGGACGAGCTCACCGATCCCGGCGAATATCGTCTCCGCTCCGACCTCTGCTTCCACTTCCGAAGCGTTCCATGCCGCCTCACTATACCCGGACGTGATATCCCGGAGCCGGACGAGGGCCATCCCGGTGTAGGGCTCCTCCGTCATCATACGGCACGAGAATGAGAACCAGCGCACCTCGCCGTCGGGGGTCTCTATCCTGCAGGCGGCGTGCGAGACCTCCTGCCGGTACCGGAGGGCTTCGATCACCCGGTCGGCGCCCTCTCCCTTCGGGAGGAATCGCGCAAGGTGGCTGGTTGTAAACTCTTCCGTCTCCATGCTGCGGACCGTCTCGTCGTCGATGCCGAAGATCTCCTGGAACGATCGGTTCAACCGCGCAACGGTGTTATCCCGATCCAGGATAATGACAGCATCGTCCAGTTTGTCAAAGCAGCGGTACACGGGTGATCCCCATCGGTCGATACCAATGCCGGTACTGATGTACCGGGTTTATGAATATTACTTTCTGGAGCGCTCGCGATCTGCTGTGGTACCAGGATCACAGGCAGTGGTTCTTGAGGATGGAAACCGGATGAGAGGGATCGCGCACCCCCGGTCGTTGTAGAGAGACGCCGAGGGGG
>OFEK01001056.1_pt1 | contig 20893 bp, 16 predicted proteins | sample 1521131 | NCBI WGS metagenome assembly OFEK01 (sample SAMN05720209, study PRJEB24109) | activated sludge metagenome | isolation source: Anaerobic digester | place: China | collected 2015-12-16
CAGATGGCGCCGGCGGCATTGCTGACAGGCGCATGCTCTTCGACCGGTGATGCATGTAATAACCGAAGAAATCATTCTGAATGTTGGTCGGCAGCTGCGGATAAGAGCGGTAGCAGATGCCCGGGTAGTGGTTCAGGTTGTTGGTCCAGACGTAGAGGCCGGTCAGCTGATTGGCAAAGCTGACATTGACGTAGTTCGAATCAGAATAGAAAACGGGGAAACCGCCCGGCCAGCTCTGGGCGGCAAAAGCGTCGAGGCTGGCGTCATACATGGCGGCGACCATTTCGATGGCGCCCTTTTCAGCTGCGGGGCCCGAAATTTCAATTTTCCAGGTGTCTTTCTGGGCCGGCTGCATCTTCGAGGTCATGTGCGCGAACTTGAGCTTGAGCTCCTTGTTCGACCAGGCAACCGGAACATACTGCACATGGAAATACTCGCGGTTTTCCTTGATCTGCATGACTCTGACATTGAAGCCGCCGCGGTGTTCTTCGGTGATCGGCAGGCTGATCTGAACTTTTCCGGCGTTAAGATCGGTCCAGAAAGCTTTGACAAGTTTCTGTCGATGTTCGATTTCGATGTAGGCCGGGCCTTTGCCGTAACCGGTTGCCCAGAAAGCGGTAAAGGTGTCGCCGGGCTGCAGATTGCCGCTGGTTACCTTGAAGAAAAAGGGAATCTTCACGCCAAAACTGTCACTATCGTAGCTGGTGACAATGAAGTTGGCGATAGCGTTGACTTCGTTGTTGTAACGGTCGCGGGTCTGGGCCTTGATACGGTAGGCACCTTCGGGCAGTTTCACTTCACAGGCAAAGTTGCCCTCGATCGAAGTATTGAAGCTCTGCTCGAAGACAACCTTGTCTTCTTCCCAGGTGCGGATCTCTGACTTGTCAGTTTTGGCAGCAAGAGTGCCCGAAAAATAATTCTTGCGGTGGGCGCGCTCAGGCTGCTTTAGAGAGTAGACCAGAAAACTGCCGGCGCCGGCGATGCCTTTGCCATCGAGAGTCGTGGTTCTGACGCTGACGTTGAAAGGTTTATCGGACTCGGTAACATCAGGAGCGGTTAGGCCGAGAGCCATGGCTGTGTAGCCGACTCGAACAATCTGACTGTCAGAGCGGGTTTCGCCGGTTCCATCGACGACATCGGCACTTACGGTGTAATGAAACACCGGTTCGGTGTCGCGTGGCACGCTGCGATCAGGCTTGGCGGTGAACTTGATCGAAAATTCGCCGTTGGTGTCGGTCGAAGTGGTGCCGTGGGCTATTTCCTGCGAACTGCCGGCATTGAAATACCACCAGCACCAGGGCGGGTAGCGAACTTCGCGCACAACGCGGTATTTAACCTGGGCGTTGTCGATCTTGGCACCTGTGTAAGCTGTGGCGCGGCCGGTCAGCTGTACCAGCTGGTCGAGCTGATAGCTCTGGGTCGGTGTTTCGATTTCGACTTTGAATTTCGGGCGTTTGTATTCTTCAACCCTGATCTGGGCAGCGCCGCCGTAGGTCTGGCTGTAAATGCTGTAAGCCCCGGTCAGGCGGTCAGCCGGAGCGATGAAGGTTGTCGAGAAAGAGCCGAATTCGTTGGTTTTCAGCGTTTCTTTTTTGACTTCCTGACCGTTCGGATCGTTGAATACGATCGTAACCGATGTGTTGTTTATGGTTTTGTATTCGTTGTTTCTGGTGTCGAAGCTGGCGGCAATACCCTTTACATACACGGTCTGACCGGGGCGGTAAATAGCTCTGTCCGTGAAAAAGTAAACGTTGCTGCCACCATTGAAACCGTCGTAGCCGTAGGCGTAGAAGTCTGCGGTGCGATAAACCGTATGCCCCTTGTGTTCGGCGATAAAGAAACCGCTGTTGCTCTGGGCTTCAAACGAAGCCATGCCGTTTTTATCGGTGCTGGCAGTAAGAACCTGGCGCCAGCCCTTGCGGTATTCGTGGGTGTAGCCTTTGACGCGCACCGCTTCCATTGGTTCGCCAGATACATTGTTGACGATAAAGACTTCGGATTTTGAGCCACGTTTGCGCACAGCCATGCCGAGCTTGCCGACGATGACCGGAGCAACCTGCAGGCAGTTGTTGCCCTGACTGAAGTCTTCTTTGACGCTGGCGGCGAGATAATAGAGACCGGGTTTCATCTGCGGCAGGTCGACAAATGCTTCGCAACCTGCGTATTCTTTGCCAGGGTCAAGGTCGGCGTTCCACTTCTGGACTGCCGGGCGGGCGATGATTTTTTCGTAGCGGTCCCAGTTGATGTTGTCTGGCGAATAGTTGTCAACATCGAAAAGTTCGTCGGTGGCACGCTCGATCAGTCTGAAATAGACCTTTTCGATGTTTCTGAACGAAACCTTGACCTTGGCCGCTTCTGGCAGCATGACCCGTTCGGTTTCGATCTGAACATCCTTGGTGAGAACTGTGGCAATAACATTGCGGCAGATGCTTTCGCCGTGCGTGCCAGGGTAAGTGTTGGCGCCTTTTTCAGCATATTCGAGCGCCTTCACCATCTGGTTCTGGCTCAGGTATTCCTGGGCGATATAACCGATGGCGGTGCCGGCATAGGGGTGGTCTTTGTTGGCAGCGGCGAATTTTTCGAGTTCTTTGATGTAGATTTCACTGAGATTGTCGCCGACCGCAACCCGGCGTGCCCATGCCATCCGGATCAGATCGTTGTCAAGCAGGGCGTCACGATTGTCTGCTTCAAGAGCCGATTTGAGCAGACGCTGCAGCAGAATGACTGCGCGCAGGTTGCATGAATCCTTGTCGAGGCTGTCAGGCTGCCATTTCATGAAGGCATCGCGTTCACCCATAGCCGGGCTTGTCGCTTCTATCTCGAAAGCCCTGACCGGTTTGGCGGCACTCTGCGCGTCTGCCATATAAAAGTCGAGAGCTTCGTGGGCGAAGAAGTCGAAAAGGGTCGGGCGCAGAGTTTCGGGCTGATTGCCCTTTTCGAGAAAGCCGTCAAGCGTCGAGATCGGCAGCTTGCGCAGGCTTTCTTCTTCCTTGAGCACATTCTCGTAAAGATTGCCGATGTGGGTGAACAGTTTCGGCAGATCCCAGGTGGTGAAGTCTTTTTCGTTCAAACCTTCGGTGCGCGAACGGTTCATGAAGCGGTAGCTGTTGCGGTTATAAAAATGCCAGTACCATTTGGCGAGAATGATGTTCAGCAAAGGTTTGATGCTGGCATCGGCCTTCTCGATTTCCTGCTCGAGTCTGACAATTTTTTCCTGTGGCTGATTACCCTGAATCGTGCCTTCCTGCACGATTCTTTCGCACAGTGCTCTGACTGCGTCAACCATGTGACCTTCCTTTATTGCCGATTCATAGATGGGGGTGAGGTGTTCGATCGCAGTCTGTGGCAGACCCTGCGATTTGGCTTCCTCTACCTTCTGCCAGAGTTCGCTGCGGCTCTGGGCAAAGCCAGGGCAGGCTGCAAACAGTGCCAGAAACAGCAAAAGCGCAACCGGTTTGAACCAACTTTTCATTAAAAGCCTCCAGAAAGATGCCTGATTGTGTCTGTTGTAACGTGGTGCATCAGGGCCGGATTTAGAAAAATCTTTTCCGGATTTTATTCTACCGCGATTCGTGCAAAAGATAAAACCAAAATTACCGCCAGCAGGAAACAGGTTTCAGAAACGAAACTGTTCGATTCATGCTGTTATTATACTGAACAATCATCTCAGAATTTTAAATTGCGCCAGACCTTGCGGTTGCATGAGCGTAATATCTGAATTGGCGAACTTTGTGGTATATTTTTTAAGACAACCTAATCTGGGGTTACTTTAAAGATGAAAAAACTTTTCTATTGCAGAGTCTGCCGGGGAATATTCGCTCTCACTCTGGCCGCAGTTCTGTGGTTTTCTCTCGTTGCCAGGCTGTTTGACCAGCCTGAAGAAAACTACCTCTCTGGCGATCGCATTGCGCCACTGGGGCGGTCAATAGCGGCCAGACACATCAGATTCTGGACCGACCCTGAATTACGCCGGCTCGAACTCGAAAAAATGCGTTCGCGCAACGCCGAGTGGGACTTCATGGCCCGCTGCTTTTTCGTCTGGTCACTTGCGAACATGGGGCTGCGTGAACCGGCGATGAAGACTGAGGTTCTGCCGGTAATCGATGCGATCATCGATGAAACCATCAGACTCGAAAAAGAGCACGGCATCCATTTCTTTCTGATGCCCTACGGAAAATACAGTGAATTCAAAATGCAGCCGCCCCGTTCGATTTTTATCGACGGCGAAATCGGGCTGATGCTTGGTTTGCGTCGTCTGCTCGAAGAAAAGGCTGAATATAAAAGTCTGCACCGTGAACGTATCGATGTGATGCTTGAGCGTATGCAGAAGGGGGCGGTGCTCTGCGCCGAAAGTTACCCCGATGAGTGCTGGCTGTTCTGCAACAGCATCGGACTGGCTGCCATCAAGGTCGGCGATTATCTCGATGGTACCGATCATTCTGAATTTTTCGCCCGCTGGCTTGCTTCTGCCAGAGTAAATCTGCTCGACAAAGAAACCGGCATCCTGGTTTCAGCCTATGATCTTTCAGGCAAAAATATCTCAGACGGGCCAGAAGGCAGCACGATCTGGCTGGTTACCCATTGTCTGCAGCTTATTGACCCTGAATTTGCCAAAGAACAGTACTGGCTGGCGAGAAAACATCTCAAGGCAGATTTTCTCGGGTTTGGTTATGCTTATGAATGGCCGGGCGGCAAAGGGCATGACGATGTCGATTCAGGGCCCATTCTGCCCTTGATAAACCTTTCGGCCGGCTCAACCGGTCTTGCCTTTCTCGGCGCAGCCTCTTTCGACGACAAAGAGTATCTGAAGCTGCTGTATCGCTCTCTCGAAATGGGGGCGTTTCCGGTGCGGGCTCCCGAGGGAATCAGATATTGTGCCAGTAACGCGGTTGGCGACGCAGTTCTGCTCTATTCGATCACCCAGGGGCCGGCGTGGCGCAGGATTATGGGAGGAGGCACGGAAAAATGAGCGGCAGAATTCCCAGCCCTTTTTCGACCGGTTTCTTCACCGCCTGGGGTATGCTTTACCGGGCCATTCTCATCGTCATTGTTTTCGGGTTTATGCATTTTGCCGGCTGGCGCGAGCATACCAGCTTCATTACCGGCACAATTTCTGGCGGTTATAAAGACATTCTTGGCATGGCCTATTTCATTTTCTACGCCATGACGGTTTTTGTGGCTCCGGTGCTGATTCCGGCTGCCTGGGTCATGTTCATATTTGAGCGCTGGCCTGGCGAATCCGCTAGAAACAGCTGACTGGAATAAGGTATGAGTCAAAGAATAAAACATCATAAAGAGGGAGATAGTTGTGTTTTCAGACTACATCGATAATCTATGGCGGCGGGCAGTTTTTTTCGTCGGAAAAATTCGCCGGCTGAACAGATTTCCGTGGTTGACCTGGGCGGTTGAACAGCATGAGGTAGACTTCCAGGAAATCATGGAAATGGTCGACAAAATTCAGTATGGCGACGTTGGTTTACATCGTGATGCCGGCTACCTCTCGAATGTTGCGATTTCAGGGTTCATGATTCATGCCTGGATACATACCGAAGACGACTATGTGGGCAAAATCGTCGAAGCAGTGAGCGCCGGAGTTCTGCATCGCAGCTATCTCTACCCGATGTATTCTGACTATACAATCATTCTGCGGCCGAAGGGTGTCTGTGAAAATGAGCGCAAAGGGGCCTGCAAGAAGGCCAAACAGATTGTCGGCTCAAAATACGATGTAAACTTCAAATTTGATATCGAAGAAGAAATTAAATACTGGTCAGGCAAAGACGAAGCCGAAGCCCGCAATCACCTGCTCGAAGGCGAAAAGCTGGTCAAGGAATACGAACCGGCCTTTACCTGCACCGAAGTGGCTGCCTATTCATGGTGGCACCGTCGCGAACAGCTGCGGCTGTTCAGAACGAAGCGCAGCGGCAAGAGTGTCATTCTTGCCGATACTTTTCTCAATGACGGCTGGGAGATCGTCTGGATGAGTAATTCGGTCACTCCTGAGTCGGCAAAGGAGCTTGGAGTGCCTGAAGAGGGGTTGCTGATGATCGAGCGGTACCGTAAAGCGCACCCGGTTAAGCCAGTTGTTGCCTGATCTTAGATTGTTTCATAATTTTGTTTGAGTGAGAGGAGCCACATCGATGAAGTGCCCTGGATGTGAAGGAACGATTAACGACAGTAATCCCCACTGTGACAGCTGTGGTTTTGATATTGCCGATTTTGACAAGCTGTTGCAGACGCCAGCCGATCGCCTCGGAACGGTAAATGACTGGGCCGGTGTGCTCAGCGCCGAAGGCCTCGAACGATTGACCGGTCGCTTAGACAATTTTAAGGGGGCGACTGGTATCGACTTCTGTCTTGTCTGTCTGCTCAGTTCAGAGCCGCGTTCGCCGCGAGAATTCTCATTCTGGCTGTTCAACCGCTGGAAAATCGGCGGTGACGATCACCGGGGCACTCTCGTGCTCCTGTCGATGAATGAGCGGCGTATCGAAGTCGAAATCGGTTATCAGATGGAAAAATATATCGACGACGACGAGGCCGCGGGCGTGTTGCAGCACCACGCGGTGCCTTTCCTGAAAAAGGGTGATTTTGATAACGGTCTGTATCACTCGATAGATATGCTGGCAAAGATATTCGAACACGGTCTGGCAGAGGAGCGCACCGATGCAGAGAACTGACATACGTGGGACGATCCGAAGTTTTCATGTGCTGATGCTTCTGGTGTTTTTGCTCGGCTTGTCCGGGGCATCTGCGGTTTTTTCGCGGTCGATGCCGGTGCGTCGGGTGCCTTTAAATGACGAAATTGGGCTGCTCGATGCTCAAACCGTGCAGGAGGTGAAGCGCTTCAGTCAGCTGCTGTATCGTGACCATCGCAGTGAACTGGCGGTGCTGATTATCAGCTCTACCAATGGTCAGAATGCCGGGCAGTATGCCGAGCGGGTTTTCAATCACTGGGGTCTCGGGCAGGCCGGAGTTAACAACGGTATGCTGATTATGTTCGCGATAAATGACCGCCGGGTCGAGATCAAACCTGGCATCAGATACAGGGATCGGTTTTCTGAAAGCTTCTGCACAAGCCTGCTGAATCGCTATGTTGTGCCGGAAATGAAGGCCGGGCGCGCAAAAAACGGGGTTCTTGCTGCCGTCAGAGAAGTGGCGGCCGAGATGCGCAGTTTCGAAGAGTCGGGGCAGTCTGCAGGCAAGGCTGGCGGTTCTGCTGGTCCGGTCCGGCCGGGTGAACAGTCGTCAGCCGTCAGTGGCAACCATTCGCAATCGGGCAATCAGAATGCTGCGGCCACAAAGCCGGTTCAGACAACCCGGCAAACTCAGCAGCAAACCCAGCGCTCGCCTCACAAAAGACTGGGGCTGCCTTCGCTGAAAGCCGATTCGGTAAGACTGATCATCTTTGGCATCATTGCCCTGGTTATTTGCGGCGGCGTTTATTATTTCTATCAGGCCTACTGGCTTGGGCGCCTGTTGATGCCTGTCTGGATGTTCGTATTGCTGATTTTGATCGGTGGAGCATCGGCGGTGGGCCTGGTTTCAACTCTGCCCGACTTTTTTCAGGGCGGTCTCGATGCCCCGTTCAGTGGTACCGGCGGCGTCGCTTTTTTAAGCTTTCTCTGGTGTGCCAGTCATGTCTGCCCCCGCTGCAATAAATACATGTCTGTCTGGAAACGAACCCTGCGTTCACCGACCTATTATTCGACCGGTCTTGGCGAAAAAACAGTGCATTGCGAAAATTGCGGCTATCACAATGTCTCTACCTATACAATTTCGCGTCGCACGAGAAGTTCAAGTGGTGGCGGTCGCAGTTCGGGTGGCGGCCGGTCTTCAGGTGGCGGTGGTGGCGCCAGCTGGTAGAGAGTGGTTTACGTTTTGCCGGTTAGCTGGTAACTTGAAAACAACAAGCGGCGAAAATCAGGGGGGGGCTCATGCTGTTTTATGGTCTGCTGATATTTCTGGTGCTGGTTCTGGTTGCCATGCTCATTCATACTCACCTGCGCAATCGCGCTTTGTTCAGGTATCTGAGCGGCAAGGTCATTTTTAAAGAGCCTGAAAATAAAATTGATGATTCTAAACCTGAAAAGTGATTGAGGGGAGGGGCGTAAAACCCTTTGAGCGCAGCACTGATGCTTGGTCACACCAGTTCCGCGATGTTGCTGGATTTTTTGGTTTGCCAGCGTAAAAAATCGCGAAGTCTGCCCGGTTTGCGGCCAGTCGGCAAAAAATGTTCATGGAGTTGATAAATGAAAATAATGGCTCACACCTTGTTTCTCGCTCTCTTTTGTCTGCTGGCCAGTCAGCCGGTATTCTGTCAGGAACAGGCGACCGCTTCGAGCAGCTGGTCGTGGCCGAAAATCAACGTGCCGGCCCTTTCATCGTTCAGTGTGTCGCTGCCCCTGAACATTGCCTCGCTTGGCATCGACCTGCCTGACTCTCAGGATTTCTCAGACGCTCTGGCCTCGGGGGTGGTTAAGGGGCTTTTCTCATTCCGCGAAGTTGCTTCAGCGGCCTTCGATATGGCACGCGACGACCTTGATAAACATTCAACCTGGCAATACCGGGTGGTCGACCTGCAGAATGATGCCCCGGCAGAAGAGCTCGAAAAACAGCTCACCGAACTCGGCAAAGACAAATGGGAACTGGTTTCGATCACCCCGTTGCCGACAAAAAACCGCTTTTATTTTAAAAAGCGCGGCATCTCACTGCTGCGCCTGCTTGCGCCGGTTCTCAACCCTGAAAAATAACCCCCGAAGCCGGTTTATTCAACCTGCGATGACTGGGCATATAATTTTCCGGCTCTGACCGGCGAAAAAAGGCTGGTTACCGCAACAAAATGGGGAAACAGCGACATGCGCCTGCATCATATCTGGTGGATGTGGCGGTTTCCGCATCATGCCGGCGACTTTGAAGGTTATCACGCCAACTGGTGGAAATATAATCTTCGCCTGGGAAAAATTTCACAATTAAAACGGTGGTTTTTTGCTTTCAGCTGCCGGTTTTTTTTCATTTTTTTTATATCCGGCAAAAGCGTACCAGCAGAAGCGAACCGGACCTGCCTTCGGCGCCCCTGCTTTTACTGCGGGTTTTGTGTCTCTTGTACTTTTCCCGGAAATATGTTTTTTAGTAGTTACTACGTTAGGTGGTACTAACGAGTTCTGATTTATGGACGGCCCCTCCTGGCCGTCTTTTTTTTTTGCACCCGGCATCATCAATCCTGATGCTGCCGAGTATCGCTGACCTCCTGTCAGCAAAAAAATATTTAAGCAGGAAGCTTTTGTGTCGCGTTAGCCAGGAGGGCGGCCAGCGATACCCGGCTTATAGGCCGTGCCGGATGAATCGGTATAAAAATTCAATTCGCTCTTATATAAAAAGACTGCCGCGGGCTTTCTTTTCAGCCTGCGGCAGTCTGTAAGAAACTCAGAGAGGGTTATCTCAAGAGCTTTTTATTTTTCTGGCGGAATGGTCACGTCGATCGCTTCGGGCTTGCCGTTATCGAGTTTTTCGAGAGGCATGTCGAATTCTTTCTGGTTGCCGACCACGAGAATGCGCAGTGAATCGGGTTTGAGGTATTTGTTGGCGGCCGCGAGCACGTTTTCGGCGGTCGTGGCTTCGACCATTTCCTTCTGCTTGTTGAGAAAGTCTTTTGGCAGGCCGAAGAAATCATAATAGACGAGTCGTTCGATGACTTTCTGCTTTTCGTCGAAGTTAAAGACGAAAGAGTTCAGATATCGGTCTTTGGCGGCTTTAAGTTCGGCTTCGGTAGCCGGTTCTTTCTGAAAGCGTCTGATCTCGTCGATGATCATGCTGACGGCTTTGCCGGCGGTTTCGTTCTTGGTGGCCACATAGTTGTAGAACATACCGGGGTAAGACAGGTTGGCAGTATAAATGCCATAAACCTGGTAGCACAAACCGGCTTTCGAGCGCACCTGATTAAACAGACGGCTGCCGAAACCGACGCCTAGAATATTGTTCATTACAATGCGGTGCGGATGGTCTTCGTCAAAGAGACGGCCGCCGACATGGCCGATATAGGCATTGGCCTGGCGGGCTTCGGGCAGATCGACGACGCCAACGCGTTTGTCAAAGCTGTAATCAACCTTGGGGAATTCGGGCAGTGCTTCTTTGCCCTTCTCCCAGTCGGCGAAATACTTTTTGACCAGAGCAAGAATTTCTTTGCGGCTGAAATCGCCCCAGATGGCCATCTGAACGTTTTCCGGGCGGTAGACTTTCTGATGAAAGGCTTTGAGGTCATCGCGGCTGATCGCTTTGAGGGTAGCGTATTCGGGGTGGCGGGCATAGACCGAAGCATTGCCGTAGATCATTTTTTCGAATTCGCGTTCGCCGATTGAATCTGGCTGGTCATTGCGCCGTGAAATCATCGATTTGGCAGCGATCATCGTCTGTTCGAAGCGTGATTCTTCAAAGCGCGGTCGGCGCAGAATTTCGGCCATAACTTCGATGGCCAGCTCTTTTTTGGCGCTGAGCATCATCAGCTTGAGGTTACCGGAAATTATGTCGCTGCTGGTTTCAGCTGAGGCGCCGATTCCTTCGAGCAGTTCGTCGAGTTCGTCGGCGCTCCATTTTTCGGTGCCACCGGCGCGCAGCAGCTCGCCAACGAAGTTTGCCAGGCCGATTTTTTCGGCCGGTTCGAGGTAAGAACCGCCATGGATGCGCACAGAGGCCTCAATAAGAGGCAGTGAATGGTCTTCGAGCAGGTAGAGGCGCATGCCGTTTTCGAGTTTGACTTCTTCGATATCAGGCAGTTCGATCGGGCCAAGCGCCGGAAAAGTCAGAGCATCGAGGTCGATGGCCGAAGCCGGAACAAAGCCGGCAAAGATTGCGAAAACCAGGAAAAAGGTAATCAGAAAGCGGCGAAAATTGCGGTTAATCATTTGCAACCCTCCTGGCAGGTTTCTTCTTTGGCCACAGCCTGTTCAACGATTGTGTCCATGGTGGCGACGGTGCGGTTGCGTTCGACGAAATACTTCTGGGCGACGCGCTGAACATCCTGGGGAGTCACGGCGTTGATGCGGTCGAGTTCTTTAAACAGGGCCCGCCAGTCGCCCCAGAGCTGGTTATAGCTTGCCAGCTGTTCGGCCATGCCCATGTTGCTGCGCAGGCCAGCGATAAAGCGTGCCATGGCGCGGGCTTTGACCTTGTCGAGGTCGTCGTTGCCGAGCAGTTCATTTTTCAGCTTTTCAAGCTCTTCATAAATGACTTTTTCGCATTCGATATTTGTCTTGCCCTGAGCCGGGTAAGCGAAAACAACGGCCAGTGAAGGATATTTGTTGCCGGGCCAGCCGCTGAAGGCGCTTACTGAAACAGCATTCTTCATGTCTCTGACCATGCGGCGGTGCAGGCGCGAGGTGCGACCCTGACCGAGAATGTCGATGAAAGCCTGAATGGCGGGTGAATCTGCGTGGGTTTCTTCGGGAATATGCCAGCCAATCATCATTGCCGGCTGGGCGCGGTCCTGAATGCTGACCCGGCGTTCGCCGGTCTGCTCAGGCTCGACGGTTGCAACACGCGAGGGCAGGGGGCGTGCCGGAATGCGGCCCCAGTATTTATTCGCCAGTTCGATTGCCTGCGCAGGTTTAACATCGCCGACAATTGCGACAACCAGGTTGCCGGGTGAATAGTAGCGATCAAAAAACGCCTGCGCCGCTTCACGCGAATAGTTCTGAATGTCTGACATGTAACCGATCAACGGGTTGCGGTATGGGTGGGCTTTGAAGGCGGTGCAGATGAATTCTTCGACCAGCTTGCCGATCGGGCGGTTTTCGACGGTCATGCGGCGCTCTTCGGCCACAACCTGGCGTTCACGATACATTTCACGCAATCTGGGCTTGAGAAAGCGCTCTGATTCCATAGCCATCCAGAATTCGATCTTGTTCGAAGGCAGGCTGACGACATAGGCGGTCTGGTCGCGTGAAGTCCAGGCGTTCAGCTCCGAGCCGCCTTCCTTCTGCAGGCGATTGGCAAATTCATTGGGAACGACGAGCTCATAGGCTTCGGCAATGGCTTTTTCAAATTCGACCGTCAGAGAAGCGATAAGCTTCTCGTTGGCGAGGCGCCCCTTGAGGCGTTCTGCTCTGATCTGCTTGAAAATGGCATCTTCTTTGGCCATTTTCAGAAATTCTTTGGCGCTGTCTTTGGTACCGATGGTCTCGGTTCCTTTGAACGCCATATGTTCGAACATGTGGGCGAGGCCTGTGTATTCTTTCGGGTCATCCGAGCCACCGACGTTGGCCCAGGTCACGAACGAAATGACCGGCGCATCGTGGCGCGGCATGATGATCAGTTTGAGGCCGTTGGCCAGAGTGGTTTCAACGACTGACTTTTCGAGCGGCGAAAAGTCGAAGGCGGTTGACGCGAAGCCGAGAAATGGCACGAATGCCAGCAATACCGCAGCAAAAACCGCGGCGCGGAATCTGGATGACTGCATCTGTTGCTCCTGTTTTGATTTCAGTATCTGCCGCTGAGCTTTTCGCGTGCTTTGGCTGCAGCTGCAGAATACGGGTATATTTGTGTAACCCGATAATAATAACTCCTGGAGCTGCTATAGTCACCTGAAATTTCAAAACATTCGCCTGCCTGGAAAAGGGCTTCGGAAGCTTTCGGGCTCTGCGGATGCCGCTGCTGATAACCGGCAAAGTGCCCGGCCGCTTCGAAGAGATGATTACGGTTCGCGTAGTTGATGCGGCCAAAGGCTTTTTCTGTCTCTGCCAGCGTGTAAAGCGCCTCGGCATAATAGTCAGAGGCTGGCCAGACTCTGAGAAAGTTAGCAAAAAGCATGATTGCCTGCTGGTGGTTCTTCTGCTCAGCTCTGATTTTTGCCCGCCAGAAGTCGGCATCATCAGCATACTGCGAGCCCGGATACTGTTTTACCAGCTGGTCGAAATAGATGAAGGCGCTGTTGAGGTTGCCAGCTGCGTATTTGGTGTGGCCATAATTGTAAAGATTATAATCACTGATAGCACCGGGATTCGAGGGTGTGGTGGGAGTTCCTGGGGTGCCGGGATACCCTGGATTTCCGCTGTTGCCCGGATAACCGGGTGTGCCAGGGTATACCGGGCCGGCATTGCCGTTGCTGCCGGAAGAACCAGGGTAATTTGTATTGCCGCCGGTTCCGGGGTAGACGGGGCCGTTATTGCCACTGCCGTTCGAGGTGCCCGGGTATGCCGGATTGCTGCTGTTGCCAGGGTTTGAAACATTACCAGGATTTAAAACAGTGCCGGGATAGGCGGGGTGGTTGATAATGCCGGTATTTGAATTTGAGCCTGGGTAAAGAGGTGTTGCCATGCCGGGGTATTGATTGCCCCTGAAAAACGGCGGTATGACAACCTGCTCTGCAAATACCGGGTTGCCGGCAGAAACCAGCGTAATCACGAGCAGAAATATTGAAAGCTGTGTAGATAAAGCTGAAAACTTATAGATCGGCCGGTTGCAACGGCTGCTCTTTGTTGATGCATCTGTTGATAAATGACTTTGCATAAGCTGAAACCTCCATGTTTCATCGCCGGCCATGAACAATTATCGATTCGCGCTCGCTTTTTCCATATCTATGGCCGGCTTTGAGCAAGCAAATTCTGTTCCATTGGCAGAAATGCGGTCGAATGTGATAAAATTGAAAAAAATAAAAAAAATAGCTGAAAAATCGGCGATTTGTGCCGAAAAAGTACCCGAGGCTGCTTCAGCTAAAAACTATCTGCAGGAAACCCTATGAAAAAAATATTGCTACCCGTCCTGTTGGGTCTGATATGTGCGCCGCTCAGCGCCGACCCCGACCTGCAGGAATTCGTCAGGGACCTCGGTTATCGCGACGAATACATTTCTGAACATCTGCCGGCGCCGAAGGCGCGCCCCAAAATTGCGCCGAAAAAGCAACAGCCGGTGCATGCCGCGCCACAGCGTGATCTGATGCAGCCCGAAGACCTGCTGCATCCGAGAGTGTTTCAGAAGGGTGAGTCGGCAGCGATGATTCCCGTGCTGATGCGACTGCACCGCGCCAACCCGACCTCAGATAAAATTACCCGCAAGCTCGCCGTCACCTGTCTTAAGAACGGTCAGCACCGCGAAGCCCTCTACTGGTATACTCAAACTTACCAGAGGGACCGTTCGGATTTTGAATCGCTCTGGAACATGGCTTCATTGTCATACAGCCTCGGCGAAACAGCTCTGACCAAAAAATACCTTGAAGAATATGCCAGATTGGACCCAAACAGCGCCTGGGGTCGCATGGCCCGTGAATTTATCGCCGGTCGCTTCTCAGGGGCAGACCTTGGCGATGGTTTTCAAAAAGGCTTTGGTCGCGTCGGTGAGCCTGCAGGTGGTGTCGGCGGCAAAACAGCTGCTGCTGCGCCCGCTGTTTCAGGCAAATCGGCTGAAACCGGCGACGGCATTCTTGTCGTCGAGGGAAAACGCTATGATGTAGAATCATTCGTCAGTTTTTACGATGAAAATACAGAAATCGAAAAACCGACGAAGTTGAACGACACGCTGAAAGGGAAGTCCGGGACCAGATCATCTGACAAAAAGGCAGGTAAGAAACTATCACTTGAAAAAGCCGTAGTTGCCGACAAGGTCGAAACCGGCGCCAAGGCGCCACCGGCTGTCGAAGCCCCCAACAATGCTGCACCCATCGAAAGTGCTGAATTGAAGGCGACGGCACCGCCTCTAACCCCACCAGTAGCTTCAGAATCTAAGTGATTTACCAGCAACCGCAGGCCGAGGACCTGCGGTTGCTGCTTTAACCCGACTTGTAGGCCGCGCCGGACGAATCGGTATAAAAATTCAATGCGCTCTTATATAGTATTTTATTTTTCAGGGCGTCAGATAAAGAAGGCCGCAACCGAGTTCTGCCGCCCGGCCGATTGGTTTCTGGCGGATTTTGTCGAGAGCGTCGCGGTTTAAGACTTTGAGAGTGCCCTTGATTGTGACCGTCTGCTGCTGCCTGTCTTTGCCGTTTTCCTGGTAATAGATGCAGTTGTTGGGGCCGAAGCCGTAATCGATGATCGTGGCTGTTTTGCCAAGCTGCTTCTTTAGCCAGCCGATTATCGCCGTTTCGTCAATTTCGTCAGCCGGCATGATTTCAGTCGGCGGTACGGCAAAAATCGCAAAATCGAGGGTTTCGGCGACCAGTGGCAGATTTTCGAGCTCTATCGTTTCGATGAGCTGGCACTCGGGCATCATCTTCATCATCGGTCGCACCTCCGAATAAACCAGCATCTGCACCACGACGCCGATTTTATACCATTCGAGGCGATAGAAAAACCTCCCGCGCTGCGGCGCGGGAAGGTGCTCGAAGTGACTCGCAATCGCCGTGTTAATTTCCGGCGGGTTGTAGATTTTCTGCCGGTTCAGCAGAAACTTGCTCTGATACATGGCTCAGATGATTGAAGCGTCGGTTTCCCGTTCGACTGAAGTCTGGCCGTCGAAATCGACCGGCCGGGTCTTTGATTCTTTCTTCTCGGCCTTTTCACGTTTGCCCTTGAAGAAGTAGTAGGCCATTATCGCAAGCGGCACGAAGTAGAACCAGAAGAAGAAGTTCCAGGGATTTTCGATGCCCGGGGGAGTATCCTGTGGCGCCCATCTGAAGCGGTCGAGATTATAGAGAATGGCTATGATCGATGACCAGACGAAAAGGAAGTTTGGAATCGCTTCAGCAGCGCTCATCAGGCCCATGCCATTGGTGCGGTCTTTGGTGAACGGGTAAAACAGATTGTTTCCCATGAATCCTGTTGAATCTTCGATGATGTGAACCATCGAGCCGAAGAGAATGATCAGCGGGTAGAGCAGCCAGCGTGGAATCGTGTAAAGCTCCGGATGTGGGCCTGCCGGCACGGTGAAGTAGGTGAAGATGCCGACAATAAGAGCGATGAGCAGGCCAAGGGTGAAGCTGTGCGACCAGGTGCGGTGCCAGGGCAGAAAGACGATTTCGACCTTGCCGGTCGGCCTTTTTACGAATTCAAAGCAGGGGCCGGTCATGATCGCGATCTGCGACTTTTTATCGAACTGCTGAAAGAATTCGCAATCGACCTTAACGCGTGCATTGGCTCTGACTGGATCTTTCAGCTCGGTGCCTTCGAACGGAATCTGGCCGGTATCGACTTCGGGGCCGATTTCGACGACCACTTCACTGGTGGCCGAATCGAAGCCGAGCGTGTAGCTGCGCCAGCGGTTCGAGGCGAGTTGCATGGTATGCAGCTGTACGGTGCCGCGGCCCTCGGCGATTGCCTTTCTGATAGCGTTGGCAACGCCTTCGGCGATGACTCTGGCGTCGAGATTGTCGGGATCGGGCCTGATTTCGAAGTCAGACTTGTGAAAGTAACGGGCGAATTTGAAATCGAGGGTATCGGGCATGATGCCGAAGATACCACCGAGGCAGAGAATAAAAGACTGTTCCTGGGAGGCCATGTGAACAGCCTGCGGAAAGAAGCTTGCTACGGCGATGCCGGAAATGAAATGTGTAAAGCCTTTCATATCATATTAACCCCAGAAATCTTAATACGTCGTTTCCGTAACCTGCCATATTGAGACAGACCGGAAGCAGCAGAACGCCCATGAGGTTCATTCTGCGCGCCTGAAACATTACGGGCAACAGACCAATACCTGTGGCAACGGCCATGATTGCCATGCCGCCCCAGCCGGTAAAACTGTAGACCCCGGGAATTACAAGAATGAGAGCAATTACCGAAACCCAGTGATAAGGGATCTTTTCGACCATTTTGATGCACAGCTTTGTGAACGGCATAAGCATTAGAAACGAGATGCCGGCAGAGAAAAGCATCAAAGCAACAAACAGAGCGTATTCTTTCATTGTCAGAACCGAAACGACCGGAGTGACGATCCAGGCCAGACCGCCACGGGTAAGACTCAGGCCGGGTATGAAGAACAGCAGAAATGAACCGACGTAATAGACGGTTTTGCAGGTGCCATAAGACATGACGAACAGTCGCCCGTCGCGCTGAGCCGTTGCGTGCCCGGCCATCAGACCGCCGACGCCGGCGGTTACGATCGGCACGAAAGCGGCAAAGAAGCCGCCGAGAAAGCCGCCGAAAGTGCCGCGCACCACGAGTTCCCAGTCGAGTTCCATCGATGGTGATTCGTGCTGTTTCGGAATCGAGCCGATATTGATGATGTTGGTGATCAGCCACGGAATCGCGAAAAGGCCGACAAATACGGGGGTGATGCTCTGGAAGGCGAAATCTACCGGCACCATGGTCTTGGCCATGACGATAAAGCCGAGCAGCCCTGAGAGCAGGAAGGTTATCAGGCCCACGCCCAGAAATTTCCAGCCTTCGAGAAAATTGGCCCAGCAGCTGTCTGACTGACTGATGCCCTTTGGCCACTCAGAAAGAACGGCGTACGAGATGACCGCGCCGATGATCCAGAACATGTGCGGGCTGGTGATCGTTTTGAGACCGGGCAGAAACAGCAGAAACAGCGGCGCCATGACCGCCAGAGCGATGATGCCGCCGAGGGCGCCGACGCCGGTGAGAATGACCGATTCGTAGCCTCTGCCTTTGGCGAGCCAGTCGGCGCTCGGCAGAATGTAATACGACAGACTCTCGTCACCGGGTCCGAAGTAGGTCGCCGGAACTGTGTTGAGTATCGAATAGCCGACAATCATGCCGATGCACAGTGATACGAGCTGCATTGGCGCCATGGTGGCCTCGAATTTGAGAATCACGAGCAGAAAGATGCCGATGACGTTGTAGATGTGCAGCGCTGGCAGAAACGAGATCAGGCACGAGAACAGCACGCCGATGGTGCAGAAGTAAAGAAGGTCAAGGTATTCCGGATGCAGAAGGTGTTCCAGAAATGCCATGCTCAGTTACCTCCTGCGGGCGGATTATCCACAGCTGCCGGAGTTTCGGTGGTGGCAGAGGGGGCTGAAGGCGCAGAGGGTTCAGCCAACGAGGCCGGTTCAACAGCTGAATTACCTGAATCGCTGGTTGCCGGAGCAACCGGGGCATCTGCAGCCGGAACCGTTGGGGATTCAGATGGGGCGGGGGCGGGTGTCTCGCTGACCGGAGCCTCGTTGGTTACAGTGTCGGCGCTGACTCTGCTGACAACTTTGAACGCACCTTTTTTGAGAACCTTTACTTCGAGCTTGTCCTTGAAGGTTTCGACTTTGCCGTTGGCTTCGACGAGGTCGCCCGGGCGCAGCGGCTGGTCAGATTCGAGGCAGTCGGCCGGGACCCAGATCGGGAAGCCTGATTTGCCGTCATCGATGTTGATGATCGTGCCGGTCGGGAACTTTTTCGTGCTGAGCACGCTGCCGGTGACATTGACGAAGCGACCGATCAGGCCATTGTCGATTTTATCGGGGTCGACGTCTTTAACGGTTTCGGGGGCCGGTGCGGCACCGCGCTTGATAAAGGCGATGTGTTCATGAGCGTTGATCAGCAGGCTGGGGGTGTCTTTCTGAAATCTTACCTGACCTTCGATCGATATCACATCACCCTTGTTCGGCACGAGGTTTTTCGCTTCGATTTCCTTCGCGACCTTGGCATAAGCAGAAACTCTTATGGTAAGCGGGTTTTCGGCATCGCCCTGGGTCATGACAAAGCCGAGCGAGCCCCATTTGGGGTGTACGCCATAGCTCTGGGTGACTTCGCCGACGATGCGCACATGCGCAAAGTTGCTCAGTGGGCCGAGATCAGCGATCTTGACTTCCGGGGTTTTGACGTGTCTGGCGAAAAAGAGCAGCATCAGCAGACCCACGGTTGAGGTGAGCACCGCTACCCATTTAAAAACTCTTATTGACAGACGTTTTTGAGTCAGTGCCTGGCAATACGGGCAGCGGGTATAGATGCCGACGAAGCGCCCACAGCTCTGGCAGTGGGTTTCCTGGTGGTAGCGTTCTTCCGGGGTCTGGGTTTTTGGTTTTTCCTGTTCCATGATTTCCTCGGTTTTCTTAGAATCCTGACTTGAGAACCTGAATAAGCTGCATTACCAGCTTTTCAGGGTAATCGGGCGGCAACTGTTCGGGAAAGGCAAATACGATGGCGGTCGCGCCGGTGTGAGCGATTTCGTAGTCGCTGCCGGCGCCGACTTTAACCTTGATTGGCGGGTTTTCGTTCGCCAGGCCAAGACTTACGGCGTCGGCAACCATTTTGCCCCGGCCACCGCGATGGTAGTGCCTGATGCTCATGCCGCCCGCCAGTTCGCGTTTGAATGACAGCAGCATGTCGAGTTTTTGTTCGAGATTGGCTTCGAGAACCGCCTGATATTCAGGGTTCTGAATGTTTTCCGGCAGGTTGAGTCTGACGACTTCGGCGCCGGCGCCCATCAAGGGCTTAACCAGTTTGCGCACGAGATTGTCGAAGCTGAGTGGCGCCATGATGGCGATTTTTTTGCCGAGCATCTTTTCGGCAATCGGAGCGAGTCTGATTTCCGGCAGAGCCAGCGGTTCACCAGCAGTTTTTACCCAGAAATCGACCTTTTCATAACCAAGCGGCGGTTGAATGTCGAGTTTGATATTGCCGTAAATCATCGGATATTGGCAGAAAAAGTAGCCACCGGGGCCGGTATGCGTCTGCCAGTCTTTGCCGAACCTGATTTTCGCATTCTGAATCGGGTTGCCGGCATTGGTGAGCAGCCGGCCAAGAACGTAGCGCTGTACCGGGCGCCGCACCGGAATATCGTAGCGGGCGATAACTTCATCTTCAATTACCAGACCGACTGCAACGAAATCTTTTTCGCTGCCGTCGAGTTCGAGGTAAAGGTTGCTCTCACCCTTTTCTGAAGTGCGGGCGTTGATGATTTTACCCTGATAATGCAGGGCAACGTCGGCAGTACGGGCGTTGATGCGGCCCTGGTCGTCGCGCAGCGTCACCTTGATCGGGAACCGGCCTTTAAAACCCTCAGCTATGAATGGGGCGACCGGTTCGACACTGCTGTTGGCGAACGGCAGGTTAACCTGAAGTTTTACACGGGTGCGCGCTGAATATGAGCCGTCGTCGGCAGTGAAAGTCAGTTGTACATCATACTCGCCGCTGGCAAGCGGGCGATTGTTGTATAAACGATAGGAATGCCCGAAAGAGGGCAGTTTGTCGAAGCCAAAGCCAGAGGCGTTATCGGGCACGATGCGGGCGTGAACTTTGGTGATTTCCTTACTGGCAGTGAAAATCAGATTGAAATAGGGGGTGTCGATCTTGACCGGGTCATCGGCGACGAGCAGTTTAACTTTGAGCAGCCCGTCTTTGAACGATTCTTTAATGGCCTGGCGCAGCGCCTCAGCCTGATTGGTCAGGGCTTTACCTGTTTTGAGACCCTTTTCAATATGCGGAATCGAAATGTAACCGCCCTCAGTGAGCACCGCCGGCGACGGATTGTTGCGCAGAACGAAGAAGCCAGCAGGAACTATGATTGACTCTTCCCCGAAACCGAATTTGGCGAGCTCGTCAGTCATATTGCGGCCAACCGCCTGCGAAATGCCGTGGTCGATGGCATTGTAGTAAATCTCACTGCGGTCAGTCTTTCTGGGCCTGAGCGAGGCATTGTGGTGAACCGAAACGAAGAGATCGGGCTTGAGCTTTTCAGCCATGGCGACACGCTCACCGAGACTGAGAGCCGTGTCTTTCTCCCGGGTCATCTTGACCTCGGCGCCGTCAGCACGCAGCAGGTCGCGCAGGTAACGGGCGACGCGCAGGTTGACGTCAGATTCCTTGAGGCCGGTGGGCCCGACAGCACCCGGATCAGCTCCGCCGTGACCTGGATCGAGCAGAATTGAGATACCCTTGAGGGGCTTCAGGTTCTGGGCAAAGCCTGCGGTTGCGATAAGCAGAAACGACAAAAAAATAGCTATTCTGTTTAATTTCATGCACCAATCTTACCATAAGCACAGCAACCTGCAAATATCGAGAATGTACCACAAAAAAAC
>OFEK01001059.1_pt1 | contig 20852 bp, 12 predicted proteins | sample 1521131 | NCBI WGS metagenome assembly OFEK01 (sample SAMN05720209, study PRJEB24109) | activated sludge metagenome | isolation source: Anaerobic digester | place: China | collected 2015-12-16
CCGGTGTGCGGCGGGTAGTAGGGAGTAACCTGGACTATCTTCATAGAAACGCCGTGATGATCCTGATCAGGAAGTTCTTCAGCCCGCAGCCGCCATCCTGGCCGGGGCTCGCGATCTCCTCTTTCGCCTCGACCTGCAGACCGCGGGTATCGACACCTGCCCCTCTCGCGATGACCACCGGCTCTCTGTGATCGGTCCGGATGACGCCCGTGAACGTGACGTCGCGGCAGCCTTCGCCGTAGATCGTGCGGATGGTCTCGCTGTTCCGGCCGACGATGTCAAACCGGCTGTCGACGACCGGGTGCGCCGTCGTGCCGAAGAACGAACCGCTCCCGTCGAAACCGGCCGGATCGAGGATCTCCAGGCCCTCCGCCACGATCCTCTCCGCCTCGAGCGCGTAGACCCCATACGCCCCGGCGTTCCGGCTGGTGCAGTCCTCGATGTAGACATCATGCGTCTCCACCAGGCGGAACCCCACCGCCGAACCGTCGTCGGTGCAGCTGTAGAGGCGGACCCCGGGACCCGCGGAGAAACCCGCATTGCCGTTGCCTTCGGATACGCAGTTGTAGAGCGTCGTCTCTCCCTGCACCCAGTAGCCCGAACCGAAGTGGAGCCCGTGCGACTCCTCCGAGGGGTTGTAGAAGGCATCCGGTTTCTGGCCGTTATTCCTGCTGATACAGTTCCGGAATACCAGGTTCGTCACCGTGGGGGCGTCTTCGACGTGAAACCCGGACTCAAACGAACCCTCGGCCAGACAGCCGGTGAGCACCGCATCGGCAAGGTCGTTGTTCTCCGCTATGGCAAAGCCGGTCGTCCACTCCCCGTAGGGGGCGAACCTTTCGTGCCTTCCCGAGTTGATGGCCTGGCAGTTGATGTAGCGGATATCCCGGATGAGTCTCCGGGCCCCCTCGCCGTCGTTCATGAACCCCATCCTCCCGCAGTCGATGGCCTTACAGTTGACGAACTCGATATCCTCGGATACGCTGTTCTGCACCCAGACGAAGAACGCCCCCCCGCCAAGGGAGTTATCGATGCGTGCGGTGACGTCGTGAACTTTCACGTGGCTGCAATTGAAGAAGAATATCGCTCCGGTCCCGCAGGTCTCAAAGTCTCTAAGGACGATATTCTCCCCCCCGTACGCAGTAAGCCGGCCGGATATCCAGTGGAGGTGGGTTCTGGTATCGCCTTTCCCCTCGATAGTGGTATCATCGGGCACCACCAGGTCTCCATCAAGGGTGAACGTCCCTTCTGCGAGAGAGACGATCATCCCTCTCGACCGGGACGCATCGATGGCCTGCTGGATCTCCACCTGGTCGGCAACGCCGTCGCAGATGTAATCCGCGAGCGCCTTTGCCGACTCCGGGCTATCGCGGGCAGCGACCAGTATGGCGTTCTTCTCCGGGATACCGGCGGTATGTATGCCGCCTGCCTGGATAAAGGCGAGGAGAACCGCCATGCTCACAGAGGCAACGAGGATCACGAGGAACCCCGTACACGCCATCTTCCGAATCATGCGAACCCTTTCCATCCCCCAAAAGACGATTCTGCAATACAGCACCGGGCTATAATAACGTTGCGGTCACGGGGCACGGCCGCATCCTCGACCAGGAGCAACCGGCGGGCCGGAGGTGGCTGCACATGCCGGCCCGTACACGACCCGCTCCTGTCGCTACGGCGATGAACAAATGCCGGGATCTTTCCGGCCTCTCCTATCGGAGAGGTATGGTCCGCCACCCGGTGCGGGTGGGCGGGCGGACGCTCCCGGAAGGCAGCGGGCTCTGGTCCGCTCTCACCGGCTATATACGCCTCCTTGCAAACCTGCTCAGCAGGCGTGCAGCCCGGGCCTCCTTGACGTCATCGGGAACCTGGCCCGGAAGGCGGGAGGCGGCAACCGTCGGCCGCGGGGAGAACCTGAATATATGCGCTTCGTCGAGCCTGAGCGGCGGATCGAGGAGAGAGAGCGTTGCAGCAAAGTCGTCCTCCGTCTCCGTCGGGAACCCCACCATGAACTGGGTGCTCAACCGGATAGCGGGGTAGTTCCGGTAGATGTCCAGCATCAGCGCGCTCCACCGCTCGGCGGTGTAGTGCCGGCCCATGAGTTTCAGGATCCGGTTGCTCCCCGACTGGACGGGCGCCATCACCATCTCGATCTTACCGGATGCGAGGATGGGCTCCATGTCGCCGTAAACCTCTTCAAAGCGGTGCGGTTCGATCTGGTTCAGGAGGATCGAACAGTTCTCCGCCGGACCGATGGCGACCAGGTCTCTCAAGAGGTCGGGGAGGCGGCAACCGATATCGATGCCGTAACTCCCGAGGTCTGTAGCGAACAGGGAGAAACGGCTATATCCACGCTCGAGCCCGCCCCGGAACTCCGATACGATGTCATCGATGGGGCGGCTGTGGACGGTATTCCCAAAGACCGGCCGTTCGCTGCAGTAGGTGCAATGCCCGGTGCACCCGGCCGCGATAGGTATGTGATACACCTCGGAGCGTCTCTGCCGGCGCGAGCCGAAGAGGTCCACCCCCCGTTTATAGAGGAGGAACGCGGCGGTGAGCAGGTCGGTGCCGTTGCAGCCGTGGATACTGGGCGAGGCCATGGTCGCAAGCTCGCTTGCGGCCGCCGAGCGGTCGATGCTCTCCGGGGAGACGCCGTTCGTGCCTATAAGAGAGGTAATGGAGCCGGTATCCATCGGACCGATGATCGGGCCGTCGTAGACTCCTACAAGCGCCCCGGGGTTCTGTTTCGGGAGGCAACCCCAGACGACGAGTTCGGCATCCTGCCGCATCTTCTCCTTGAGTTCATCGATGACGCTCAGCGAATGGCCCTCTTTCTCGCCGGTCAGACCACACGCATAGAAGAGAACGAGATCGGCATCGCCTATCGCCGACGCCATATGGATATTCTGAGCGTGAGCACCCAGGTACCTCTCGACGAATTTTGTCCTGAGCTGCCCCTCGACGCACCCGTTCGTACAGAGGAATACTTTCGTCATAGGTTACCGCGAAAGCACCCTATAGCACCTGCCATAGATAAAACTTTTGCCGGGAGCCGGATCGACCTCGCCGCCTTCCGGGAGAATCAGGAGAGCGGGGTATCCTGCCGGCACATGAGGCATCACCTGGTGCAGCCCGGAGGGGGCTGCTCCCTATAGCGCCGCGTACCCGGGCCGGTCCCCGGCGGGATTTGCCGGGGCCATCGTCAACCTCCAGGCAGGGGATACCGGGAACGCCATCTGCGGCAACTCTCCCCGCTCGCAATCCGGTATATCCGGCCCCGGGCTGAGGCGAACGTGCAATCCAGGGAGCCGGTGAGCACCCGGGGTTTACCGTGGCCGGCCCATCTCTTTGGCCTCGCGGGGGAGGGGCACGAGACCGAGCGCCTTCAGGATCGTCTTCTGTTTCCGGGTCATCCGGGTCGTCGTAACCCGGCCGTCCGCCAGGACGATCTTCTTCCACTTCTCCAGCTCAAGCATCACCCCTTCCACCGAATACGTCTCTGCCAGCCCCGCCTCCTCCAGCATCCTCGCCAGCCGCGACCGCAGCATCAGGCTGAGAAACACGATGAAGAGGTAGCCATGGAACGCGGCGGTGCCGTGCGCCTCCAGAGGGAGAGCCTCCAGTTCACCCTTCAGCCTCTCGAACTCCTCTTCGATACAGTCCCGCTCCCTGTACCGGGAGAGGCACGTCATCCAGTCCGCGTTCCCCTGGTAAAAGAGCATGTATCTTCCCATCCGGTTCGTCCGCAGGGTTACCGCGCTCTGGCGGATGGTCGCCTCGATCCGGTCCTCCACCTGCTTGCAGTCAAAAAAACCCCCAAACTCCCCGGCTATCCCGGAAAAGACGTGATCCGCGATCTGGCCCGGCTTCAGCCTCACGGCAAAGAGCGCCTCCCGGATATCATCCAGGTGGCGGGTGAACGCCTCTCTCGCTTCCTGCTCAAGCCCGGGGTCGTAATACAGGTAGCCCTGCAACGCACGGCCTTCGAGGGCAAAGACCACCGGTTTGACATGGATTGTCCGGCCGTGGAACTCCCGGATATACCCGGCCCGGGCGATATCCCGCTGCTCCCTGGTGATCAGCGCCCTGAGCTCTTTCATGCTGAACCTGGCGGCAATAACGAACGATATCTGCTCATCGAGCATATCCAGCAGGTTGTCCGAACTGAAGAACCCGCTCCCCAGGATGGCGGTGCAGTCCGTGACCCCGCAGGCCTCGAGCCTTGCAAGGGTGCCGGCGAGGGTGGTGCTATCGGTGATGCTGCCCGGATAGACATCATACATCACCGGGATGCCGCGGTCCTCATCCACGACCAGGGAGAGGGTGATCGGGGGCAGGAGCAGGCTATCCTGGCTATACCCGTGCTCGAGCGAGGAGGAGCCCGAGAGGCTGGTGATGTCGTACACCAGGGCTCGCCGCGTCTCGTTCTCCTCGATAATCAGATCCGCCAGGATATCCGGTATATCGCTCGTGCCGATCTTCTTGAGGAGTTCACCGATCTCTCGATCGGAGAGGGAGAGGGCCGGGTTGTCCAGGGCGAGGGCGGTATCCGCATACCAGGTGTCGATATAGGGCATCGTTGCCGGCCGGATAAGGCGGTTGAAGGCGAGCGCGACGACCATGGCGGCCTCGGTCTCCGGGAAGAGTTCGGGGAGGTGCCGATCGAGGTGCAGGTCACGCAGGCAGTGCCGGAGGAGGAAGATCGGGCCGTAGTCGAACAACCGGATAGCCGCCCCCGAGCTCCCGGTCATGGCAATGACCTCACCCGGGGCTGGCCGCATACGGATTGGCTCACCGCCGGCGTTCCGGTCAGGGTGCCGGGTCTTTCTGAAGACCGGATCATGGTACAGGATCTCTTCGCACCTCTATGTAATCCCGCTGATCCGCCGTACCGGTCTCGCGGTGCCGGGCACCCCGGCCGGCAGGGGGCTGCTCTGGATACTCCGGCAGATTTTTCCTGCGGGAACGTCCACAGATCCCTGATGGCTGCAGTTACCGCCGAGCAGGTGAGGGAGGCGGCCGGGGTGCTCGGCATCCGGGACCGTGCCAGCCTCAACGAGATCCGGAGACGTTATCACGATCGGATCAAGGAGTGGCACCCCGACGTGTCGCAGAACGACCCGGTAAAATCCCACGAGATGACCCTGCGCCTGAAGGAGGCCTACGACCTCCTGGTCGATTACTGCATGAACCGGACGTTCTCTTTCCGGACCGAAGATATCGCTGAGGGCCTGGGGCAGAACCCCACCAGGCACTGGATGGACCGGTTCGGCGACGACCCGATCTGGGGGTAGTGCTCCGCCCGCTATCCCCGGAGCCGGCAAACGTGGCGCAGGCCTCCGCCGTCACCGGGTGCACCTCCACCGGAGCCAACCGGGCATCGCAGGCGGGGTCTCCGGGCACCGGCATCACGGCGGTCGCGCGGACCCCGGTGCAACAGGTTTAATGCCGGGTGCATAGATGTACTCACATCCCGACCGGAGGAATGAGGGCGACCGTGGTATGGCGAAAGGAGAGGTAGATCCAGCAGAAACAAGACCAGGAGAAGCCGTTACACCGGAAGAGATCACAGAAGTGCCGCCCTTCATCATCACCGGCATCGGCGCATCTGCCGGGGGGCTTGAGGCCCTTGAGACCTTCCTCAAGAACACGCCCCCCGATATCGGCGCAGGGTTCGTGGTGGTCACCCACATGGACCCCGAACACAGGAGCCTTCTGCCCGAGATCCTCCAGCGAAGCACCACGATGCCGGTGGTACAGATCGAGCACGGCATGAAGGTCCGGCAAAACTCGGTCTACGTGATCCCCCCAAACACCAACCTCACCATCCAGAAAGGCATCCTCAACCTCGAAGAACCGTCCAGACCGAGGGGGATGCGGCTGCCCATCGACCACTTCTTTCGCGGTCTCGCTCAGGACCAGGACTCAAAAGCGGTCGGCATCCTCCTCTCCGGCATGGGGCACGACGGGGTGCTCGGCCTCCGCTCGTTAAAAGAGCGCCTCGGGACGGTGATGGTCCAGGACCCGATCACCGCAGAGTTCCCGAGCATGCCCCGGAGCGTCATCGTCTCCGGGCTTGCCGACTACATAGCGCCGGCGGGCGAGCTCCCGAAACTGCTTGCCAATTATATCCAGTCCTACCGGAGCCTTCGCGCGGCGAACCCGGAGGAGAAGCGGTACCTGAATACGCGCACGAAGATCCTTGCCCTGATCCGCTCGCGGACGGGCGAAGACTACTCCATATTCAAGGAGAGCCTGATCCGCGGCAGGATCGAGCGGCGGATGGGTCTGCACCGGATCACCGACGGCGAAGACTACGTGCGCTACGTCCAGGAACACCCACGAGAGATCGATTTCCTCGCGCAGGAGATCCCCACCGGTCCGAACTGGTTCTTCCGCGACCCCGGGGTATGGAAGATCCTCCGCGAGAGGCTGCTCGGCGAGTTGATCCGGGCAAAACCCGGTGACAGCACGCTCCGCGTCTGGGTCTCGGGGTGCGCCACCGGGGAGCAGGCCTACAGCATGGCCATTGCGCTCGAAGAGACGATCCAGTCCTCGGGCAGCGATATCCAGTACCAGATCTTTGCGACCGACATCGACCGGGAGAGCATCCTCGAAGCGCGGGGGGGGATCTACATCGCAAACATCGAGGTGGATGTATCCCCCGAGCAACTGGATCGCTTCTTTACCCGGCAGGACAACACCTACCAGATCCGCCAGGAGATCCGCGAAAAGACCATATTTGCCCAGCATAACATACTGACCCATCCGCCGTTCCTCCACCTGGACATCCTGGACGTCCGGAGCCTTCTCCTCTACACGAGCCCGGATGTGGTGCAGAAACTGATACCTCTCTTTCATTATGCCTTGAATCCCGGCGGGATCCTCATCCTCGGCATCGACTACTCCGCCGGCGAACCCCTGGAGCACTTCGAGACCATCGATGCGACATGGAAGATCTACCGGCGGGCGGCGGGGCCCGGAGGGGATGATATCCAGGTAGAACTGCCCTCCACCCTCATCCCCTCGTTCGGGCTCGTGGTGGGCGAACCCAGGCTCCGGAAGGAGAACGAAGGGTCCTCCATCGCCGCACTCGCCCGGGAGTGGCTACTCTCGCAGTATGCCCCGCCGGCGGTGATCGTGAACGAGAACGGCGACATCCTGTACTTCCAGGGGAGGACCGGGAAGTATCTCGAACCCCATCCGGGCAGAGCCACCCTGAACGTCCATACGATGGCGCGGGAGGGTCTCCGCTATCCGCTTGCCTCCACCACCCGCACCGCTCTCCAGGAGAAGCGCACCGTCACGCGGGGGCCGGTCTTCGTGCAGACGAACGGGAGCGAAGAGGCTATCCGCCTGACCGTCCGCCCGATACGCGAGATCGAGGGCGCAGAGGATCTCCTCATGGTCGTCTTCGAGCCGGTGCAGGACCCCGCCCCGGAGGTGGGGCATGAAGAGGGGGCGGCATGGAAGGCTGCCACGCAGCCCGATCTCGATAAAGAACTCGCCGAGACCAGGGCCCAACTCCAGCGCACGGTCGAGGATATGCAGGCCTCCCAGGAAGAACTCAAGTCGATGAACGAGGAGCTCCAGAGCACGAACGAGGAACTGAAGAGCACGAACGAGGAGTTGACGAGTTCGAAGGAGGAACTCCAATCCTTAAACGAGGAACTGCTCACCGTCAACGCCGAACACCAGAGGAAGATCGAGGAGCTCTCGGAGAGCAACGACGACATGCGCAACCTCCTGCAGAGCACCGATATCGCCATGCTCTTCCTCGATAACGATCTGCGGGTGCGGCGGTTCACCAACCCCATCCGGCCCATCGTCAACCTCCAGGCAGGGGATACCGGGCGGCCCATCACCGACTTACACATCAGCATACTGGACGAAGACATCGTGGGGGATGTAAGAACGGTGCTCGACACCCTGCAGATGCAGATGAAGCGGGTGCAGACGGCGGACGGAAAGTGGTATCTGATGCGGATCCTCCCCTACCGGACGACGGAGAACCGTATCGAAGGGGTCATCATCACCTTCACCGATACGACGCCGCTCAAGAAGATGAAGGACTCTCTTGAGGAGGCCCGGATGTATGCCGAAAACCTGGTCGCCATCGTCCACGAGCCCCTCCTGGTGCTGGACGCCGACCTCCGCATCATATCCGCAAACCGCTCGTTTTACACGATGTTTCGGACCACACGGGACGAGACGGAAGGAAACCTCATCTATGCCCTGGGGAACCAGCAATGGAACATTCCCCGGCTCCGCAGCCTGCTCGAGGAGATCCTCCCCCAGCAGACGAAACTCGACGGTTTTCTGGTGGAGCACGACTTTCCCGTGATCGGGCACCGGGTGATGCGGTTGAACGCCCGGATGCTCCACTCGGATACCGGCCCCGAACGGATCCTCCTTGCCATCGAGGATATCACCGGCCGGGATGAGCAGGAGAGAGAGAAGACCACGTGATCCGGGTTGAAGTTCAGTGCCCCCCACGCCAGAACCCCCCCCTGCGCCGCAAAGTCCGGAGTGCGCGGACGGAGGAGAGAGGGTTAGCTGCAGGAAGAGGAGAGACCCATGGAGCAGGATGAGCACGGGAAGGAAGAGGCGAAGAGACCCCTCGCGATCGTGGGCATCGGCGCATCCGCGGGCGGGCTCGAGGCGTTCGAGCAGTTCTTCAAGAACATGCCGCCGGATGCCGGGATAGCCTTCGTGCTGATCACGCACATGGATCCTGCCCAGAAAGGGCTCCTGCCGGAGATCCTCCGGCGGTTCACCAGGATGCCCGTGCGGGAGACCGAGGACGGCATGAAGGTCGAGGCGAACACGGTGTACGTGAAACCCGCACAGGCGGACCTCACTCTATTCCACGGCACCATCGGGCACCTGGAACCGGTCCGGACGCACGGTCTCCGGATGCCCATCGACAGTTTCTTCCGGCACCTTGCCGACGACCAGGATGGAAAGGCGGTAGGGATCGTGCTCTCCGGGACGGGGAGCGACGGAACGCTCGGGATCAGGGCCATCAAAGAGCGCATGGGCATGGTGATGGTCGAGGACCCGTCTTCGGCCCAGTTCAGCGGCATGCCCAGAAGCGCGATGGCCACCGGGCTCGTGGACTACAGCGCTCCGCCCGAAGAACTTCCCGAGCTGCTCATCCAGTACGTGAAATTCTCCGCTACGACTCCCACCGGGGAGAAGCTCACCACGGCGCGGGTGGAAGCGGACCTCCGGCGGATATTCTCTCTCATCCGCCTGCGAAACGGCCAGGATTTCTCCCGGTACAAGCGAAACACCATCCGAAGGCGTATCGAGCGCCGGATGGCCCTGCACCAGATCCCGAGCATCGGGGAGTACGTCACGTTCCTCTATGAGAACCCCCCGGAGGTCGATACCCTTGCACGCGAACTCCTTATCGGTGTGACGCGGTTCTTCCGTGACCAGAAAGCCTGGGTTGCTCTGAAAGAGGGGATCCTCAAAGACCTGATCCCCTTGCGGCCGGAGGGAGGGACGATCCGGGCCTGGAGCGTGGGCTGCTCCACCGGGGAGGAAGCTTACAGCCTCGCCATCGTGCTCAGGGAGTGCCTGGATACCCTGAAGCGGCCGGACATGGTCCAGGTCTTTGCCACCGACGTGGACGCAAGGGCTATCGGGATCGCGCGGCGCGGCACCTACCCGGCGAACATCACCGCCGATGTCTCCCCCGAACGGCTGGAACGTTTCTTCGTAAAGGAGGACAACACCTACCTCGTGCATAAGGAGATCCGCGAGAGCGTGGTCTTTGCGACGCAGAACGTCCTCGCAGACCCCCCGTTCACGCACCTCGACATAATCTCCTGCCGTAACCTCCTCATCTACCTCTCGGCGGAACTGCAGAAGCAGTTGATACCCCTCTTCCAGTATGCCTTGAACCCGGGCGGGTTTCTCTTCCTCGGCACGGCCGAGTCGGTCGGCGGATTCAATACCCTGTTCAAGACGGTCGATGCCAGGTGGAAGATCTTCCGGCGCCAGGAGGGCACCACCCCGCAGGTGCCCAGGTTCGAGATACCGGCGGCCGTAGTCGCGCAACCCGCAACAGCGGAGAAGAAGGCGCGAGAGTTCGCAAGGGAGGATGAGATCGTCACCGCCCTTGCCCGGGAATGGCTGCTCGTGCAGTATGCCCCCCCGGCGGTGATCGTGAACGAGGACGGCGATATCCTGTACTTCCACGGCAGGACGGGGAAGTACTTTGAACCCCGGCCTGGCAGGGCTACCCTGAACATCCACACGATGGCACGGCCCGGTATCCGGGATGCGCTGATATCCCTCCTCCAGGCGGCCACCCGGGAGAGAGAGGGGTTCGTCCAGGAGGCAGCTCCCGCGCGGGTGAGCGACGGCGAGCAGCAGATCCTGATCACGGTTCGGCCGGTCGGGCAGCTGGCGGGAAGAGGCGGGATGCTCTACGTCGTCGTCTTCCAGAACAATGAGAAACCATACCGAAAATACCCCGAAGGCGGGGCGGAGGAGCGCAAACGATCAGACCGTGCCCCGGAAGGGGGCACGGTGCAGGAGATTGCCCGGGTCCGGTTCCAGATCCAGCACACGATCGAGGATATGCAGGCCTCGCAGGAGGAGCTCAAGTCGATGAACGAGGAGCTCCAGAGCACGAACGAAGAGCTCCAGAGCATGAACGAGGAACTGACGAGTTCCCGCGAGGAACTCCAGTCCTTGAACGAGGAGTTGCTCACCGTCAACATGGAACACCAGAAGAAGATCGCGGAACTCTCGGAGAGCAACGACGACATGCGCAACCTCCTGCAGATAACCAATATCGCCATGCTCTTCCTCGACGACGATCTGCGGGTGCGGCGGTTCACCACCCCCATCCGGCCCATCGTCAACCTTCAGGCGGGGGATGTAGAGAGGCCCATCACCGATCTTGCCGTCAACCTCAAGGAGAGGGGGTTCTCAGATGATCTCCGCGGCGTGCTCAGGACCCTGCAGGTGCGGGAGAGAGAGGTGCAGACGAAGGAGGGGAGATGGTTTAAGATGCAGATCCGGCCCTACCGAACAGCGGAGAACCGTATCGAGGGCGTGATCGTCACCTTCATCGATATCAGCCAGTCGAGGGATCTCGAGTCGTCTATCAGGCGGGCACGCGCATGCGCTGAAGAGGTCATGGCCGCCGTTCACGAGCCCCTCCTGGTGCTGGACGATAACCATCGTGTTGTCTCCGCGAACCGCTCGTTTTATACGATGTTCGGGGTCACGCGGGAGGAGGTCGAGGGAAACCTCATATACGCGCTCCAGGAACGCCAGTGGGATATCCCCCGGCTCCATGAACTGCTCGAGGAGATCCTGCCCAAACAGGGTGAGATCGAGGATTTTCTGGTGGAGCACGACTTCCCGGGCGTCGGCCACCGGGTTATGCGCTTCAACGCCCGGGCGCTTCCCCCGGATGCCGGGCCCGACCGGATCCTCCTTGCCGTCGGCGGTTCGATAGATCGGCCGACATAGGTACCGGAAGCGCCCAAACCTGAAGCGGGGCCTGTTCCTGCGGGGGACCGATCGAAGGGCAATCGGCAGATATATGAGTTTATTGGTGTAACGGTTGGAATACAGCTGCCGGTCTCCGGCCGCGGGGTTCCAGCAGGGATCAGACCATCATGAGATCCGGTTTGACGCAACATACGAAGGAAGAGTGCGCACGACAGCTGCAGGCGATATTTCAGGAGAACGATAAAGACCCCGCCGCACTCCGTGCTGCCGTGCAGGACTTCTTCAGGAGACTGGCGGCGGACTGGACCCGGACCATCGAGGATCTCCGACGGGAGAACGTTCTGCTTCAGGAGGCCCGGCAATGCCTCTGCCAGGACACCCACGCAGAAGCCCTGGAGCGGATCCAGACCTATGCTGAGGAACTTGCTACGGCAAACGAGGAGCTCGAGACCGCAAACGAGATGTTGAACAACCGGAACGAGGAGCTGATCGCTGCCCGGAAGGTTGCCGAGGCGGAACGGGAGCGCTACTACGAGCTCTTCGATGCCGCCCCCGAAGGCTACCTGGTGACGGACAGGAACGGGAAGGTCCTCGAGGCCAACCGCACCGCGGGGGTGCTCCTCGCCGTCCACAAAGAGAGCCTGATCGGGCGAAACCTCCTCAGCTTTGCCCGAAATGAGAACCGGGTAAATCTCAAGGCCTGGATGGTCCAGGCAGTGAAGGGGCAGGGGCGGCAGACCTTCGAGGCGGATCTCCTGCCGTGCATGGAGGAGCCCGTGCATGTCTCCGTGAGCATCGTCGCGGTCAGAGGGGGAGAAGAGGGAGAGCCGTCGCTCCGCTGGATGGTCCAGGATATCAGCGGCCGCAAGCGGGCCGAGGAGGCGCTCCGGCGCCTGAACCGGGAGGTCGAGGCGGCACGCGACGAGGCAAACCTCTACGTGGATATACTGACCCACGACATACGGAACACCGAGAACGTCTCGAACCTCTACGCCGAACTGCTCATCGACTGCCTGGAGGGAGATGAGGCCCAATACGCGGCGAACCTCCAGCGGAGCATCAGAAAGAGCATCGATATCGTCGGCACCATCTCCACGATCCGCCAGATCCACCAGACGGGTTCCGAGCTCAGGCCGGTGGATCTCGATGCGGCCATCCGGGATACGGTCAAAGGCTATCCGCGCACCATCATCCATTACGTAAGGACGGATCACCAGGTCCTCGCCGACGACCTGCTCCCCGTGATCTTCAACAACCTCATCGGCAACGCGGTGAAACACGGCGGTCCCGGCGTCGAGATCGCCATCCGGGCGGAGGAAGAGGACGGGTTTGTCCGGGTCTCGGTCGAGGATAACGGCCCCGGCGTGCCGGATGAGGAGAAAGACGCAATCTTCCGGCGCTACGAACAGCAGAAACGGGGCGTCGGGGCGGGGCTCGGCCTCCATCTCGTGCAGATCCTCATCCGCCGCTACGGCGGCAGGATCTGGGTCGAGGATCGCATACCGGGCACCCCGGGTGCGGGCACGGCGTTCCGGCTGACGCTCAGGAAGGCGGCATAGGCGCACGGCCCGGGGGTGTTCTGCCGGCAGAGCGCCTCTGCCGCGGAGTTCCGGCGAAAGGCGCGTAGCGTGTACTACCGCCGGAACCCGGAGATGCTCTTTTACCTGATCAAGTGCCGGGCCCGGGACGACGGAGCGGCGGCCATAGCGACGGTCGCCCGGATGGGGGTCGAGGTCTTCACCGTTTCAGACGGAGGACCTGCGCAATTCCATTCCAGTCAACTACCCCCCGCTAACGCAGGGGGTCTCCTTGCCCGTTCGAGATGAGGAGGCCTGGCCAACCGATAGATATTGCGAACGCTACGCTCTTCCCGGCATCAGACGAGTCGAGCCTGATCAACGGCGCGACGGTGACGGCCGACGCCGGCTGGTCTGCGCACTAACACCGCGCATTCCGCGCCTGAGGAGGGTGGCCCGGCCGCGGTGCGCGGCCCTTCACCTTTCGTGGGTGAAGGGGCCGCCGCCTCCGGCCTTTCTGCGAAGCAGCATACTCTTTTTCACAGATACCGGGCAAAATCCTCAGGATCTACCTTTGCCAGCTTCAGGACGTTGCGAAGTGTACCGATCTTTCAGCTCGTTGTGCAGCGGGACGACCGTCCCCACCTTACCGTTGGGTGTCTCCTTCGAGAGGCGCACATGGCTTCCTGATTGCCCGCTGGCGGCAAATCCATACTGTTTCGAGAGTATCTTTATTACGGTTTCGCCCGATACCGGTTTAAGCCCGGGCACCCTCGGACACCTCAAACGTCGTGATGATCGGCCTTCTCCCGTCTTCCAGCGGGAACTCTTCCAGGTACAGCTCCGTTGCCTCTTTGAGGTTGGCCACCGCTTCCTCCACCGTCCTGCCCTGGCTGACAGTACCGACCTCCGGGCACTCCGCGACGTACATATCCTCTTCCCTGTAGAGCACGGCCGTGAACGTCCTCATGATCTCACCGACAGAATAGCATCTCCCTTTGTGGTGATAATACTGACCGACGTATCCGGGTGGCTGTCTTGCCCGCTTTGAAGAGTTCAAGCCCGGCCCCCATCACCCACACCTTTCTCACCTGTCTCTCGGTCTATGGGCTGAGCCCCGGCGGCTGAGCACCCGGACGGCTGAGAGTAGCTACGCCGCCTTGAAACCCCGGATGACGAAACCGACTCATTCGCACGCCATCCGCCACGCCTGACTCACGGATCTAGCCCGGAGCAGCGACAAGAAGAAGGGGCTCTTCGAGATGGAACTCCGGTTGGTTGCCGGCCGGGGGCATCAGGCCCCCGCACACAAGAGCGAAGAACCTTTACTTTCCCGACGGCAATAGTGAACCATGGAGTGGGGCAATGCCGGTAGAAGTCGACGGAAGACTGATCGATGACATGACAATCCAGCTCGACCAACCCCTGAAATCCGGGGAAGAGAGAGTGGTGGTCAGGTTGAGGAAACACCCTAAAAAAAAGACAAAACTCCATGCTCCTGAAGAATACATCCTGAAACTGGCCGAGAAAGACCTTGAAGAGTTGTACTGATGAACATATTTTTCTCACCCTGGCACGCCCTTCTGCCGAACCGATATCCTGACCTGCCCGTGCCGGCCACACTCGTGCCGTGAAAGAGAGGTCCTCCTCCGACAAGGATGGAACGGCCGGGCTGAACGTGCGTTATCCGTGTCGATCAACAGGGAGCAGGTGCTCGATATCGCGGCGGCCCGCCTCCTCGACCTCTACAACACGATGCTGATCGCCCGCGGGCAGATGCAGCCGACGGAGGACGAGGTCGATGCGGTCGTCTTCGAGGTCCTCGGGGAACTCGATGATTACCTCCGTGGTCTTGCCCGGGAGAAGCGCCTCCCCGGTCGGGAGATCAAGCCGATCGCCCAGGCCCGGGTTGAGGAACGTCTGGCGGAGGCGGGAGCCTGATCTCACCCGGACAGGAGAAAGTGAACCACTTGCACCAGGCGCGGTTCTCGCTTATAACCCCCTCGCCTCGACGATGCACAGAGTGAACAGCGGGGATAACTCACGGATGTGATATGGTAGCGCACCGGGCGATAACCCTCGCAGGGGGCCGCGATCGTCGTCCGGGGCGAGGGCGACGACCCCCACACGCCCGACAGGACCGACTGCGATATCCACGGCAGCCGCCCGGTATGCCAGGCGTTGCGGAATAGGATCAGGCCCGGCCCGTGGTCGATGCTCGCCGGCCGGATGAAGGGTGAGCGGGACCCCGCTCTGATCCGGCGACGCGGCTGCAGGGGGAGGCCGGCGGTGCGCCTCAACTGCGCAGCATCGGGGAGTCAAACCAGAGGCCCTGGAGCCGGTGCGACGGATCGTCCTTTTCAAAGACAAATTGGAGGGCCACGCCGTCTTCCCGCTCGAATTTCGCACGGTAGGTCACGGCGACGTACTCGCCGGTCTTTGTGACGACGGGGTCGCCCCGGGACTCATAAAGCCCGATACGGGACGTGACGAACTCACGGCTCTCTGCAAACGCGGCCTCGTCCAGGGCCTGCTTCATCTCGGGGCCGAAATCGCGGGAGTACTTCGCATAGTTGCCTTCGTTGAAACCCTGCATGAGGTTATCGACGATCGGTTCGGCATATGCGAGCACCTCTGTCGCATCATCGCCGGAGAGCACGGTCTCCCGGTCCATGCAGCCGGCTGTAGAGATACCCAGAAGGACCGCGAGAACGACGAAGAGTGAGAGTCGGGGGAGGTTCATGCGGTACTATCGACCCGGGAGGATATGAATGGAGGAGATGGCCTCACTCCCCAAACCGGTACATCCCCTCGGGCACGCGCATCTCAAACCGTGCCCCCTTCCCGGGCTCTCCCGTCTCGGTGATGGCGATACCGGTGATACCGAGGATCTCCCGGATCAGGAAGAGGCCAAGTCCGGTGTTCTTTCCGATACCCTGCTTGAAGATCTCCTCCTTCTCTTTTGCAGGAACGCCGATGCCGTCGTCCTCCCAGGCCAGGGTAAGAGCTCCGTCCCCCTCCAGCCAGTACCGGACACGGACCCGGCTCACCTGCCCCCCGTGACGGATCGTGTTGTCCATCAGGTTGGCAAAGACCCTTGCAAGCATCGGATCCGCGTAGATGGCAAGGTCTCCGGACTCATCTTCCGTAGGGAACTCGTACGCCGCCGATCGGATGGCATCGGAGATACGCTGCCACTCAGGTTCTCCGATACCGAGATCCGCATAGTCCCGGGTGAACTCGATCTGGCGTTGTATCCGCCCGGCGGCGTCCTTCACCGGGGAGAGGAACCTCGATATATCCTGGCCGGGTCGTGCCTCCTGTGCAAACGAGAGGTTGCCAAGGAGGATCGTCAGCTGGTTCAAGACGTCGTGCCGGGTGATGCTGTTCATCAGGTTGAGTTTTTTGTTCACGGCGGCCAGACTGCTCGTCTGCCGGAGAAGCTCCCGGGCATGGGATTCGATCTCCCGCTCCATCGCCTTGCTCTCGGTGATATCCAGTACGGTGAGCGCCATGCCCCGGGAGAGGTCCGCCGGGTCAAACAGCGCGATAGCAAGCTGGACATCGCTGCTCGTGCCGTTCTTTCGCAGAAAACGGGTCTCAATCGTGCATCTCCCGGTCATCTTGATCTGCGCACGCATCACCTCAAGGGCGGTCTCGTACTCGGTCTCCCCGGGATAGAGCAGCCGCATGGGCTTGCCGATGAGTTCGTCGCGCGTATAACCGGTGATCTCGCAGAGTTGCAGGTTCGCCTCCGTAAACACCCCGCCCACTGTCATACCGATGCCTGTTGGGGCGACGAGGAAGATGCCCTCCATCATCTCCAGGGTCTCCTGCAGCATCTCCTCCATCCTCCGGAGCTCGGTGACGTCCAGGCAGTGCCCGATGAAACCGAGGAAGTTGTCCCGGGTGTCGTACCGGGGGGAGCCGTCGTCCTGAACCCAGCGGTACTCTCCGTCGTACCGTCGCAGGCGGTGGGTCATGCTGAACGGTTTACGCCGGGCAAAGGCGCCCGTGAAGATCTCGATACATCGCGAGCGATCGTCGGGGTGCACCCCCTCCATCCAGCCGTCACCGATCTCCTCTTCAAGCGTCCGGCCGGTGAAGGCAAGCCATGGTTCGTTGAAGTAATCCCACCCTGCATCCAGCCCGCACGCCCAGATCAGGGCCTGGCCGCTGTCCGCAAGGGTGCGGAAGTGCTGTTCGCTCTCCCGCAGCGCCTCTTCGGCCTTTTTCTGAGCGGTAACGTCCTGCCACCCGCCGTACATCCGCGGGCAACCATCCTGACCGGTGGTACAGTTGGCGGTGACGCGGATCCACCGGACCGAACCGTCCCGGTGGATTATCCGGAGCTCGGTGACCGACGACATACCCGGGGAGAGCGGGACGATGTCGCGCTCGAATACGGACCGGTCATCGGGGTGGACAAGAGCCTTCCAGCATCGCATCGCAAGAACTTCTTCTGCGGTATACCCGGTGATCCTGGATACCGCTCCGGCAATCAGGCTGAGGGCATACCCGCCCGTATCCTGCAGGTCGCACGCGTAGACAATGTCGGATATGCTCCCGGATATCCGCCGGTAGAGGTCCTCGCTCTGCTGGAGCTGGCGCTGGCTCTCGGCAAGGTCGTCGAAGCTTCTCCGGAGTTCCTCCTCGTTGGAGGCAATCTGCTCGTACGCTGCCAGCAGTTCCCTGTGCGTCTCCAGAAGTTTCGTCTCCGCCTCTTTTCGGAACGTGATGTCCTGCCCCTGCGCAATCGTCGAGACCAGCGTCTCTCCATCGTTGCCGGTGATGTTTGCCGTGTTCCAGAGCACCGTCCTGACGCTGCCCGACCGGTGCAGGATCGGGACCTCCGCATCTCTCCACGACCCTCCCGCCATCGCCTGCCGGATCCGCTCCATCAACGCGTCCCGGCTCTTTGCCGGGAAGAGGATCTCTACCTTCTGCCCGATGGCTTCATCTGCAGGTATGCCGGTCAGGTGCTCAAAGGCCTGGTTGAACCGGGTGATGGTGCACTCCGGGTTCCAGACAACGATCGCGGCGCTGGCGTGATCGATCAGGTTCTCCAGATACTTTTTGGTCTCGCGCAGGTCGGCCTCGACCTGTTTCTGCCCGGTGATATCCCGGACTATCTCGATTGCGCCGACACACCGGCCCTCCCGGTCATAGAGAGGGGATGCCCTGATCTTGAGGGCGACTGCCCTTCCGGCAAGACGGGCACGAGAAGTCTCGCCATCGAGGATATCTTCGCTTATCTTCTCGGTCTGGTACGGGCTGTCTGCTTCTCTCCCGGGATGGAGGACATAATCGATCAGGACCGGGCATGCCTCGCCGTAGAACGGGACCGCATATGCATAATCGCCCCGCCCGAGCATCTCTGCCTTTGGTACGCCGGTCATCTTCTCCATCGCGCGGTTCCAGGCGATGACGCAGCCGTCCGTATCGATGACGAAGGTTGCATCGGGGAGAAAATCGATGATATCGGCAAGCTTCGCCTCGCTCTCCTGGATCCGGCGCTGGCTCCCGGCAAGGTCGTCGAAGCTTGTCCGGAGCTCCTCCTCGATGGAGGCAAGCTGCTCGTACGCCGCCCGCAGTTCCTCGTGCCTCTGCAGCAGTTCGAGTTCGGCGAGTTTACGCTCGGTGATATCGTGCGTCATCCCGACCGAGAGGGTGGCCTCCCCCAGTGCGTCCCGCAGGTGTTCGCACCGTTCAGCGACATACCGGACCTCCCCGGTGTCGGCACGAAATATCCGGTGTTCGACGGTATAGGAGGCCTCTCCTTTCGTGACAGAGGAAGAGTAGGTTGCATGGACCATGGCCCTGTCGTCCGGGTGCACCATCGAGAGGAACGACTCGTGGGTCATCACACGCTCCCCGGGATCGAGGCCGAATATGCGGTAGGTCTCGTCAGACCACGTCAACCGCCCGGTCCTGTGATCGAACACCCAGCTCCCGAGATGCGCAAGGCTCTCGGCCTTATGCAGCATCTCCTCGCTCCGGCGAACCGCAATCTCCGCCTTCTGCTTCCCGGCCAGCTGCCGGATAGCGTTTGCAAGCTCGGCAAACTGCGTCTTCGGATCGCCCCCCTTCTGGAGGTAGAAGTCGGCGCCGTTGTTCAGCGCCTCGATCACCACCTCTTCGCGTCCCTTGCCGGTGAATATGATGAAGGGCACCTGCGATCCGGCCTCCCGGGCCCGCTTCAGGAGAGCGATACCGTCCATCTCCGGCATCTGGTAGTCCGAGACGACCACGTCATACCGGCCGGTCATGATCAGCGTATACGCTTCAAGCGGGTTTGCCGTGATATCGACGGCTATATCGCCCGTTCGCTCAAGGTAGAGGCGGGCGATATCGAGCAGCACGGCCTCGTCGTCGACATAGAGTGCCTGAACGGGGGTTGATGCGGCCATATACGGTTGATACCTACGTGTAGATGTAGTAGGGCAATCCTTAAACCTTTCGAATTTGACAATGCCGCGCGGAGGCACGCTTGAGGATTATCGAGGTGCCGGGCGGCCGGGAATTCCCACCGGCGGGGCAGGCGAGGGTATCTGCCGCGCTCGCCGTTATCCTGCCGGCTCCCGGACGGAGAGAACAAAGAACCCACAGATCAGGATGGCGATCAGGAAACTCGCGAAGAACCCGGGGCCAAACCCGCCTGCGGCAACGATGATACCGGTCACGAGGGGGCCGGCCGAGTGCCCGATGTCCATGATGGACGAGAGCGCCCCCATCGAAGCGCCCATCTGCTCCTGCTCCGCAACATCCGCGACGTACGCGCTCGTCGCGACCGTGGAGAGCGACATACCGAGGGCAAAGAGGGCGCTTACGAGGAGGAACGCGAAAAATCCCGGCGCAAACGGTATGGCGGCGACCGCACACCCGAGGATGAGGAGGCCGGCGACGATCTGGATACGCCTGTCGACCCGGTCGGAGAGCCTGCCAAACGAGGGTTTTGTCGCCGCGATGATCAGCGTCTGAGCGGCAAACAGGACTCCCGCCTGGTACGCGCCCATCCCCTGCGAGAGCAGCACGAGCGGCAGGAACGTCTCGAACGCCCCGAAGGCAAAGTAGGTCGCCATATCCGCGAGTGCCGTCGCCCGTAGCCTCCTGTTCGCGAAGAACGCAACAGAACTCCTGCGGAACGCCGAAAACGAGAGGACCGTGAGGGGGGCCGGGGTCTCCTCCAGGTAAAGGAGGATCAGGGCGAGCACCGGCACCGCGGCGACTGCTGCGGCGATGTAGACCGCCCGGTAGGGTACGAGCCCCGGGTAGACGGCGAAGAACGATATGATGGCCCCGCCGACGAGCGGGGCAAGTGTCCTCCCGACCAGGGTTGCGGAGGAGTACTGCCCGAGCGCCTCCCCCTTCCTCCCGGCAAACCGCACCACGATCGTCGCGGCGATCACCGGCCCGAGGATTGCTGTCGCCGTCCCGTGGAAGAACCGAATCGGTATCAGCCAGAACGGGTCGGTGATGAGGAGGTAGAGCAGGGGCGCCGAGAGGAATACCGCCCCGGATGCGATGAGCAACCGCCGCCTGCCCAGGTGGTCCGAGAGGACCCCCACCGGGAACGAGAACAGGATGCCGGCAAGCGGGGAGACCGCCGCCACGAGGCCGACGACCGCGTCCCCGGCGCCCAGGGCCTGCGAGAAGAGGGGCAGCACCGGGTTCTTTGCTATCGTGGTCGAGAATATGGCAAAAAAGCCGATCGCAAAGAAGACGTACGCGGCATGGCCATCCGGCACCCAATGACGCTCGTTCATGGTCTCTCCTCCCTCCCGGCCTGGTGAGCACGAGAGATGGTTCTCCGGTTGAGAGTGACCGGTCCCGGTATATCCCATCTCCGAAATGTTCCCG
>OFEK01001067.1_pt1 | contig 20732 bp, 20 predicted proteins | sample 1521131 | NCBI WGS metagenome assembly OFEK01 (sample SAMN05720209, study PRJEB24109) | activated sludge metagenome | isolation source: Anaerobic digester | place: China | collected 2015-12-16
CACCGAAGCAGCTGCTGCTGATGATACATTGATGCAGCGTGCCTGTTGCAGCATTGGCAGGGTTATCAGACCTTTGGCTGCCTGCGCGTGTTCGAATACCCTTGTCGGCAGCCCGGTTGATTCTGAGCCAAAAACCAGGGCATCACCGTGCTGGTAGCTTACTGCCGCGTAGTTTTGCTGGCCGTGCGCTGACAGGTAGAAGACCCGCCTGTTGTTTGCCCATGCGAAAAATTCGTCGAGGTCGTTGAGAATGACCGGGTTGAGAGATTTCCAGTAATCCATGCCGGCACGCTGCAGTGCCGCGTCGGTGAGTCTGAAGCCGAGTGGCCTGACCAGCACCAGCTCGGCGCCGGTTGCGGCACAGAGCCTGGCTATATTACCGGTATTTTGCGGGATATCAGGCTCGATCAGCACAACACTCAATGTTTTTTGGTTCTGCTGTGGTATAAAAAACTGCTGATCCGACATTTTCTGCCCTTTCTTAAGGTTTTACAATCAGTTTCGGGTGGCAGCGACCATATAGAAGCTGACCTTGAATGACCCGTTTCTGTCAGTTCTTTCACTGCGGTCGATTTCGAGGTTCACAAAGCCGTGCCGCCGCCACAGCTTCTTGATTTCAGCCCGATCGAAGAAATGAATGGTGCCAAGACCGGCAACCGGGCCGCCGGCCACATTGCGCCAGCTGTGCGCATCGATCTTCTCGCCGGTGCCAAAGCCGGTTGTGGCGCGGGTAAACAGCACCGAAGCGAAAAATCTGCCGCCTGGTTTCAGGGTTCTGCTGATTTCTGACAGAATTCTGTCGACTCCGGCCGAGCTGTTTGATGCAAGAGCGCCGATTTCGACAACTGCGTCGAAACTGGCATCTGCAAACGGCAGTTGCCCGGCGTCTGCCTGCAATAGATGCGGCTGTGAGTTCTCACTGCGGCAGAGGTCTCGGGCTCTGGGCAGAGCGGCGAAGGCTCCGTCAAAGGCAACGGTTTTGAAGCCTTCGCGGCAGAGATACCAGGTATTGGCGCCGGTGCCGCAGCCGAGATCGAGTACCCTGGTTTTTTGGCGCTGTGCCGCCGGAAAATTTCTGGCCATGAACCTGACGAGTTCTTCGGCGGGGTATTTACCCCAGTTTCTTGTTTCGTGCACTTCGTTCCATTGCTTGTCAAAGGTTTTCATCGTTGGCTCCGTAGTGATAATGCAGAAGAATCTTCGGGGTCAGCCCGGTAAGTTTCTGCCAGCGCTGAGAAAACGACGCGTATTTTTGCTGGTCGAGAATGCGTCGGCCGATAAAAAAATCATGACGCTGTGCCGAAAAACCGCCCTTGAAGCGGAACAGGCTGTCGTCATCGGCGAGCGACAGCCCGCCGCCGAGATGCAGCAGTTGCCGGCCAGTGCCGCAGAGCCTGCGGGCAAATTCGAGCATCAGAAACGCATTGGCCTGGGTGTGCAGCAGCTGCTGGTCTGAGGCGCCGAGATGGTAGTGGGCGCTGGTCTGGTCGAGCAGATATATTGCCGCGGCTGCCAGGCGACCATCGGCAGTGAAAGCGCCGGCGTAAAAGCAGCTTTCTTCGGGCAGTGCCGCGAGCGCGGCGAAATACTGCTGCGAGAAGCGGTAGTAGGCTCCGGCTTCGACACGCTGCATGGTTTGCGCATAGAGCGGCGCAAACTCTGCCGGGTCAGCCAGGCGGCGCAGGCTCAGGCCGAGTCGGCCGGCCTTTTTCCAGTTGCGCAGGCGGGCAGCCGAACAACCATTTAAGACGGCTTCAGGCCCGGCTGTGAGATCGATGCTGACGGTAATGCGGTTATGGCTGACCTGACAGGCCGGATCGACACAGGTTTGAAAAGAAGTGAGCGGGTTGAATCTGATAAATTCAGAGACGACGCGGTTTTCTGCGGCCCAGTCGTTCATCAGCCGGTAAAACTCGCCGATCTGTTCTGCTTTCAGATTGAAAAACGCCGGGCCACCGTAGCCATAAGCGGTTTCGAGATCGATTTCGCCGTTGCCGCCGACCGCTTCGGGCACCCGCTTCATCAGAAACGGGTAAAAGGCCTGCCCGGTGCCGCCGTGGCCGTCATCGTCGACACAAAACAGGGCCGCCGGCTGGCCATCGCCGTTTGCTGCGGTTATGGCGTGCCAGGCATAGCTGTAATAAATTTTACCGCTGAATTCGGGCAGTTGCGCAAAAACCTGCTGCCAGCGTTCCGGTTGCGTTATGAACTCAAGATACAAAATCGACGACCTCGCCGAGATGCTGCCAGGTAAGGGGTTCGTCGGCGGCAATGTCTTTGAGCAGGCGCCGGTTCATCGCCTGCGGCAGCAGTTCGGGGTGAATTCCGGCTGCCGGCCGTTTTATGGCGACATTGCGGCCATCGATGATGTCGCCGGCGCGCAAGTCACGGGCAGCGACCAGCCCGCGCCTGACGAGCGGCAGGTTCTGTTCTTCACTGCGGGTTGGCTTTTTAAGACCGTCACCAAGCATAGTGACCGTGCGCCTGATTGCCCTGACCATCGCGGCAAATTCTTCGGGCTGCATCGATGCCGCATGATCTGGCCCGGGCATGCTCCGGTCGAGAGTCAGGTGTTTTTCGATAATTACCGCTCCGAGTGCCGTTGCTGCGACTGCAGCCTCGCAGCCTTCGGTGTGGTCAGAAAAACCAACCGGCAGGTCGAATGCCTGGCGCATGGTGGCAATGGCTGCAAGATTGGTTTCATTGGCCGGTGCCGGGTATTCGGTCGTGCAGTGCAGCAGAATGATTTCGGGGGCCCCGGTATCACGCAGGCTGGTTATCGCCTTTTGCACTTCTCCAAGCGTGCCCATGCCCGTCGAAAGAATTACCGGTATTTTCTTGTAGCCGATGGCCGCAAGAAACGGCAGATTGGTCAGTTCACCAGACCCGATTTTTATGGCTGCCGAGCCGATACCGCAGAGCAGGTCGAGACTTAACTGCCCGTCAGGCGTCGAAAGAAACGTCAGGCCGCGGCTTTCAGCGTAGTCTTTCAGATCGCCAAAATCGGCAAAATCAAGTTCGAGACTTTTCAGCAGCTGATACTGGTCGGTTGCCGCCACTTTCTGCTGGTAGGGAGCGGTAGCAGCATATTGCCCGGTGCATTCAAAGGCCTTGAACGTCTGAAATTTGACGATATCGGCCCCGGCTTCGGCTGCCGCATCGACCAGGCGGCGTGCCAGTTCGACACTGCCGTTGTGGTTGACGCCGGCTTCGGCAATGATGACCGGCCGGGTTGTAAAACGCTTCAGGAAATTACTGGGCATGGTTAACTCTTGAAGCTGGCGGCGTCAGCGTAGGCCTGCTGGTTTTCGCGAACCCATGCAATGGTTTGCTGCAGACCGGTTCTGAAATCGACAGCGGGCTGCCAGCCGAGCTCGCGGCGGGCTTTTTCGGCGTTACCGAGCAGGCGCATCACTTCTGAATCTGCCGGCCGGTCGCGGCTGGCATCGTGCTCGATTTCGATGCGGCTGCCGACCAGTTCAGCTATAAGATCGGCGGTTTCGCCAATGGTCTGCGCTCTGCCGGTAGCCAGGTTATAAACTTCGGCGCGCCCGGGGGCGTGCTGTGCTGCAGCCAGAAAACCTGCGGCCGTATCGCTGACAAAATTGAAATCCCGCACCGGGCGGGTGTCGCCCAGCTTGACACAGCGGCTCTGCAGTGCCTGGGCGATGATCGTCGGTATGACCGCCCGCAGCGACTGACGTGGCCCGAAAGTGTTGAAGGGCCTGATAATGGTCACCGGCAGCCCGAAGGCGCAATGGTATGAGTTGCCGAGCATGTCGGCCGAAATTTTGCTGGCAGAGTAGGGCGATTGCGCCTGCAGCGGGTGCTCTTCGTCGATTGGCACGCGCTGTGCGGTGCCATAAACTTCGCTGGTCGAGGTGAGCACTGTAAGCCTGGTTCTGTGCCGTCTGGCCGCTTCGAGAATGTTGAGGGTGCCGTTGATATTGGTTTCGACGTAGCTCTGCGGCGCCGTATAAGAGAAAGGGATGCCGATCAGCGCTGCCAGGTGAAAAATCGTATCGCAGCCGTCGACAAGGCGGTCAACCATGAACGGGTCGCGAATGTCGCCGGCAACGATGGTAAGGTCTGGGTGGGGCGCAGTTTTGGCCAGCCAGCCCGTGTCTGATTTTGAATTGTAACGGGTCAGCGCTTTGACTCTGGCACCGGCAGCAAGAAGCGCCTCGGTCAGATGACTGCCGATAAAACCGGCCGCACCAGTAACGGCCACCGTTCTGTCTTTGAAAAAATCAGTATTCATATTGACCTGCCAGCGAAGCGAAGTTGTCGCGAGCTTTCGAATAATCGTGCGGGTTGCCGATGTCGAGCCAGAATTCTGAGACCGGGTAGCAGCTGACGCCGCCCTGGCGACTGATCGCCAGTTTGATGAGGTCTGGCATGTCGAGCTTTTCGCCCGGTCTGACGTGTTCGAGCATAGACGGTTCAATAACGTAGACGCCGGCGTTGATGAAGATGCTGTGAGACGGCTTTTCTTCAATATCGATCAGTTCATCGCCGCGCATCTGCAAAACCCCGTAAGGTATCTGAAAGCTGAATTCGCGGGTGCAGACCGTGAGCGGTTTGGCGCCGGTCTGGTGAAATTCCAGCAGACTGCCGAAATTGATGGGTGATAGAATATCGCCGTTCATGAGGATGAATGGCTCGGTTGGGCGCTCAGGCAGCAGTGACAGCGAGCCCGCAGTTCCGAGAAAAATTTCCTCTTCGAGAAAACTCAGGTTCACCCCGGCGACCGGGTGCTCGGCAAAGTAACCGCGAATCTTTTCGGCCTTGTAATTGATCGAAACAAAGATGTTCTCGATGCCGTGCCGTCGCAGTTGCTCGATGATAATCGCCAGAATCGGTCTGCCACCCACCGGCAACAGAGGTTTGGGGGTGTCGCGCGTTATCTCGCCAAGGCGTGAGCCAAGCCCGCCGGCCATGATTACCGCCAGATTTGGTCGCGGTTTGCGGGAAATAAGGTCTTTGAGCTGCACCAGTCTGACGACATGCATCTGACGATCGACTACCGGCAGGTGCTTGATCGAGCGGTTGGTCATCAGAAAAAGCAGTTCGTCGTCGGGCGTGTTTTGCGCTGCGGTGATCGGCTTTCGGTTCATCAGGTTTTCGATTGGGCTGGTGAGATCGGCGCCGCGAATGATGCCGCGGCGAATATCGCCGTCGGTTACCGTGCCAATCAGCTGCTGTTGCTCATCAACCACCAGAGCGATTTCGAAGGCGGTGTCGTCGATGACCCTCAGGGTATCGAGTATGCTGGTCTGCGGTCCGATGAGAATCTTTTCGAATGAACGGCTGATAAGTCACCTCGCAGGTATCTTCAGATTCAGAAAACATAGCAGAATTGGCGCCGGTCGTAAACAGGTTTTGCTCTTTGCTGCATTTTTATCGGCCGGAATATGTTAGAATTTTGCAAACAAGGTCTTAATGTGAGGTTTTCATGGTCGAGATGATTGAACAGCGCAGATGGAAGCTTATCTGCGGCATAATCGCCGGGTTGCTGCTGCTCGTATTCATTAAAAACGCCTGGGTCTGCGATGATGCCTACATCATTTTCAGGTCGATAGAGCAGCTTTACGCCGGCAATGGCCCGAACTGGAACCCGCACGAAAGGGTGCAGGCTTACACCAGCCCTCTTTGGTATTGGCTTCTGGTGCTCCCACGGGCGGTTTCGTCCGACCATTTCTTCAACTTTTTTCTGCTTTCGCTGGTTATTTTTCTGGTTCTTGGTCTGAGAATCCGCAGATATTTCGGCGACAGCCGCAGCTGCGCGATCTTTCTCTGCCTGGCCGCCGGCTCGAACGCTTTTTTCGACTTCACCACTTCCGGACTCGAAAATATTCTTGCCTATCTGCTGACAACCCTGGCCTTTCTCTACGGCCTCGAAGCCATGCATGCCGACCCGGCTTCACCGCAGGCTGAAACCTTTTTTCAGCGCAGTCTCTGGGCATTTGCCCTGCTGCCGGTCTGCCGCCACGATCTTGTGCTGGTCGGGCTTTTGCCGGCCCTTGTTCTGATCAGACATTTCCGGGGAAAAGGCCGGTCGCCGGCCGGCAGTCTGCTGCTGCTTTTCGGGCCGCTGCTTGCCTGGTCAGCATTTTCACTGACTTATTACGGGGCGCTGTTTCCGAATACGGCATACGCAAAGCTTTCGACCGGTATCTCCCGTTGGCCGCTGCTGCGTCAGGGTTTTTATTATTTCTGGGAAACCTTTGTCGGCGACCCTCTGACAATGCTGGTCATTGCCGGCGGACTCGTGGCCGCAGCCTTTGATAAACGGCCTTTTATGAGGTCGGCTGCGGTTGCCGCCGGGTTGTACCTGCTCTATATTCTCTGGGCCGGCGGCGACTTCATGCGTGGCCGCTTTTTTTCGGTACCCTTTCTTGTGGCGCTCATACTTCTAGTTGAGTCGGGCGTGATCGAAAGGTTGTCTGCAGCCAGAGCTGCGCTGGCCCGGGTGATGCCGGTCGTTCTGCTGGCTTATCTTCTGCTGTTTCCCCATACTCCGATTAACACCTGGCTCGGCTTTCAGGATTTTTCGGTCAGCAACGGTATTGCTGACGAAAGAGGCTATTATTTCGACGTCTGTTCTCTTTACGCCTATCTGCACAGTGGCCCGGGTGAGATTTTTCCTGATTTTGAATGGAGCCAGATCGGCAGGCAGATTGCTGAAAACGGGGTGGGGTATCTTGAAAATGATTTTAACGGTATGCTCGGCTTCTGGGCCGGGGTTAAGCCGATCATCGTCGACCGGCTGGCCCTGACCGACCCGTTTTTGGCGCGGCAGCCGGTTAGCGCGCAGACAGCCTGGCGCGTCGGGCATTATAAGCGCGCGGTGCCGGCAGAATACCGTTCGAGTCTTGAAAATGGCAGAAATATGTTTTCAGATACTGAGACAGCAGCTTTGTACGATAAAATTCTGCTTGCCACCCGTGAGCCGCAAATTTTTTCTTTTAAAAGGTTGCTGGCAATTGTAAAATTAAATCTCGGCATAAACTGAAGTCAGAAGAAAATGCCGGCCTGGAGTGGGAATAATGAAACATCTCGAACAGATTGCCGAAGCACTGCGGGGCCTTGCTGACCGTTATGGTATCACCATAACTGAGGTTCCTGACCGGTTGCGCGAAAAAATTCTGCATGTTACCGGCCCGGCCTGCTCAGCAGACCTGGATCTCGTTTTGCAGCCGCTGCGTGACAATCTGCTCCGCCAGATAAGGGTCAGAGCCGGCAATAAGGTCGAAGAACGTGTCGTTGCAAGTGCAATAGAAGCGACTGCCTCCCTTGAAGGTTTTTCAAAAGAAACCGCCCGGCAGGTTATCGATCTCTGGACTTCTATTTTTAAGGTTAAAACTGTTAAAAAGCTCATTGAAACCGCCGAGCTTGACGAATTTGACAGACTTGAAGCCGATTTTGTCATCAAAGATGACATAAAGCTGGTGACCGATGAAAGCGTTGAAAAGGTCTTTAATCCCTTTGACTCGGTTTCTAAGGTGATTGAACCGCAGGTTGCTGATTACGATGGTAAATTTGGCGATTGGGCCTCTGAAAATGTCACCGAATTTTCTATCAGCGCCGCCGAAAACCAGATCAGTATCAACGTCGAGAGTTTTGACGCCAAACCGGTGCCACTGGCTGACAGTCGGCGTTCTGGTCACCAGGAAGCAAAAGACAGTCAGGGCAAAGGCCGCCGGAAGCGCGGCGAAAGCAAACCGGAACTTGAATTTGAAATGGGTATTGCTGCGCCGCCTTCGTCATCACCTACTGCGAAATACACGATAGATGATGCTTTTAAACAGTTGCGCAACAATAATTTTGATCTGGCATCGAAAATAATGATGGAACTGGCTCGCGGTGGCAACAGCAAGGCTCAGTTCCATCTCGGCGAGTTTTATCTGATGGGTACCGGCGTCGAGATCAGCGAGGAAAAGGCCAAATACTGGCTTCGTAAAGCTGCAGCTCAGGGATCTTTCCCAGCCAAGCAGAAGCTTGAAGATCTTGAAAGCAATGAAGGTTCAGGTGGCTGTTTCGGCTGCTTTTTTACGATTGTGGTTGTCGGTGGCGCCCTGAAATTGCTCTCGGTATTGGCCGGTCTTTAAGTTTAGGCCGGTTTCTGGCGTCGGTTGATTGTTTCAGTTGATAACCCAGGCAGACAGCAGTAGAGCAAAAGAAGCGAACAGCAGCAGCGATGATGCGATGACATGGTTTGTCGGGTTTGTTAACGACCTGCTCACCTGAAACGGCCGCCCGGCAATCAGTACCGTGCCGGGTTCTGAGGCCGGTGCCTGCATGAAAAAGCCGAAAAGCGCCGCAAAGTAGTAGATACTGCCAAAAACCATCCCGTAAAGCCCGCTTTTGAACAGAGGGCTCATTCTGGTGATTGCGTCTGCATATTTGATCAGAAGGGAATGTAACAGATTGCCGCCCTGCAGCAACAGCAGCAGGGCGAGAGCGGTAAATATTAACTTATTATGGCTCATTTTTGTTACCAGGCTGTCCGGACCGTTAACCGATTTTACTTGTAACTTAATCAACACGCGAACCGGTAAATCTTAACAGAGCCGGTTAAAAAAGTCACAAAATTTCGCTTGACGCGACGCAGCAAAAAATGTCATAATCGCAGCATAAAAATACAGGCAAGGGAGTACGGTTTTGAGTCACACTGCATTAGTCTGGTCCGCGTTGATTGTTTATGTTGTTATCACTTTCGCCCTTACGATCAGGGGTATGCGCCGCACCAAAGATCTGGCGAGTTTTGCCGTCGGCAACCGTGATATCGCCCCGGGTTGGGTAGGTCTGTCGCTCACTGCGCAGCTTACCAGTGTCGCCACCTTTGTGGTTAACCCTGGCCTGGTGTATCATTACGGTCTTTCGGCTCTTCTTGGCCTGGGTTTTGCTGCCGGCATGGGCATTATCACCGGTCTTTGCATGCTTTCCGGCCCGTTCAGAAGTGTCGGCGACAAGGTAAAAGCTTTGACGATTCCGCAATGGATCGGTGCGCGCTATGAATCAAAAGGTCTGCGCCTGTTTTTTGCGGTGATTTCACTGTCGCTGATCAGTTTTATCGTTCTGATCGCCGTCGCGATTGCTCTGACGCTTTTCAGTCTGCTGCAGATGACCGATATCAACCAGACCACCTGGCTGGTAGTCGGCGTCATGGCATTCGTTTTTTCATACACTCTGCTGGGCGGTGCCAATACTTCGACTTACACCAATGCGATTCAGGCCCTGGTCATGCTGCTTGTCGGCCTGATTTTGATTTTCAGCGGCTATGAGCACTTTACCAGCGGCGAAGGCCTGTTTGCCAAGCTTGCCGCGATTGACCCGGGTCTAACTGCAATGACCAATGCCGGTTCACCATTTTTCCGCAATTTTCTTGAAGTTTTCTTCTGTAATTTCCTGGTCGGGCTCGCGATCGTCTGTCAGCCGCACATTCTTGGCAAGTCTCTGTTACTTAAAGATTCAAGCCAGATCAAAACTTATCTTGCGACGGCAATCATTGCCGGTACTGTTTTTGTTTCGGTTATGCTGGTCGGTCTCTACGCCAGAGTAACCCTGCCGCAGCTTACCGCCATTGACCGCGTTGTTCCGACCTATATCGCGATGAATTTCGGTTCGGCGACCCAGGTGCTCATCAGTATCGGTTTACTCTGTGCCGGTATTTCGACACTCGAAGGCCTGCTTCTGGCTCTGTCGGCAATTTTCTCAAGCGACATCTATCTGACACTTAAGCCCCTGAGTGCTGAAAACCGCGAAGCCGAGCTTAAGAAAGCTCTGACTTTCGGCCGCGTCGCTCTGGTCATTGTTGGCTTCATCTGCATCGGTCTGTCGATCTGGCAGTTGAACAACCCGACCGGCGGCTCGGTGGCGATCTTCGCTCAGTATGGTGTTTATCTGCTCTTTACGGCAACTTTCCTGCCGATCGCCTGCGGCCTGTTTCTGCCGGCCGTAACCCGCGAACTGATCACCAAAGGCGTCATTGCCTCGACTGTCTTCTATTTTCTGCCGGCGCTTCTCTTTAAATTCTCGCCAACCCTGCCGGTAATCAGTATGGCCAACAACCCGGCCATTCTGGCCACCTTCGGTATTCTCGCCGGCTGGCTGGTGGTTGGCGGCGGCCTCGCTCTGCAGCCAAAAGTCGCTAAAGAATAAGGCGCACCTCTCGCATTTGTCGAAACCGGGCTGAAAGGGTTCAGATAACCCATTCAGCCCGGTTTTTTTACCCGTGTGTATTGTTTTTTTCCTGATTATGATAGAAAATCAATGCGTTCTGCAATAACGCATTCGATGAAAAATCTTAGGCCAGACATCTCGCAGGGAGCACTTTATGGGCAGATTCGGTTCAGACCCGCATTCTTTTTTCAACTCCGTTTACGCGGCTGCCGCTCCTTGGGAGGTCGGCGGCGCACAGCCTGACATGGCGCGTCTGCTCGAGGATCACCCGCCGGCAGACCCTGTGCTCGATCTTGGCTCTGCAACAGGTGATCTGGCGATACATCTTGCGAAGCAGGGATACCGTGTTGTGGGGCTGGAATTCGTTGCGACCGCAGTGGAACAAGCTCGTCAGAAGACATTGTCGTTGTCGCAGGACGTGCGTTCGCGGCTTGAATTCAAGGTTGGTGACGCGACACGGCCAGCGGCGCTCGGGATCGCTTTCGGGGCCGTCGTTGACTCCGGATTTCTGCATCTGCTGGACCCGGATGAAACAGACCGGTTCGTAAAGAATCTGCATGCTGCCATACGACCGGGCGGTCGCTACTATCTCCACGAGTTCGCAATCGAGTTTCCTGTCGATAACGTACCCCGCGCTGTCACCGAGCAGGAAATCCGCTCTCGCTTCTCGCCGTCGACCGGCTGGAAAATCATCGAGATTCGCGCAGCCACCTTCCTCAATCGCGTTGCCCAGCCCGCCCCGGCAATCGTCGCCTGTGTCGAAAAGCTCGCTGAGTGATGAGTCCCAGTGTGGTGACGAAGAGAATTCAATAAATTTAAATTTTCTGATCCGTTAAAGTGCTGCTCAGTATTTCTATTTGCGCTGCGGTTTTATCTAAGACCAGACAAATCGGGTTTTCAGGGAATTGAAGAGTTTGAATTTATGGGTCAGGAACTGGAAACGGCCGACTACGATGCCGGGGGAGATTTCGAGTTCTTTGGCGACTGCATGGACATCGGCAATGGACTTTAATCTGCTGATTCTGGCGTTATATTTTTCAGGAATCAGCGTCTCGGCGGCGAACTTATCGGCTCTGACCTCGATCGGGTTGGTTTTGTCGCCAGAATTAATGAACAGATCTTTTTTGCTGTCGTTAAGAATGTGCCCGGCTTCATGAAAAAACGAGAACCAGAAGAGATCGTTGCTTTTTCCGCGCAGATTAAGCAGAATCATCGCCTTTTCCGGCGAAAGCCAGCGACTGGCGCCTGACCATGGCACTTTGGGGAATTCTTTTACCAAAGCCAGAGCAACGCCGGCTTCGGCGCACAGAGCCGTCATTTCTGGAATAAAAACCGCCGGCTCTTCTTTTGTCAGGGTTCTGATTTTGTTCAGGGCTTCTCTGAATCTACTCTTGTCAAAGGCTTGACAACTGATTTTTGCCGCCTGCAGCTCGCCAATTCTGATCCAGGTTGCTGCCGCGCCGGGGTTGGTGTCAAAGCAGCTCGAACGGCGCGGAGCGACCTCAAGGCTTTGCCAGATTTCGTGCCAGCCGCTTACATCACTGACCCCAAAAAATTTTAGACATTCTCTAACTTTGGAAAAGGTCTCTGTTGCCGGTTCAACCAGTTTTCGCAACACCAGCTCTTTGAATGGAATCATTTTCAGCCACTCAGCTTCACCTTCAAGGCGTTCTTTCTCACGCAATTTAGTCAGCTGCTCCTGATACTGCGATTCAAGATTGTTCCAGAATCTGGCTGGAGTTCCGGTTACAAGCTCAAATCTGTTGGCTGTGTCGGGAGTTATGGGCTGTTCGCCTTTGATTATTCTTATGATTGACTGCTGAGTGAGCCCGGTTCTTAATGAAAATTCTTTCAGAGACATTCCTGAAAACTCCAGGAACTCTTTCAAGCTTTCACCCGGAATTACAGCATAGTCAGGCGAAAATTCAACAAGCTTCTTTGCCATGATCGACTCCTAATGTGTATCTGCGATTTCAGTAATCAGAACTTCGCAGATCCCTTTTAAATCAAGGCCGCCTGTCGCAAGCTCAGGCACCGGGTTACCCAGAGGTTTGAAGATCAGTCGATACGGGTGCTGCAGGTCGACAGAAAAAGAACCTTTTCGATCACCGGTTAATTCATGGCACCTTGCCGGAGGAAACCTGGAAATATCACTCAGATTATCTGCGGCACCAAGCTCGATCAATCTTTGGCGTAATCTCTTGGCACATTGATCACCAAGCTCTCTGATCCCTTGTTTTTGATCAGAGCATATTTTTTCCAGCTTCCTGTTATTAAAATAAATCTTCATGATCGTTTTGTCAATTTAATTAACATTATATGTTAATTAAAATAAAATACTGGTGGTCGCATATTTTTTTCTCAGTCCTGATTGATCGAAGATTCTATCAGCCGGGTTTCAGGTGTTTTTTGCCGATTATTGAGTGCATTGTCAGCTTGAGAATGGTTACGGCATTGTATGAGCTGTCGTTTTTGATGTTGCGGGCCATGATCGGGGCGGGGTCTTTTTCGAGATGGTTCAGTAAAACCTGCAGGCCGTGCTTCTTTTCATTCAGATCGCTGACAATGTGCATTTCGCCTCTGATTACCAGTGACTCGTAGTCGTGGTCACAGTCGCCCTGCAGGTAGCCGTTATCTTTGATCACTGTCGCACAGGCTTTCGGGTTTTTTCTGATAAAATCGAGCTTGTCGCCCTGGTTGGCGCAGTGAAAGTAAAGGCAGCTATTTTCGGCGTCAAAGCCGTAGCTCATGGTCACAATATACGGGGTTTCGCCGTCACACAGTGCAATTGTCACATGATTGCAAAATTTGAGCAGTGCCGCTTTCTCAGTTGCATCAATTATTTCATTTCTCTTTCTTCGCGGGTGATACTGCTGCATGTGTGTTCCTTTCTTCACCACTGCCCCGGTTTAACTTTGCTGGTCGGCCAGCTGATTTCTAGCAGCATCTAGGTGTTCCGCAACTCCTGTTTTCATGGCAAAAACGCCATATTTTAAGGGCGAGGCGGCATGGCGCTCACAGGTGTGAGCAAACATGGTTGTCCAGACTCTGGCGCCACACTTTTCATATTCTGATATGAGCTCTTTCAGACTTTTTTCGCCAAATACCGCAAGATGCCCGGAAAAATCAATTGCCGGATCACTTACCTGAGCTTCTGACCAGTCTATCAGGCCGCTGATTTTTCCGGATCTGTCAGAAAGAATATGCCCGGCATACAGGTCGCCGTGCACAAAAACCGAGAAATCAGGCCAATAAGTATTTGTTTCTACCCATTTTCGCCACCTGCTTTCAAGCTCCGGCCGAATGCCGATTTCTCTTTTCACTTCGTCAATATTATCCAGAATTTCCTGGCGGGCTTGCTGGGTAGACAGTACTTTTAGCCCGGACACAGTTGCTTCTGAAACAGAAATTTTATGAAGTTGCGAGAGTATTGTTGCCAGAGAAGAAACTATCTGATTTTCGTTCTGGTCAATATGCCAGGAAACCTCAAAATTTTGTGCATTGAAGGTTATCACAGGTCGGTTTTCCAATAGTGGGTAGGCTACCAGCCTCGGACTTGCGATTTTCCAGTCTGGAACAGCGACAGACAAATGCTTTTTTACCAGATTCAGTATGTTTTTTTCATGCTGAATCTGGTCTGCGAGATCTTCACGCCGGGGAATTCGCAAAACCCATTTCAGCCCATGCAGATCGCAGGCAAAGGCAACTCTGAAGTCGATTCCCATCTCGTTGAGGATCAGCGCTTCATCTTTTAAGCGAAGACCGTGGTCTAACGCCAGGTTAAGTATTTCATCATTTTTCATTTTAAATCCTGGTTCGCTCTTTCACATCTGGTCGAGTTTCGGAGATTTTTGCCGATTATACTATCTCTAACCTGAAGGTGCAAAATTGTTCCGGGGGAATAAACCGTTTTCTGTTGCAGATGTGGTATCAGGCTGGTTATATTGCACGCAGGACTTTTTTGAACAGAGATGTGCGATTTTTTTGAGGAAACAGGGGTAAAGCATGGCTGGAAAACATTCGCATGGTTCGCAGGTCGGTCTGATACTTGGTTTGATAGGCGTTGCCGGTCTTATACCACTCTTAGTCGGAACAGACGCTGACTGGGCGATGGCTTCGGCCTTTATTGGCCTTGTTCTGGCCTTGACCGGTTTCATCTCGTTTTTTATGCTCAGACAGAGTGAACGTATTGCTGAAGAAAGCTTTGTTGAAGAGGAACTGCTTGCCGACTGGCGTTTGCAGCCAGACAACGAACACCTGCAGGTCTATTGCAAAGGCCTGGTCTATGAAGACGAAGTGTTTGTCAATGACGCTTCCCTTTCAACGCTTGAAGGGGCCGGCTTACACCCGTTTGCTGCCGGCAAATTCGTTTTTTTGTACCAGATGCTTGGCAGAAACGGTGGCAGTCGCCGCCGCACCATCATTGTCGATATTCCTGCCGGTGAACAGGCGACCGCCGAGCGTATTGTCTCAGAATTCGGCCGGCCGCTGCCGCAGAATTTTATCGAAAAACTACGATCAGATGCCGGGCTAGACGATCTTGACGATCTCGATGCCGAAGAAGGCAGCGACGAATAAAATTCTTTCCTGACAGAATCGATCCGGCGTTAGACTGCGGTGTTTTTACACGCTCAGTCGGCATCAACTGCCGGAAGAGTCTTTGCCGATGAAAGTGCCATAAACTCCGAATTTTTTAGCGCTTGACATTTTTTTCACAAGCATTGTATTCTGTGATTGTGAAAAGTTTAACGAGAAAAGTTTCTCGATTAAGCCTGAAGGCAGCCAAATAAGCGGAAAAGCAGGAGGTTTTATGCTGGAAAACAACGGCTTCACTTTTGAGTCTCTTCATACGGGCATGAGTGCCGAATTTTCTAAAACCATCACCGAAACCGACATTGTCAACTTTGCCGGTATCTCGGGCGATTTCAACCCGATTCATATTAACGAGGAATTCGCCAGAAAAACCCGCTTCGAGGGCAGAATCGCCCATGGCATGCTCTCAGCTGCCTTTATTTCGACCGTTCTCGGAACCCGCCTGCCGGGCCCCGGCTGTATCTATGTCTCGCAGACCCTTAAATTCAAAGCCCCGGTTCGTATCGGCGATACCGTTACCGCTCACGTCGAAATCTCTGACATGAATACCGAAAAAAGCCTCGTCACCATGAAAACCATCTGCCTGGTTGGTGACAAAACCGTTATCGACGGCGAAGCGGTGCTCAAGGTACCACGCCGCGAAACAGCCGCAAAGGAGCATTGATATGGCTAAAGCTATGATCAGACTGAGAATGAGTCTTGCCGACGCCCATTACGGCGGCGAACTTGTCGACGGCGCCCGCATGCTGCAGCTGTTCGGCGATGTTGCAACCGAACTGCTGATTCGCAGCGATGGCGACGAAGGTCTGTTTGCCGGCTACGAGAAAATCGAGTTCCTCGCACCTGTTTATGCCGGCGATTACATCGAAGCGATCGGCGAAATCACCCATTACGGCAATTCATCACGCAAAATGCGCTTCGAAGCGCGCAAAGTCATCGTGCCGCGCAAAGACATCAGCGATTCGGCCGCCGACGTTCTCGAAGAATCGCAGATCGTCTGCCGGGCCACCGGCACCTGCGTCGTGCCGAAGGCCAAACAGCGCCATTCAACCCGTGTCAGCAATCTCGCCCTCGACATCTGAAGCCCAGCCAAACACAAGGAGAGCACCATGGATTTTCAACTCAGCCGGGAACACCAGCTTCTCGCAACTACCCTCAAAGACTTCGCCGAAAACGAAGTGCGCCCCCTTGCCCGTGAAACCGACGAAAAAGAAGCTTTTCCGGTCAGCACCGTCGAAAAAATGGCCCGCTTCGGCATGTTGGGCATTCCGTTTCCCAAAGAATTCGGCGGCGCCGGCGGCGATAACCTCGGCTACATAATGGCTGTTGAAGCCCTGTCGAAAGTTTGCGGCACAACCGGCGTCATTCTTTCAGCCCACACTTCGCTTTGTGCCGCACCCATCTATGAATTCGGCACCGATGAACAAAAACGCAGATTTCTGCCTGATCTCGCTGCGGGCCGGAAAATCGGCGCTTTCGGCCTGACCGAGCCCAACGCTGGCACCGATGCGGCCGGCCAGCAGACCGCCGCCGTTCTCAGCGGCGACAAATACATTCTCACCGGCTCGAAAATTTTCATCACCAACGCCGGCTATGCCGACGTCTACATCGTTTTCGCGATGACCGACCGCAGCAAGGGCACCCGTGGCATTTCGGCCTTTATCGTCGAAAAGGGCATGCCCGGCCTCTCGATCGGCAAAAAAGAAGAAAAAATGGGCATTCGCGGCTCCTCGACCTGCGAACTGATCTTCGAAAACGTTGAAGTTCCGGTCACCAATCTGCTTGGCCGTGAAGGCGGCGGCTTTGGCCTGGCAATGAAAACGCTCGACGGCGGCCGCATCGGCATCGGCGCCCAGGCGCTCGGCCTTGCACAGGGTGCCATCGACGAAACGGTCAGATACGTTAAAGAGCGCAAACAGTTTGGTAAAACGATTGGTTCCTTCCAGAACACCCAGTTCCAGCTCGCCGATATGCAGGCGAGAACCGACGCGGCCAGACTGCTCGTCTATCGCGCCGCCTGCCTGAAAGACGCGAAACAGCCTTACAGCACCGAAGCGGCGATGGCGAAACTCTTCGCCTCTGAAACCGCAATGGCCGTGACCACAATGGCGGTGCAGCTGCACGGCGGCTATGGCTACACCCGTGAATACCCTGTCGAGCGCATGATGCGCGATGCCAAGATCACCGAAATCTACGAAGGCACCTCAGAAGTGCAGAAAATGGTCATTTCTGCGGCCGTGCTCAAATAAGCTGAAGGAGACAACATGAAAATCATCGTCTGCATCAAGCAGGTTCCAGATACCACCGAAGTAAAAATCAATCCGACCACCGGAACCCTCATCAGAGAAGGCGTTCCGAGCATCATCAACCCCGACGACAAAAGCGGCCTCGAAGCCGCTCTCGTTCTCAAAGAACAGCAGGGCGCGCATGTCACCGTTCTTTCGATGGGGCCGCCGCAGGCTGATCTCGCTCTCAGAGAAGCCCTGGCAATGGGCGCCGACCAGGCAATCCTCCTCTCTGATCGGGCGTTCGGCGGTGCCGACACCTGGGCGACTTCAAGCACTCTCGCTGCCGCAATCAGAAAGCTCGAATGGGATCTGATCATCTGCGGGCGCCAGGCGATCGACGGCGATACGGCACAGGTCGGGCCGCAGATTGCCGAGCATCTGCAGGTTCCGCATGTCAGCTATGTCAGCGAACTGCAGGTCGGGGAAAAGGCCATCGAGGTCAAACGCAAATTCGAAGATGGCTGGCAGCGCCTGCGCGTGCAGTTTCCCTGCCTGATCACGACACTGAAAGACATGAATCAGGCCAGATACATGTCGATGGCCGGTATCTATAATGCCTACAAGCAGGAAGTGAAGATCTGGGGCCTCGCCGATATCGACGTCGATCAGGCCAATATCGGGCTGAAAGGCTCTCCGACCAGAGTCAAGGCCTCTTATACCAAAGGCACCCGGTCGGCCGGCAAAGTTTACGAAGTTGATCCGCGCGACGGTGCCAGAATCATCGTCGAAAGCCTGAAAGAAAAGTTCATCATCTGAGCGGCAGGAGAAAAACAATGAATATATCTGAATATCGTGGTGTGATGGTTTTTGCCGAACAGCGGCGCGGTGAGATTCAGAAGGTTGCTTACGAGCTGCTCGGAGCCGGTCGTGGTATCGCCGATACTCTGCAGGAACCGCTGATCGCAGTTCTTGCCGGCACGCATCTGACCGATGCTCAGGCTGCGAGTCTGATTGCGCACGGCGCTGACCGCGTCATACTCGTTGACGACCCGCGTCTTGGTGTTTATATGACCGAGCCTTTTACCAAAGCCTTGACCGCAGTTATCAGTGCCGAAAAACCCGGAATCGTATTCTTCGGTGCCACCACCATCGGGCGCGATCTCGCCCCGAGAGTCTCGGCACGACTCAAAACCGGGCTGACCGCCGATTGCACTGCCCTGGCAATCGATGATGCCAGCCGCAATCTGCTGATGACCCGCCCGGCTTTCGGCGGCAACATCATGGCGACGATCATCTGCCCCGAACACCGGCCGCAGATGTCGACGGTGCGCCCCGGAGTCATGCGCCGGCTCGAAGCCGATACGGCCAGAACCGGTGAAACGGTCAGGTTCGCATGCAAAATCGAGGCGGCTGACGTCAATGTCGAAATCATCGAAGAAGTCGTGCAGAAAGAGGAGAAGAAGAACATCGAAGACGCTTCGGTGCTCGTCGCCGGCGGCCGCGGCCTCGGAAACCCCGAAAATTTTCAGTCACTGCAGAATCTCGCCGAAATGCTCGGCGGACAGGTCGCCGCCTCGCGCGCTGTCGTCGATGCCGGCTGGACAAGCCAGGACAAGCAGGTCGGCCAGACCGGCAAAACCGTGCGCCCAGATCTCTACCTTGCCTGCGGCATTTCAGGCATGATTCAGCACGTCGCCGGCATGGAAGAATCAGGTTTCATCGTCGCCGTTAACAAAAACAAAGACGCCCCGATCTTTGCCTATGCCGACATCGGCATCGTTACCGATGTGAATCGCCTGCTGCCGGCACTGCAGGAAGAACTCAACCGCGCCCGTTCCGTCTGAGCCGCTAAAAGCCGTGCCTCTGCTACACCGCAGGGGCACGGCTTTTTTATGAGATATTGTTGCCGGTGCCGACTGATGATATAATTCTTCTACAGCTTTTAAAAACAGCTGTTTAACAATACGTCTGCAGCTCGCCAATACTGCCTGAAGCCGTTGCCAGTAGCAGACGCAAGAGAGGAAATTATGGAAAAATCAACTAATGGTGTGCTGGCAATGTGGGTCTTTTTCATGGCATTCGTTGGTTCCATGGTTTTCAGGGCCTGTTCGCCAGATGAACACAAAAGCCATGCCGGCTGGGCAGGCTTTTTGAGCACACTTCTGCCCCTTGCCGGGTATTTTTCTGCCGGCCTTATTTTTTCTGATCCATCAGCTCCACTTGTAGCCCTTGTTGTTATTCTGCTCGTGGGCATTGTTTGTCTGTTCGTCGCAGCCAGAGGTCTTGACCCTGACGAAGAGCTGAACCTGACCGGGCAGTGGATGAAAGCACTTGGTATAACCTTTATTCTGGGTGTTTTTTCAATACTGCCCCTCGGCTTTGCTTTGTCGGTTGCGGCTTACAGCAACTGGGACCGCCCATAGTAAAGCAGATTTGCAAATAATGCTGGCGGCTGAGAAAGAAAAACCCCGGGGCGCCAGATGGCGCTGACCCGGGGTGGTTGTTCAGATATGGTGATTTATATCTGTTTCAGAGCCTGGTTGAGCCATTCGAGGTCTTTTTTGACGTCGGCGGCGACAAAGGTGCGGTTGATTTCGGTCCATTTTGCTGGCTCGAGATGTTTTCCGTTGCCGGGTTGAAGAGCGTTAATATTTTCCGCCCTCAAAAAGATTGACACGTTCCGTGATATACTGCTCATAGGGCGAGTCTGGTGTATGAATAAATGAACGTGAGGAGGTGCTATGTCTGTCGCAAGCCCGACTTTTTTCGAGATTCTTGAAAATGCCGAACTGCTTCTTGTTAAAAAAAAGAGCCAACCCGGCGATGCCACCTCTGAACAGTTGTTCGAAGCAGAAATCTTTCTGGCGCAACTTAAGCGACTATTTGAACAAAAGCCGAAAGAGCACCCTGTTGCGCTGGCCGAAAAGCTGCAAAAAGAAAACAAAGCAGCTTTTGACGCCGCACACGACAAGGCAAAGGCACAGGCTGAAAAATTTGCCGTCGTTCAGGGCATGTCTGACAAAGAAAAAAAGGCGCATTTGGCTGATGTCTTAACCAGACTGCATAAAGAAGCCAAGAAATTTGCAGATCAGTGGCTTTTTAACCTCAGCCTTGTCGTGACTCCTCAGGCAACGCTTCCTTCACAGGCTGAAGAACCTGTCGACGACGAGATTGAAAAGACGCTTAAAGAACTCAGAAGGCTCGGCTATATCGCAGAAGTGGTCGACAAGCTCGATATTCTTCTTTGCAAAAAGGGTCTCAGCGGGCGCAAAGCGGATAAAAAACTCGACGAAGTAGCAATTGGCGATAAATACGATGTTGTGGTCAACGGCACTTTTTTCACCGGAACAGAACCTCTCGGAGCGATAATCATCGACGGCGTGCTCGAACATCATCGCAAACTTCCAAAGATCAAAAAACGGGGTGCTCTGGCCGTCATGGAAGACGGTAGCTACGCCATCGCTCTGACAGAGGATGATACGCAAGAAGGTGTAACGGCCAACTTTAAAACCCCAGGCAAACCGAAGAATAAAGTCAAAAATCTTATGTCTGGTGGTGCATTGATAATCAGCAACGGGGAAAATTTGTCTGGTGGAGATATTCTTCTTGAGCAGCAATTCGACCAGCCCCGAGCCGGTCTGAAAGGCAAGATTACGAGCGCCTGGGACTCAGAGCAGCTCAGGGCGACTGACCACACGGTTTTTGCTCTGCGCAAAGGACAGCTTT
>OFEK01001070.1_pt1 | contig 20715 bp, 14 predicted proteins | sample 1521131 | NCBI WGS metagenome assembly OFEK01 (sample SAMN05720209, study PRJEB24109) | activated sludge metagenome | isolation source: Anaerobic digester | place: China | collected 2015-12-16
CCTGAGGTCAGAACTATCCAGCTGGAAAACGATCTAAGTGTCAATATCGCACTGAAATCCAGCATTGAGTTGGAAGGGGTTGAAGTAAAAGCCACCCCATATGAGAGGATAAGTGAGGCAATACAGATGAGCACCATCGTTCTGCCTGTCCAGCAAGTCAGGGATATCCCCGCCCTGCTGGGAGAAAAGGATGTGTTCAAGGCGCTTCAACTGATGCCGGGTGTACAATCCGGTTCGGAAGGAAGCAGCGGACTGTATGTAAGGGGTGGTGGGCCTGACCAGAACCTCATTATTCTGGATGACGCTACGGTTTACAATGCCAACCACCTCTTTGGCTTTTTCAGCCTTTTTAACGGCGACGCTCTTAAGAGCATTGAGCTGACAAAAGGCGGGTTTCCTGCGCGCTATGGCGGACGCCTGTCCTCTGTGGTAGATATGAATATGAAAGATGGGAATAAAGAAAAGCTGCAAGGTACGGCAGGCATCGGACTGATTTCATCGCGCCTGGTGCTTGAAGGACCAATCGTCAAAGAAAAATCCAGTTTCCTTGTATCGGCAAGGCGAACCTACCTGGACGCCCTGACGATGCCTTTTCAACCTGAGGATTCACGGGGCGGATATTATTTTTATGACCTGAATGCTAAGGTTAATTATGACTTCGGGCCGAAAAACAAACTCTACCTCAGCGGGTACTTCGGAAGGGATAAATTCTACTTCAAAGAAACCTATGTCAATTCGAAGTCACAAGCCGGATTGTTTTGGGAAAATGGCACGGGTACACTCAGGTGGAATCATCTATTCAACAACAAGCTTTTCAGCAATACTTCTCTCATTCTTAGCAATTACCGCCTGAACATATTCACGGAAGAAAAATATAACAACAGTGAATTTGAGCTTTCATATCAATCAGGCATTCGAGATATTTCAATAAAACACGACCTTGATTACAGCCTCTCTCCCAACCATCAGATCAGGGGCGGATTCCTGGTCACTTTCCACAAATTTACCCCAAGTGCCATTGTACTCAAAGACAGTGATGCAGATATCTTCGACCGTAAAATAAAGGCAATCAACAATATAGAATCAGGTATCTACATTGAAGATGAAGCCCGGTTCGGATCAGCATTCCGTGTCAACACCGGCATCAGGGTAAGTGGTTTTACGCATGAGAACAAGACCATCATACGGCCCGAACCCCGTATTTCGATGGCTTATAAGCTACGATCCGATTTATCGGCTAAAGCATCCTTCGCCATCATGAACCAGTACGTACATCTACTCAGCAATACGGGTCTGGGCTTACCGACGGATCTTTGGGTTCCCTCGACTTCAAATATAGGTCCGCAGCAAAGCTGGCAGGTGGCAGCCGGGCTCGCCAGGGATCTCATCAGCAGAAACCTGGAACTGAGCATCGAAGGCTACTACAAGAAAAGCAATGACCTACTGGGATACAAGGATGGCGCTAGCTTCCTGCTGATCGATGACCCGACAGATGCAGAAGAATTTAACTGGGAAGATAACATCACCCAGGGTCAGGGCTGGTCTTATGGTGCTGAAGTATTATTACAGCGAAAAACTGGTAAGCTCACGGGCTGGATCGGTTATACACTCTCCTGGACGCAGCGACAGTTTGATGACATCAACCAGGGCGAGAAGTTTTATGCCAAATATGACAGAAGGCATGACGTATCAGTCGTGGGGATATACAAGATTACAGACGACATCACCATCAGCGGTACATGGGTTTATGGAACAGGAAATGCCATAACCCTTCCACTGGCCGACTATCATGCCATCATCCATAATCCTGTGACTACTGAACAGGAATACTACAACCAATGGTATTATGTAACCGATTACGGTGGAAAGAATGCCTTCCGGATGGCTGCTTATCACAGACTGGATTTTGCCGTTCAATTCCACAAGGAAAAGGAGCACTACAAGCGTACCGTGGAACTGGGTGTTTACAATGTATATAACCGAAGGAATCCTTTCTTTTACTATATCGGGAGCACCGGCAATTTCACCAGCCAGGAGAAGAAAGTGCTGAAGCAGGTATCACTGTTTCCGCTCATTCCATCCATTTCTTACACCATCGATTTTTAAAACAACCGGAGGACATCTATGAAAACCATCATAAAAGCATCGATTGCAGGAATCCTTTTTCTTCTGACAGTTGCCTGTGAAAAAATTGTTACCAATGTTGATCTGCCTGATTATGAAGCAAAACTGGTTGTGCAGTGTTTTCTGTCTCCGGAGAATGAGAACATTGAGGTATTTGTCAGTGAATCAGTTCCCATTTTCTCCACGACACAGCCTGGTTCAACCAACAGCATCATCAATGCAACCGTAAGGCTGGAAGGTCCCGGGCAGAATGTGATCCTCCCCTTCAGCGAGGTGAAACAAAGATACATCCTCCCGGCCAGTTCCTTTTCTGTCGTAGGAGGCGAAACCTACCACCTTTATGTCAGCGTCCCCGACGGCCGGCAGGTGAAGGGCAGCACAACAGTGCCGCTGGCACTGAGTCAGAACCTTGAAATAACGGAGCTAGAAGAGTTACCGGGGGGATATGGTGAATACAAGCTGGCGATGCGCATGCAGGATATGCCTGGCGAGGGGAACTTCTACCGCGTAACAGCCTATCAGGTCTTCGAAGACGCATTCATTGGTGGATCCACCTACACCTGGGAATTGTATTTTGATAAAGGGGAAACACTGGTGAGTGATCAGGGTAGAGATAGTTACACCTTCACTTACCGTTCCACTTTCTACTGTCCGGATTGCAAGGAACTGCAAGCCTTACTACTGACCACGGATGAGGCATATTACCGTTACCATAAAAGCGTTTATGGCTTCACCGGAGATGATCCCTTCTCTGAACCCGTTATTGTATACAGCAATATTGAAGGAGGACTGGGTGTGTTCAGCTCCTATCGTCAGTTCAAACTTACCAGACAGCTGTAGCGATGAGCTTTATCAGGTATTCATGGCACCGCAAACACTGATAACCTGACCACTCACATAAGCAGATAGCTCAGAAGCCAGGAACACCGCTGCATTGGCGACATCATCCGGGGTGCCGGCACGTTTCAGGGGAATAGCATTGACCCAGTTCTTACGGACATCATCCGGCAATTTGGCCGTCATTTCAGTTTCAATGAATCCGGGAGCAATGGCGTTGCAACGGATATTCCGTGATCCCAATTCCTGCGCCAGACTCTTGGTAAAACCGATCATGCCTGCCTTGGATGCTGCATAATTGGATTGCCCGGCATTGCCACTCACGCCTACCACAGAACTCATGTTGATGATGGCGCCATACCTTTGCTTCATCATAGGTTTAATTGCGGCGCGACTCAGATTGAATGCTGATTTGAGGTTCACCTGGATGACGCTGTCCCATTCAGCCTCACTCATCCGCATCAGCAGGTTGTCGCGGGTAATACCGGCATTATTGACCAGAATATCAAGGGTGCCGAAATATGCGATGACCTCATTAACAAGCTGCTCAGCCTGCGAAAAATCGGATGCATCCGAGGCATAACCCTTGGCCTTGACGCCCATAGACTGGAGCTCTGCTTCCAATGCTTCAGCAATATCATCATACCGCAGATCTGAGAATGCAATTTGCGCACCATGCTGTGCGAAAGTCAGGGCGATAGCCTTGCCTATTCCGCGGCTTCCGCCGGTAACCAGGGCAACTTTTCCTTCCAGTAGCTTCATTTAGTTGATTAATTTGGTTTGAGTTAGGTTGATAAAAATACCTTTTCCCTGCCCGTCTGGCCGTTCTCCCATCCTATATGTAAGGAGGTTTCTCATGCATCAGATCCACCTTACCAGAGGAAAATCCTGGCGATGGGGAAGTTCGGGATGTTTTGGAAACAACCTGAATGCAAAATCATAAACACCTGCCTTTCCGATCGGGAAGGAGCAGGTATAATGCAGATTCCCATCTTTCTCTCTGAATCCCTTGAGCTCTTTTGTAAGGATGATTTCGTCCACTTCGCCGCTGGTATCTTTATTTCCGAAGAGGACTTCTACGCCCAGGTCATCTTCGTTGAAGCCGTTGGGCCTAATAATCACTTCAGCCTCAAATCCTTCTCCCAGCTCCAAGGGTCGCACCGTGGCGTCAGGTATTCCAACAGAAAGAACTTCAAGTGAGTTCCATTGCCTGCGCATTTCCTGCTTCCATTCAGCGATTTCCTTCACCAGGGCGTATCCATCAGCCCTGAGTCTGGCTGCCCTTCTGTACATTGGCTGATAATACTGGTGAACATAATCATCCAGCATCCGTTTCATTGTGAAACGTGGTGCTACAAAGGCGATGGTGTTCTTGATATTCTGGATCCATTCTTCAGGCAACCCTTCCTGGTTTCTCTGATAGAACATGGGGATAATAGTCTCTTCCAGTGTATTGTAGATCGTTTCAGCATCCAGTTGATCCTGAAATTCCTGATTCTGATAGGTTCGCTCCTCTTTGATGGCCCATCCGGCTCCTTCCTGGTATCCCTCGGCCCACCAACCATCGAGTACACTGAAATTCAACACCCCGTTCATGACCGCTTTCTCACCCGAGGTGCCAGAGGCTTCCAGTGGACGGGTCGGGGTGTTCAGCCAGACATCCACACCCTGAACCATCCTGCGACCTAACTCCAGGTCATAGTTTTCGATGAAGACGATCTTACCTGCGAATTGCGGTAACCGTGAAATCTCTATAATCCGTTTGATCAGGTCCTGACCGGCCTTATCACTGGGATGCGCCTTGCCGGCAAAAAAGATCTGAACATCTTGTCCTGGCTTATTGAGAATTTCAGCAAGGCGGTTAAGATTGGTGAATAAGAGATGCGCACGTTTATAGGTGGCAAACCTCCGGGCAAATCCCAGGGTCAGGGTCTGCTCGTTCATGGTCTCCATCGTCTTCAGGATCAGGCCGGGGCTCTCCTGCCGCCGTGTCATGTCCTGCCCTACCCTGTTTCTTAAGTACTTGAGCAAACGGGAGCGGTAATAGCACCTCAGATCCCAGATTTCTTTGTCCGGGACATCATGGATGCGGCTCCATAGGGAAGTATCGTCTTGCCGGTATGTAAAATTGGATGCAAGGCGATCTTCGTGTAACTGGCGCCACTTTCGACCAGTCCAGGTAGGATAATGAACACCATTGGTGACATGTCCGATGTGTATTTCCTCCGTGAAATAACCCGGATAGAGTGTCCGGAACATCTCACGGCTGACGCGGCCATGAATCGCGCTTACCCCATTCATCGACTGCGAAAGTCTGGCAGCCAGAACGCTCATCGAGAACTTCTCCGAGCTGTTACCCGGATAAAAACGTCCCAGGTCCAGGAATTCGTTCCAGCTCAGGTTCAGGCGGTCGGCATAGTGAGGAATGTAGGTGCGGATCACATCTTCCGAAAAATAGTCATGTCCCGCCGGCACTGGTGTATGGGTTGTGAACAGCGTAGTGGCCCTGACGATTTCCATGGCCTGCGGGAAGCTCATGCCTCTATCCTGTACACAGCGACGAAGACGCTCAACCCCGGTGAATGCGGCATGACCCTCATTACAATGGTAGATATCCGGCTTAATTCCAATGGATTCCAACAAGCGGATTCCCCCCACGCCTAGCAGGAGTTCTTGCTTGAAGCGGTTGTCCCAATCGCCACCATAGAGGTGATGAGTTACAACCTTGTCCTGTTCTTCATTTTCTTCGATGTCGGTATCCATCAGATACAATGGAATACGCCCCACATCACACCGCCACACCTTGGCATGCATGGTACGGCCCGGTAAAGCCAGCCTCACCATGACCCAATGACCGTCTTTATTCCGCACAGGAACAACAGGAAGGTGACTGAACTTTTGGGCCCGGCTTTCGGCTACTTGATCACCGGTGAGGGATATTGCCTGCTTAAAGTATCCATAGCGATAAAGCAGGCCAACACCTATCATATCCAGATTATTATCGCTGGCTTCCTTCAGATAATCACCGGCTAGAACCCCCAGACCACCGCTGTATATTTTAATGGAATCATGCAGCCCAAATTCCATACTGAAATAGGCGACCCTGGGCTTTATTGCTGCAGGTTTCGCACCCATATAAGCATCAAAATCAGCCAGAACCTGGTTCATCTGACGCTTGAAGTCCTCATCTTCTGACAGACGCTGATAATCCTGCACGCTCAGCGATTCCAGCAAAGCAACAGGGTTACCCTCTGTTTCGGCCCATTTGTCCGGGTCTATTCGCTCAAAGAGCGCGCGGGCAGAGGAGTTCCAGGTCCACCATAGATTGGTTGACAGCCGTTCCAATCCCTGCACGGATTTGGGAACCTTCAGATTCACTAAAATCTTCTTCCACATCGGCCGCTCATGGGCGAAATCAAAGGACCGTTCTCTAACAAGTGGTCTGGGCAAACCTGTATAGTCCGGACGGCGGCTGCCAACATCCTTGAGCGCGATATCATAAGCCTCGTGATAATGGACCACGAGCTTACTCCAGCGCGCAGAATGAGAGAGTTCGAATGCCTGTAGGCTGGCTGATGCACGAACGGCATCCTCCATTTGCAGGTGTTGGTAGATGATATCCGCCAAACGCAGCGCAACTTCAGCATCTTTCCCCTCCTCACGCAGCACTACATGCAAAGCATTCCCCAGTCCGGGATGCAGGTTTTCCATCCATCGTCCGAATCCGGTCATACTGGTTGTGATGGCCGGAACACCGTAGGCGAGGCTCTCCATGGGTGTGTAACCCCATGGCTCATAATAAGATGGAAACACTGAAAGATCAAAACCGGCCAGCAGTTCGTAGTAATCCAGGCCATAAATCCCATCAGCGCCATTCAGATAGGCGGGTGTAAACAAAGCATATAGGCCATTCCTGCCTGTTTCGCTAAGACCCATTTGCACCAGCCTGCTGTAGATGGGATCATGACTGGCATCGTGGAGATGATGTGTCAATATCTCCGGTAGATACTCATCCTCAACCGTCTGACTATTTAACCGGGCTGCCAGAACGGGATTAGGTCCTGTCTGATTTGCCGGAACCATAAAAAAAATGACAAGCGGGCGGTCCTGGTGTGACCTGGCCTGCATAATGGCCATCGCATCGAGCAAGACATCCAGCCCTTTGTTACGAAACTCATATCGTCCACTTGTCAGGACCAGCATGGCGTCTTCCGGTAAGACCTGGCCTGTCGCAGCCCTTGCCACCTTAAGCAGACTTTCACGTGCAATTGTGCGCTTCCGCCCGGCCTCGCCAGGATCCGGCATATAAGACTCGTCAAAGCCATTGGGGGTAATCAGATCTGGCATCTTGCCCAAAAAATAACCACATTCCTTCGCCGTTAGATCACTCACGGTTGTGAATGAATCGGCATGCCTGGCGGACAAAAGTTCAAGGGAATATTTGGATCGAACTCCTAAGCTGGAAGCCATTGCATCAGGTTTGAATCCACCCATGTCCTGATATAAAGGCATACCATGACCTGCAATAGAACGGCCCAGGACCGTGGCATGCGTCGTGAATACGGTACCCAGATAGGGTGCATATTTTCTGAGGTACAATACCCCCATCCCGGTCATCCACTCATGAAAATGGGCCACTGCCTGATCGTGGGCGTTGAGATGATTGTGGGCAAACGACTCAATAAGCTTTCCGGCAGCGTAACCAAAAAGAGCAGGCTCAATATAGTCCCAATGCCCGGTGATACTATCCAATTCATAGGTCTCCCAAAATTCAGCAAAGACGCTGTCCTTCAGGCTGAAGAGCGGCGTGAAGTCAACCAGGATAGCAATGGGTTGCGTGGGGATGTTCCATCGACCGATGCGGCATTTAATACCTTCTGCGTCAGCTCTTTCGCGCCAGACCGGAAACAATGTCTTATCTTCAAGAAAATCAGGGTTTTCCCTGGTTTCCTTCCAGACATCAGGGCCAATCAGGATGTAGTTGTCACCGTATTTTTCCTGGATTCTGGCAGCCTTGGTCGCCAGAACTGTATAAATACCCCCTATTTTGTTGCAAACCTCCCAGCTGATCTCAAAAACAAAGTCAGGGTAGCGCTTATCATCAGATGTCATATAGTTCTGAATAGATGCATATGTGTTTTGAAGGACACAAAAATAAAGCTTTCAGGAATAGAAAAAGTCATGCCCTGGCACCAGGCCGGGGCATGTCGCGCTGCCATCTCAGGAAGGCCTGGTTTTCAGGACCTCATGAACCTCACGGAGTATCGTGGTCCTCGCCTCCTTGATGTCCTTCGACGCCGGATTCTTAAGTCGCAGCGACATGTACTCATTCAGGGGCCTCCGTCCCAGGCACCCAACGAGCCGTTCCTTTGTCTCTGCTGAAGCATCAAAGAGGGCAGTGGCAAGCACGGAGGGTGCTACCTGTTTCAAAGCCTGTTTGAGGTATATCTTGGGCACATCCGGCATGGCCTCCCAATTCAGGCTTTTATCCGCTTGCACAGCGGGGCGTGTGGGTTTGGCTGGAACAGGGCGGTTGCGCTGAACAAGCGTAACCCGCGGCTGTCCTAATACCTGACTTGTTCTGTGCTTTGTATGGGTCTCGACCCTGGCAGTGAAATCAGAAAGGACATTCATATAATTGATAAACGCCTCGTAGGGCGAAGTATATGGATTGAAGTACTTATGTACCTCTCCATCGGAAAACCACTTTGTACACATATAATAGAAGTGGTCGCTGGTCTGAAGGTACTGCCAGTCACGTAAAAGCTGATCGTTGGTAACCAACTCCATGGCTTCCAGAAGACGGTATAGTTTATCAAAAGCCTCGTCCTGCAATTCATTGCCGAGCCAGGCTGTCAGGTCACGCTCTTCATCGGCCCAGCTCACAGCATAAGGCACATCAATTTTTGCCACAGGTTGAAGGGCTTCTCCGATCTGTGAGGGTGTCATGAAGTGAAAACCGGTATCCTTGATAACTTTTTCCGGCAGGGAGCGGAGAAAACGGAAAATCCCTGTTTCTTCCCACTGATGCTCCCCAAAAGTCTCATAATCCATAAACAGGTTCACAACCTCTTCCTCAGGGTTAATATCCCTGAGCCAGCTGGCAAACTTTGCAGCGGTAAGTGGCCATTCAGCCCAGTTTCTGGCTGAAAAACGGAATGCGATGTCATCGCTCAGTCTGAAATTCCGGAGCAGCACCTTCAGCTTTGGATTGGCGGCATTATAGTACAGGAAATTAGGACTTCTCCAGCCCAGGATATGCTTGGCGCCTTCTGTCAGCATGGTCGTGAAACCCATATCATATGCCAATTCTCCGATCCGGTTGGAATAGATCAGCTCTGTGTTGCGGAAAGACTTTGGTGATTGCCCAAAGAACTGCTGGATCTTTTCCCTGTGGACATTCACCTGGCGCTGAAATTCCTTCTCATCCCGCATAGAAACGAGTGAATGACTGTCTGTCTCGGCCAGGAACTCCACGTTACCCGTCTCTGCCAGTTGACGGAAACTCTCAATCACCTCAGGTGCATACATTTCAAGCTGGTCAAGGGCCGTCCCGCTGATACTGAAGCTCACCCTGAAATCATCGGGGTACTCGGCAATAAGCTCCTTCAGTATTTGATTGGCAGGCAAATAGCACTTCTGCGCTACCCTACGAATAATGGTACGGTTCTGATAATCATCATAGTAATGATGATCCTTGCCTATGTCGAAAAAGCGGTACGTTTTCAGCCTGAAAGGCTGGTGGATTTGAAAGTATAAGCATACTGCTCGCATAACACTCCTAACTTTAACATTATCACTGTTTATCTCCCCGTTGCCTGACGATAAACCTGCATCACCTTGGCAGCGGCATTCTCCCATTTGAGGTTATCCACCTCATCTTTCCCATATTTTACAAAAGTCTGGGAAAGCGCTTTGTAATGTAACAGCCCGTAAATATCATCGGCAAGTCCTTCGATATCCCAGAAATCGACCTTGAGGGCATGCCTTAAGACTTCCGAAACGCCTGATTGCTTTGAAATGACGACGGGCACATTGGAACGCATGGCTTCCAGAGGGACGATCCCAAAAGGCTCAGAGACTGAGGGCATAACAAAAACATCAGTCATAGCAAACAAGTGATCGATCATATCGCCACGCAGAAATCCCGTAAAATGAAAGCGGGTGCCCATCCCTAGCTGGGCAATGCGTTTGATCATCTTTTCAAGGAGATCGCCTGAACCTGCCATCACAAAGCGTACGTCCGGATCACGCTGCAGAATCAGGTTGGCAGCTTCAACAAAATACTCCGGGCCTTTCTGGTATGTAATTCTGCCCAGGAAGGTGACCACTTTTTCCTTGATATAACGCTCCTGATCCTCAACAGGTTTGGCATCGGTGGGTTCAACAGCATTGTGCACCGTTATAACTTTATTGGGATCAATACCGTAGCGCTCTATGACGAGATTCCTTGTAAAATGACTTACTGCGATCACGAGATCCGCTTCCTGCATACCGGTACGTTCAATGTCATAGACGATCTGATTGACATTTTCACCGGAACGGTCAAACTCTGTTGCATGCATATGCGCAACCAGGGGCTTGCCTGTTGCACGCTTGGCAGCGATACCAGCATGATACGTAAGCCAGTCGTGAGCGTGTATCACGTCAAAATCGACCTCCTGTGCAATTTGGCCACCCACCATGGCATACCGGGCTACCTCTTCCAGCAGATTTGGCCCATATTTTCCGGAGAATTCATATTTAGCCGATACTACATTCTTCTTCTCCTTCTTCTTCCTCTGCTCAATCTTCTCTTTCTCAACAACATAACTCTCCGGATCCATGTATGGAACCAGCAGTGCGTCCACCTCAAGGTATTTCAGGTTTTCCTGGTAATCCCGGATATTCTCCTGGGTAAAATCAACAGGTATTTCACTGGCATTCAATATCCTGACAGCCTGCTGATCCTCGTCCCCATATGCCTTGGGTACGACAAAATGCACCTGGGCCCCATGTTTCATCAGGCCTTTGGTGAGCCCGTAACAGGCGGTGCCTAAGCCTCCGGAAATATGGGGAGGAAACTCCCATCCAAACATCAACACTCTCATCTCTTTACCTGCTTTGATATTATTTCCTGACTTTGTCTGTGGTGTCTGTCTTGTCGATCAACCATTTCAGACGTAACAACTCCGCCACAGAAGGGGCATAAGAAATGGCGCCACCCGGCCGCTGTGGCGGGTCCCCGTCGTACACCTCCGAAACAGTGCCGATGCCGGCTTCAAGCACCGCAGGTTCAAAACCATCGAACAAGCGGCGCAACTGACCGAAACCACTCTTCCCATATACCCGCAAGATGGCATCTGCAAACAACCCGATTAACCATGGCCAGGCTGTTCCCTGGTGATACGCCCTGGCTCTTGAGGTCTCATCACCATGGCAATCACCCAGATAGGCCGGATTCTTAGGAGAAAGGGTTCGCAATCCGCGCGGTGTTAGTAGCTCTTTGCTAACCACATCCACCACCCCTTTCTGCTGTTCTTCATCCAGCATGGTGTATGGCAGCGCAACAGCCATGATCTGGTTCGGGCGTACGGCGAGGTCGCGGAAATCACCATTCACATAATCAGCCAGATATTTCTTGTCATGGATCCAGAAATCCCTGATAAAGGCCTGTCGTGTCTGATCCGCCTGGGTTTCCCATTGCGCAGCCAGCGCGCCATCTCCAGACATAGATGCCAATTCAGCTGCAAACATTAACGCATTGTACCACAAGGCATTAACTTCGACAGCATACCCAATCCTGGGCGTAACCGGCTGACCAAGAGCGCGCGCATTCATCCACGTAAGAGCATTACCAGGCTCTCCGGCATATACGAGACCATGCTCCATCATGCGGATATTGTAAAGGGTGCCTTGATGAAAGCCTTCAATCACGCGTTGCATGGCAGGCCCGAACCGCTTCCAGACATCGCCGGGGTTACCACCGGCCATCAAGATGTACTGCTGTAGCGACCAGAAAAACCATAAGGGTGCGTCAGCAGCATTGTAGTAACGTGCACCTCTTTCCCCATAAACGGGGAACAACGGTCCTTCCATATCATCTACCAGATGCTGCAGCACCTGCATAAAATGTTGAGTGTTCCCAGATGTGAGGAACAAGCCCGGTGATGATATGAATGATTCACGCGAAGAAGATGCATACCAGGGAAATCCGGCCACAACACTGACATGACTGCCTCTCTCGATCAGGAACTGCTGGGCTGAATTGACCAGACAGTGCTCAAAGCTGTCTCGCGGGATGCGTCTGGATACCTCCAGGTTGAAGAGTCGCTTCAGGCTGCCAGGCGCAACCTCAGAGGTCCCTGCAGAGAAAATGATGGACTCCCCTTTCTTGATAGGCAATTCAAAAAATCCGGGGACGAAAAGGTCCTCCTGATGAGCATAACCTCTCTCCTTTTCTTTTGAATACTCAATGTCATAATACCATTCGGGTGCATGGGTGTATTCCACGGGTCTGGAAAACTGCATATAAACCGGCGTGTAGCCCTGGTAAAGGCATACCCGGATCCCCTGCCGAGACGGCTCATAGCCTGTATCGGCATCCACATTGGCACGGGTCAGGGTATGGACGTTTCTAAAAGCAAGAAAAGGCTTGAATCTGAGCGTTGTGGGGGAATGCGCATCAACGAGGGTGTAGCGTGTTAAGAGGCGGTCGTCTTTTTGCGAGAATAACTGCTCTTTGGTCAGAACAACACCCCCAACACGGTAGGTAAGCTTAGGGATAGGATCCGAGCTCAGATCCCGCAGGTATTTATGACCACGTGGAAGATAAACCTCGCCTTTGAACTTATGGATACCAAGATTGAACTCAGCTTCATGCTGTATCACCGTCTCGTCGAGGGTGGAGAGCAAAACATGATTCCCGCCATCCACTGCCGGCTGGGGTGAGATCAACAGACCATGGTATTTCCGGGTATTGCATCCTATGAGGGTTGTACTGGCATAGGATCCGGCCCTGTTGGAACGCAGAAACTCCTTGTCCAGCATATACCCTAGGTTGATCAGTTGGCTTTTATCGTATTCAATGTAACTCATAAAAAACTGATATAATGCACCTTATCTTGTGAATCCGGCAAATGAAATGACGCTGCAAAATTAAGGCACCGGTTAATACCGAATGCATCTAAATACACAAATAATAAAAATTTAACACATTAAAGATAAAAAGGTTTGGTCAGGCAAAAAAGTAATTGACAGTAAGTTATTAAAAAAGTTACAAGGCATTCATCCTGAACGAATAAAATCCATGGGCAATAAAGAGGCCCCGAATACGTATGTAACAGGTTATATGTAGTTTTGTGCACAGATGCAGAATAAATTATTCATCGGGTTCTTGGCATTGATTTGGCTGGCGATGGCAGCATCCTGCCGTAAAGATGACGACATCAGCCAAAACCCTGATTTTCAATTACGTTTTTCTGTGGACACCCTGCATTTTGATACAGTGTTCACCTCCGTAGGCACAACTACTCAATGGCTTAAGGTATACAACACCAGCGACAAAGATATTCGGATTCAGTCAATTGGCATTGATGGTGGCAATGCATCCCGCTTTCGCATGAATGTCGACGGGATTCCTGGCGTATTTGTTCAGGATGTGGAGATTGAAGGAAATGACAGCATCTTTATCTTCGTGCGGGCCACCATAGATCCCAACCAGGCCAACACACCCATGGTTATCGAAGATGCCATCCGGTTTACCCTCGATAACCGCGAACAAAGAGTGCCCCTGGTGGCATGGGGACAGGATGCCTACTTCTACCGCCGGGCCATACTCAGGTCTGATTTTACCTGGTCCAACGACAAACCCCATGTCATCTATGATTATGTGCTCGTGGACTCATCCTTCAGACTCCAGATAACCGAAGGCACCACTGTTTACATGCACGCCCACAGCGTTCTGGCTGTCAATAAGGAGGCGACGCTCATTGTCTCCGGCAGCCGCGATAACCCTGTGAAATTCCGGGGCGACCGGCTTGAGAAAGCTTATGAAGATATTCCAGGTCAATGGGGCCGGATCTGGCTCTCAGCCGGGAGTATCAACAATACCGTTGACTATGCCATCCTGGAAAACGGACAGGTTGGACTTCATGTAGACACCCTGGGCAATTCTGGTAACCCGACGCTCAGGATCAGCAACAGCATCATTCGCAACATGAGCTCCTTCGGGATGCTCCTGCAGGGCACCTGGGTGGAAGCCAGCAACTGCGTGATCAGTGATTGTGGGGAATTCAGCCTGGTGTTGAATATCGGTGGGAAATACGACTTCCGGCATTGTACTGTCGGGAACTACTTCAGCATGGGCATCCGACAGACACCTTCACTCGTCCTGAATAATTACTACATATATAATAAGGACACCATAGCGCGGCCACTCACGCAAGCCTATTTCAGTAATTGTATCATCTGGGGCAGAAACAGCGAAGAGTTCCTGATGGATAAAACCGGCAGGGCCGCCTTTGAGTATCAGTTTGACCACTGCATCATACGGTCAGAACAAACCCTGAATGATCCGCAGCGCTTCATCGCCTGCCTCCGCAATGCCGACCCACTTTTTGTTGATCCCTATCAACAGGACCTGCGGCTAAAAACAGGCTCGCCTGCTATCGGAGCCGGGAACCAGCAAACTGCCTCCGGAATTCCTTTCGACATCGCAGGGCAAAGTCGCCTCCCTAACCCTGACATCGGCGCATACCAGTACGTCCCCGACCCTGTCAGGAAATAGCAGTTATCCTCATAACGATTTATTAATCATTAATATAAGAAAATATTTTCTTATTAATTAACTTTTTAGTTGTGTAACTAAGATTTTAGTTATACATTTGTACAATAAAGAACTAATCTTTTAGTTTATAAGTACAGCTGCGACACAATGAAAACCAACAGCAAAAAGTTCAACGAGCTCACACGCGCAGAAGAACAGGTGATGCACATCCTTTGGGACCTGGAAAAAGGATTTGTGAAAGATGTGGTGGAACGTTTCGAAGAACCCAGGCCTGCCTACAATACAGTATCTACCATCATCCGTATACTCGAGAAAAAGGGCTTTGTATCTTATACGCCATACGGAAACACCTATGAATACTATCCCCTGATCAGCAGGGAAGAATACACAGCCTCGTATTTGAATCGTTTTATCGGAAAATATTTCAGCAACTCATATAAAGAACTTGTTTCCTTTTTTACAGCCAACGAGAGCCTTAGCATTGGAGAGCTCGAGGAGATGAAGCGGCTCATGGACGAAATGATTCAAAAAAAGAAAAAACCATGACACCCCTAGCTACCTACGGTTTGCAGGCATTCCTCTGCTCCCTGGTGTTCTATGCGTATTATCGCTTCTTCCTCTCCGGTAAGACGCATTTCCATCTCAACCGCATCTACCTGCTGTTGATCATACCTTTATCGTTGCTCATACCTGCCGTTCACATTCCGGTTAACATGCAGGCCACGGCAGTTGAAGGCAAGGTACTGCTTCCACTGATTCGCATCGGCGATCAGCCTGCTGATGCAAGAGGCTGGATCAATCCCCTCCCCTTTCTCCTGCTGATCATCTACGTTTCAGGCAGTCTGTTCTTTCTGATTCGCAGCATTCACAGCCTGACATACATCAAGAAGATCCGAAGACAGTCACAGATCACTGGAATGCAAGGCCTGACCCTGGCCTGGCACCACCTGCCCATCGCCCCGTTTTCATTTGGACAGACCATTTATATGAATGTTGCTGTACGCCAGCATCCCGGATTTGAGAATATTCTGCTTCACGAACGCACCCATGTGCGCCAGAAGCATACCCTGGATATCATGTTCGTTGAATTGTTATGTATCCTGGGTTGGTTCAATCCCATACATCATCTGATAAAATCATCCATCCGGGAGCAGCATGAGTACCTCGCCGATGCAGCCGCTTTATCCCAACAGGATACCGGTGAAAACTACCTTTCCCTGCTCTTTGGATCTGGATATGGGCTCCAGCCGATTATCGCCCATCACTTTCACATCTCACTCACCAAAAAACGATTTACAATGGTAACAAAACATTTCAACCAAAGGTCCGGGCCCTGGGCAGCCCTACTTTCGCTGCCCCTGCTGGCCTCATTGTTCCTGGCCTTTACCTGCCAGGTTGGCCAGGCCAATGTGTCGCACACCGCGGTATTACCTTCCTCCTCACAGGTTGTGATCACCAGTCCCGACGCGAATGACTTTCCTACCAACCCTGCTGTTCAGGATAAGGATGGCTTTCAGGCTGTTAAAGTACAACCGGTATATCCCGGCGGGCACGAGGCGATGGTGAAGTACATCATAAAGGCCCTGAAATACCCCGATCTTCCAAAGAAGAAAGGCATAGAAGGCACCGTGTACATCCAGTTCACCATCACTGAAACAGGCAAGGTGACAGATGCCCAGATTGTTAAATCTGTTGACCCTGAACTGGACAAGGAAGCCCTGAGGGTGATATCCGCCATGCCCCACTGGACCCCGGGCAAAAACGATAAAGGTCAGGCTGTGGCAGTAAAAACAACCCTTCCGGTGAAATTTAAACTCACCAAAGACAAAGAATAGTCACCAACCTAAGCTGTTTACCGGTAAGTGCCATGGTCAACAAGGCTGCATGACCAAAACGCTTACCGGTTTTTTATTGGGTATCAGAGAAAGAAGGTCAAGGATTCTAATTATTTGCCGCACTTCAGGTAACGCCAGAAATGGGGACGAATCAAGACTCAGTTCATCATCCGGGCCAGGGGAAAAATTCAATCATGTAATGTACCTTTACAGGGTTATTTATTGAAGGATGCGCAACCTATTCATCATACTTGCCCTCATCACCAGCTTGCCTCTGTTTTCCCAATTTAAGCGGGAAAGCGAAATGGACCTGTCCCATGCCATGGGAATGACGGCCCCCAGGCACAGCAAGGTAGATACAGCCTTTGTTCCATCCTGGCGGTACGGACTGAACATCGGTTTTTATTTTGCCAATCAGAAATCGGCCGGTTTTTACAGTGGGAAAGAAGGTAACGAGAACGAAATCAGCTTTATCCTCGCCAACAAATACCGGTATGACGAAATCCGTCAATTGCTTAAAGCTGACACATTTATTCTTAGAGAGCTGCCAGCCCGGATGAGCTATGATCCGGCACTGATGGTCGGCTTTCTTGCAAAATATCAATTCGACAGGCACCTTGGCTTCATTTTTCAGTTTAACTATGTCAAGCTCAAAGCCACTGACTTCTTTACATTGGAGGTGGATCCAATGCCCTTCCTGACCCAGCCGGACATCAGGTTGTATGGCATCGTGGGGGAAGAGGAGAGGGTGAATGTGGAGCTGGGACTCACAGCCCAGTACCCTATTGGCAACAAAATCAACTATTTCGTTGAGGCGGGACTGAACATCAATGACTCGGAGGCCAGGGAAAACAAGATCCAGATCGAAGGCATGGAATATGATATTGTGAACATATACGGAAGTCAGAATTATGTTCCTAACACCAGTCTGCAGACCTATGATATCCGCCAGGGTGGCATAGGATTTGGCATCTTCCTGAACACAGGAGTGCAATTCATCTTCAATGAAAATCTCAGTCTGGACCCCAGCGTCAGCCTGTGGTGGAAGCAGATAAATTTAGCGGGGTATAATGCCTATACCCCGCATTTCTCAATCAACGTAAGGTTTTTGTTTAAGGATCTGCTCTGAGGCCGGGATTATTTCCCCGTTTCCTTTTCGTTTCCTTCCTTGGGCTTGGCCCCACCAACAGCCGGAGGAACATCCGCAATGGAATCCCGCATTTTGGTGTCAGCCTGAATATTCTGGAAACGGTAGTAGTCCATGATACCCAGCTTACCTGTCTGGAAAGCATCGGCGATGGCCCTGGGAATTTCGGCTTCGGCTTCGATTACCTTGGCACGGGCTTCCTGCGCTTTGGCCTTCATTTCCTGCTCAGTGGCAACAGCCATGGCACGGCGTTCCTCAGCCTTGGCCTGGGCAATATTCTTATCTGCATTGGCCTGGTCCATCTGCAGGAAAGCACCGATATTCTTTCCAACGTCGATATCAGCGATATCGATCGACAGAATCTCGAATGCCGTACCCGAGTCGAGGCCCTTAGACAATACCGTTTTCGAGATACTGTCCGGATTCTCCAGTACCGTCTTGTGGGAGGCAGCAGAACCAATAGAGGAAACGACGCCTTCCCCTACCCTGGCCAACACTGTTTCTTCACCGGCTCCACCGACGAGCTGTCGCAGGTTGGCGCGCACCGTGACACGTGCTTTGGCAATGAGCTGAATCCCGTCCTTGGCCACAGCAGCCACCGGAGGGGTGTTGATAACCTTTGGATTGACGGACATTTGCACGGCTTCGAAGACATCGCGTCCGGCGAGGTCGATGGCGGTAGCCATTTTGAAGTCGAGCGGCAGGTTAGCTTTATCCGCCGATATCAGGGCATTGATCACCGTTTTAACACGGCCACCTGCCAGGAAATGGGCTTCCAGCTCATCCCTGGTGACAGAAAGACCGGCCTTCGTGGCATTGATCATGGCTGTCACAATGACACCTGGCGGAACCTTACGCCAGCGCATGAATACCAGCTGGATCAGCGAGATCCGCACCCCTGATAAGAGGGCAGTAAACCAAAGCCCTACCGGTATGAAATAGAAAATGATCCACAGTCCAAAAAGGGCCGCGATTCCAATGGCAATAATGAGAAAGATCTGAGATTCCATATTAGTTGTTTTTACGTTTTACAATGATACGGCTATGATCGATACGCACCACTTCGATGTCCACATTCTCATCCAGAAAACCCTCCATCGAGTGCACTTCCGTGATCACACCATTGATCAGGGCCTTGCCGGCGGGTGCCAGCCTTGAAATGGACTGGCCGGTATCTCCGGTATGGATGCTTTGTTCATCAACAACATTCACCTTACCGTCAATATTCTTCGATAGCATCATCCTTTTCCAGGTGCGCGACTTCAGGCTGAAGTATAGTACCAGGACCGTAGCAACGACTGTACCTGCAAGGACGAGGTGACCCGCTGTGGTACCGTAGAGGGCATAGGTTTCATAGATGCCAAAAACCAGCATGGCGAAACCGGCGATACCTACCACAGTGGTGCCTGGCACGACGAGGATCTCCAGGATGAGAAAAAGCAAACCCACTACGATGAGGGCGAGGATCAATGTCCAGGGCATAATTATCTGGGTTTATAGTATTTTTTGGCTTCGGGCATAAACTCACGCAAGGCTTTGATACGGTTATCATCGCCGGGATGCGTACTGAGGAATTCCGGGGGTTTCGGGCCACTTTTGGCCGCCATGGCTTCCCAGAAGCTGATGGCCCGTTCCGGATCAAATCCGGCCATGGCCATGAAAACCAGGCCCATTTTGTCGGCCTCATATTCATGCTGCCGCGAATAGGCCAGGGTTCCCAGTGTCGTTCCCACACCGTATAATGACATAAAAAGTTCCTTGGTCTGCTGAGGCTTTTCCTTCATGGCAACATCCAGGGATACAGCGCCCAGGGCAACTGCCAATTGCTGGCTGAGCCGCTCATTGCCATGACGTGCAATAGCGTGCGCCACCTCATGGCCCATCACCACTGCCAAACCACCTTCGTCTTTAGTCACAGGCAGGATACCCGTATATACTACGATCTTTCCTCCCGGCATACACCAGGCATTAATGGCCTCATCACGCACCAGATTAAACTCCCACTGATAGCCCTTAAGCTGTTTGGATAAACCCTTACTCTTCATATAATCCTGAACCCCGATGGCGAGTTGATGTCCCACGCGTTTCACCATGGCAGCTTGCAGATCCGAGGATGGCAGCGGAGGATTCTGACCTAGAAACTCCTTGTAACTGGTGAAGCTCAGGCTCAGCATCATATTATCCGGAACAATATTCAACTGCTTCCGTCCGGTCACCGGTACTTTGGAGCAGGAAGAGAAAGAACCGGCAAGTAAAGCCAGACTTATCCCCAGAATCATGAAAGAAATTACCCGTCTCATAACATCTTAACTTTGAACTTCAACACTGAGTCCGCGCGCCTGAAGGCGGACAGCATAGGGCTGTAACATCTCATAGGTCCCTGACATTACCGGACATTTCCCATTGTAATGGGCCACCATGGCACATTGCTCAGCCTGCATCGGTTCATGCTTACAGATATCGATCAAACACGTAATGACATGATCAAACGTATTGACATCATCATTAAATAGAATCAGATGATAATCCAGGCTGGATTCCTGGTCCTGCAGATGCTCCGGCTGTAATTGCTGACCCATCAGGCATTGTCTTTAACCTACAAATGTAATCATTGCGCCGGAAAAACCATCATCAACCCTTCTCTAAACTTTCTGTTGTCCCTATCTCTATCCCTCTTCCTCTTCCTCTTCCTCTTCCTCTTCCTCTTCCTCTTCCTCTTCCTCTTCCTCTCCCTCTTCCTCTCCCTGTTCCTTTCCCTACCCCTTACTCTGCTCATTAACAACTGCAGCCAGAGTTTCTACTTCATTTCAATTAGCCTTACTCCGCAGATAAAAAATTCACTTGCATTATATGTGTATGTTTTGTATATTGTTCAGCTATTATTTGCACATTACCAATAATGGCTATAATGAAGATAAATGATAGGGTCATGTCCGGTTCTTTAAGTTCTACCAGGGAGATCAGTATTTCAAGCTTGCCGGCAGGATTCTATGTCTTGTTATTGG
>OFEK01001072.1_pt1 | contig 20661 bp, 16 predicted proteins | sample 1521131 | NCBI WGS metagenome assembly OFEK01 (sample SAMN05720209, study PRJEB24109) | activated sludge metagenome | isolation source: Anaerobic digester | place: China | collected 2015-12-16
CCATGGTGACCTTCTGGGCGCCTTCTGAGGCGGCGGCGTCGTTGCGGCTGGTGCGGCGGTGCAGCATGGCGTGTTTGATGGCGGTCAGAGCCTGAGCGGCTTCTTCTTTCGGTGCCCCGCCGGTCTGGATATGCTTGATGGCGTTGAGGTTAACACCGTCGTTTTTGGTCGAAACGATACCGGCACAGTGAGTACCGTGTGCCCAGCCACCGACAAAACTTACCCAGGGCCAGAATTTCTGATCGTTGTAGTGTTTAACGAGATATTGGAATTCTTCGGGAGTCATGCCTTCTTTACCATAGGCCTGCAGTTTGCCGAGAAGTTCCATGCAGCGCAAAACCCTGTCATAGTCAGGAGGTGTGTCGGAAAGGTTTACCAGAGTCGCGCTGTTTTCAACAAAGTTCCAGCCGAAAATATCATCGATGTAGCCGTTTTTGTCGTCGTCTACACCGGCTTTGCCATTGAGTTCAAGGGCATTCGGAAGCGCCAGCGGTTTGAGTGCATCGTGAGTGAAATCACTGCCTGAATCGATAACCAGAACATTAACCTTTTCAGAAGCCTGAACCGGTGAATATGAAAAGCTGAGAGAGGCAGCCAGAGCGGCAAGAACAAGTTTACGGGTAAATTTCATCAATAGCACCTCCAGTATTTTTTAATAATAATGATTATTTTGCTTTCTGTAAATATCCCCTGCCCTAACTTTCAAAAATAAATTCTAGAAAAAAAATGCATGTGAAAAAAATCACCCTATCCATCGCAGCGCCTTTAATGTTGCATTATACTTGTCCGGGGTATATACGTCCTCTGAGGCTGCTTGAATACCACAGGCTTTACCAGCCCGTAGACAGTCGCTACATGAATTAGAAAGGGGATCACACCCATGGGGGCCGTATTGGTTGAAATCTGGGATGCCACCGGAAACAAGAAAGTAAGGCAGAACTTCCAGACGACGAAGCCGTAAACCGCATCATCATTCTTCTCATCGACAAAATGAACCTGCCCAGATTTACCCCCGATGGCCAGCTGATGAGTTACAAGTTTCATCACAAAGCCTCCGGTCGCCAGCTTCTCGATGACGAAACCTTTCACCAGGCCGGCGTCAATTCAGGCGATGTTCTGCGCATACAACCCGAAATCACCGCCGGGAAGGCTGCATGACAGAAGATCAGAACGAAACTGATCAGGGTACGGTCTTAAAAATTTCCACCGGTCAGCAGGAGAACCGTTTTTCAAGGTTCGAACTTATCAGCTGGTGGGATCAAAGCCGTCTCAAAAATGCCCGGGTTCTGGTAATCGGTGCCGGTGCTCTCGGCAATGAAATTATCAAAAACCTGGCCCTGGTCGGAATCGGCAACATTCTGCTCGTTGATTTCGACCAGATCGAGCCATCGAATCTCTCGCGCTCGGTTCTTTTCCGTGAGTCGGATCGCGGGCGTAACAAGGCCGATGTGGCCGCCGAACGCGCGCGCGAATTGTTTCCCGAAATCAATATCAGACCTCTGTGTGTAAATGAAGTCTCCGGCAAAAAATGCTTTTCGTTCAGTATGATGGTAAATACCACCAGACATTCTGTAACCAAGCTTCTTAAGCAGGGCTACAAGCTCATCGGCATGGCCGTGAATGTCGCCAATAAAATCGAACACAGTCAGCGAACCTCTATTAAATCAACATCTACATCGCCGATGTTGATATTGCGGTTGCCGGAAATAAAAGAAGCAGAACAGCCCCACGGCCCGCCGATGTCGATTTGAAGAGAAACCCCGGATGGGCAGCATTCGGCATCCACTTCACCGGTAGTCTTGCCACTGGCCAGCTCAAGATACTTTTCTGTAGTCTTCTCGTCGAATGTGATAACAAGTTTCTGTTTCATCTGCTCCTCCCACGAGCGCTCAAATTGTTGTATAAGGCCTGATCAACTGTTAACAGGCTAACCATCCACGTAATACTTGTCAACTTTCATTTTTCTTTCATACAACTCTGTGTCATGCCTGAAGGGTCATCAGGGTGATTGCGATGTAGCGCAGGAGTTTGCCGGCGGTGACCAGGATGAGAAACCAGCGCAGCTGGACCCGTAAAACGCCGGCGATAATGGTTAACGGGTCGCCGATTACCGGCACCCAGGCAAAAAACAGCGATATGAGGCCATATCTGGAAAAGCGCTGCTCGGCCCTCGCAAAATCATCGTCTGACATGCCTGACCATTTTTTTATTACATGCCGGTTGGCCCAGAAACCCAGACCATAATTGGTGAGTGAACCCAGCACGTTGCCGGTGGTTGCAGTTATTACCAGTGTAAGCGGCGACAGGCCATTCAGCAGCAAGGCGCCCAGGACAATTTCTGAACTCAAAGGCAAAACCGTCGCTGCCAGAAAAGCAGCGAGGAAAAGACCGATATGTCCGAATTCCGAAAGATATTCCATCTATTGCCTTGTCAAATTTGAATCTGTTACCAGTAATTTTCGTGAAGCCTGCACTAATGAAAGGCGTGGCGGGAGCCTTGTATATGATTGTTTCGCAGGTATGGCGCATGGCACCGGTATGTGTCAGTAACGGATGTGATGAACGCTTTCACAATCTTGGCCTGGCCAGAGATAAAAACAGGGCAGGTTTGCCGGCTGGCTCCCCTGCCCTGTTGGTTTAATAAAGGTTACTTGAGAAGTTTTTTGAGTTCTTCTTCGAGTTTGCCTTCGCGCAGGTCGGTGGTGACTACTTTACCTTCGCCATCGAGAAGATACATGGTGGGAATCGACTGAATGCCATAGGTCGGGCCAACTTCGTTTTCCCAGCCTTTGCCGTCAAAATACTGCGGCCAGGGCATTTCGTTTTCCTTGATGTATTTTTCGAATTCGGCTTTGTCCTGGTCGAAAGAGACGCCAAGAATTTCGAAGCCCTTGTCTTTGTATTCTTTGTAGGCCTTGACGATCGACGGAACTTCAGCACGGCACGGCGGGCACCAGGTTGCCCAGAAATCGACCAGCAGGACTTTTCCCTTGAAACGTTCAAGGGTCAGTTCTTTGTCATCAGTGGTCTTTTTGCCGGCGGGCATTGCCGGAAAAGGTTTGCCAACCGGGTTGCGGAAAAATGGGTCGAGCATGCGGCCGGCGAATCCGGCAATCTTTTCGTCTTTTGATTTGGCGGCTTCTTTGAGAATTTCGTCGAAGGCCGGGGTCATTTCGGTCTTGTTCTGCTGCAGCAACTGAGCGGCAGAAACCACGAGGCCTTCTTTTACTTCACCGGCCTGCCAGTTGTTGAGTATGGCGACCACTTCATCGATGAGACCAGCGGCGGCGCCAAGCTGAACCAGTTCGGCGTCGAGCTTGAGACGGTATTCTGGCTCGGTCAGGGTTTTTCTGAAATCGGGAGCTTTGGTAAAAATGGCTTTGGCATCTTCCGCCAGCAGAGCCTTCATATCTTCGGGACCGCGCAGCTTGCCCTCTTCGCCGGCTTTCTGGATCTTTTCCTGGAGCGGGTTCAGATTGGTCTGCATGAATTCAATGACCGGGCCCGGGTTCTGCATCATTTCCTGGCGAAGTTTCGAGAGGTCGATGGCTTCAGGATCAGCGGCAAAACCTGTCTGAGCGTTCGCGAAAAGCAGGCCACAGAAGAGAGCGGCGGTTAAAATACGAGCTTTCATTTTTAGTTCCTTAAATTAAATAGAACACCTCAACACCCGCACATTATAACCCCACCCCCGCCAAATGCAAACAGACAGTTTTGCGCTGATTTTTGCTTCGCGGTTGCAAAGTTTTAATTGATTTGGCTTAAACGGACCGGTAGAGTTATAATCACAGCATAAAATTTCAAGGAGTCACGGAATGAAAGTTCAGCTGTTAAAGTGCATGGCATGTGGTAAAGAGTTTCCGGATGCGCCCGATCGCTATGTCTGCGATGTCTGCGGCATCGATGGTATTCTCGATGTGGTCTACGATTATAAATCGATCACGATCAGCCGCGAAGAAATCGCCGCTTCAAAGAATTATTCGCTGTGGCGCTACCGCAAAATGCTGCCGGTGGCTGACAGCACCCAGATTGCCCCGCTGCAGGTCGGCTGGACACCGCTTTATCGTGCCTCTACCGTCGAAAAACAGCTAGGCCTTAACAATGTTTATATCAAAGATGACGGCCGCAATCCGACCGCCTCTCTTAAAGACCGTGCCAGTGCCGTCGGTATCGCCAAAGCCAGAGAAGCCGGTGCGACTACGATCTGTGCAGCTTCAACCGGCAATGCCGCCAGTTCTCTCGCCGGCTTCGCCGCCTCGGCCGGTTTGAAAACCGTCATTTTCGTGCCCAAGCGCGCACCCAAAGCCAAGGTGACGCAGCTGCTCGTTTATGGTGCCAAAACCGTCATCGTCGATGACAGCTACGACCGCGCCTTTGAACTGTCGGTCGAAATCACGAAGAAATTTGGCTTCTACAACCGCAACTGCGCCTATAACCCATTTCTCGTCGAAGGTAAAAAGACCGTCGCCTACGAAATCTGGGAACAGATGGGCTTTGAAGTGCCCGACCGGGTCTATGTCTCCATCGGCGATGGCTGCATCACCTCGGGTATTTACAAAGGCTTTTACGATTTGATGCAGCTGGGCCTTTCTGATCGCCTGCCGCGCATCATCGGCGTTCAGGCCGCCGGCTGCAACCCGGTCGAAGTGGCCATGAAAACCGGTGAATTCGTGGCCCAGCAGGGCAACACAATCGCCGATTCGATCGCGGTCGGTATTCCGCGCAACCGTCTCAAGGCAATGCGCGCTCTCAAAGAATCAAACGGTGACTGCATCTCGGTTACCGATGACGAAATCAAATCAGCACTGCTTGAAATGCCACGGTCAACCGGGGTGTTTGGTGAGCCCGCCGGTGTTACGGCGTTTGCCGGATTCAAAAAACATGCGGTTATCGGCAACATCAAGGCCGACGAAAAGGTCGTCGTTCTGATCACCGGCAATGGCCTGAAAGACATCGAATCGGCCATCTCGGTATGCACTTTGCCGCAGCCGGTTGCTCCCGACTCGGAAACAGTCGAAAAACACGTTAAAACCCTTGTCTGAATTCAATCAGCAGCTCAGCAGGCCGCCACCTGTAATACTGGTGTGGCGGCCTGTGGGCAGGCAGATTACCAATGACTGACGGAGTTGTTTTGAGCGGTCAGCAGAATTTTGCCGAAATAATCGAACAGCTTGAGGGACTGACTGAGAGCGATGGTGAATACTTTTCGCATCAGACGGCTCTCTATCTGCTTGGTCTTCAGCCTGAGCCGCCGGCGACCCTGACCATTGTCGCTGACCGGCGCCGGCGCAACCGGGTTGTCGGCAGATTCGAACTGGTATTTGTTTTTCACGGCACCGAAGAGAATTCATTTACCCAGAACATCGCCTTTCTCGGAAAACACCTGCGTGTTTCAACGATTGAAAAGACGCTCGTAGACCTGACGAAAGACTGTTCATACGCCCCGCCTTATTCTGAGGTCGCCAGACTTTTTTGCAGCGTTTCATATAACCTCAGAACTCTTCTGAGTATTGCCAGACAGACTTCAGACAGCGTGCTCAAGCGGGTTTCTCTGTATCTTGCCTGGAGCGGCCGGGCGATTTACTCAGAACTGCCGCTGAAACTTTTCAAACGCACTCCGGTCAAGCTCGACCCTGCCGAAGAAGAAAACCTGATCTGGAACGGGCTTTTCAACTGCCGGCTGCCGGCCGCCCTGCTACTGCAGCCCCCTGCCCCGCCACCCGACGATGTCGACCGCGAAACCCGTCTCTGGATGGAGTTACGCCATCTGCCGGAATTCTGCGAAAAGCAGGCGGTCAGCGGCATGATTTTCATACGGCAGTCACCCGAACCCAGAATCAAAGCGATTATCGAAAATTATTTCATCGAAATTTTCCGCAATCTCAGCAGTGAAAAGCTTGAATGGCTGCTCAATAACGGTTTGAATGCGATCGAGCGGCCTGATTTCCCACCGCTGATTCCGAGAATGCTCGTCAGTTTCATTACCGGCCGTTCTGACGTACTGGCTCTCAGAATGCCAGAAATCACCGAATGGGTGAGAAACAGTCTGAATTCAAACGATCTGGGCCGGGCCGAGGCGGCAATTTATTTTGGTGCGCTCGCCGGCCTCGACGATGATGTCATCAGAAGATTCGAAGAACTCAGCCAGCAACTGTTCTATGGTGGCCGCTTCGCCATCATCAATTTTTTCGCCGGCCATTACCTCAGCCGCGGCATCAAACTTTCGCACACCGCCTATATCGATATTTCGAAGACCTACTCAGCCCAGGAACGCTTCGAAGAATCGCTCAACCTGCTTGAAGAAGCCAAACTGCAGTATGAAGATTCACACGACAGCTCGCTGGGTCATATATTTTATGCCGCTTCGCTGGTTCTCAAACGCCTGAACCGCGATGACGAAGCACTGGCCGAATTGTTTCTGGCGCGCGAGACTTTCGTGCTGCAGAACGACTTTGAATGGCTGGCCCGCACCGAAAATTCACTCGGCAACATTTATTTTTCAAGGGGGCACCCGCAGTCTGCCCGTCTGCACTACCATTCTGGCCTGCATCTTGCCCGCCGGCACGGAATGAAGACCCTCTTGCCCTCATTTCTTGCCAATATCGGTCTTGTTGAATTCGACACCGGCAATTTTGCACGTGCCCGTCTGCAGCTTTCGCAGGCATACAGTTTATATAAGGCTCAGGGCAATATCTGGAACGCTTCGGTCACCGGCATGGGCCTGGGCAAGCTGTTTCTCAAACTCGGGCATTTTTTCAAGGCGATGAAAATTTTCCGCGAGGTTCTGGTCATGCGCGAAGAGAAGAAAAACCTCAGCGGTATCTACGAAATTTATTCGCTGCTGGCCTGGATCTGCGAAATTCTCGGCAAAACCGCCGCTGCAAAAACCTGGATCGACAATGCCGAAATGCTCAAACAGCAGAACCGTCTCGAACCACGCGCCTGTCACGTCGGTCAGACACTGCTCGCCATGTCACACATCTACAATATGCGCCTCAACGATGCTGAAATTCTCTATCGAAGAATGCTGGCCGAGGCGATAAACCGCGATGCCCCCGGAATTCAGGTCGGTGACCTGCAGTATGGCCTCGCGTCGGTTCTGCTTTTTCAGGGGCGCGAACCCGAAGGCCGTGACATGCTGCTTGCGGCCCGCAAAAACATCGGTGCCGACAGTGAGCGCATTCAGTTCATTCAGCTGAACATCATAACCGCTTTGTATTTTCCTGACGCGGTTAATGGGCTCGATCTGGGCCAGCAGCTGCAGAAGTTTCAAGACTCGGGCTGCTACGACCCCTTCTGGGCACACATTGCCAGCCGCCTGAAAAGCCTGGGTTTGAACGAGGCAGTTGAATATCTTAAATTTCATATTTCCCGAACTCCACCGGGAATGATGAAACATCTTTTGAGTCAGTTCAAAGGTCTTAAACAGCTCGTGAATGAACTGCTGCCCGGCAGCTCCCGGGCCGGCGAGTTTTTTACGCTTCTTAGTCGCGACAATACCAGAACAATGCACCACGAAGAATATCTCACCTGGCAGAAAAGCCTGCCCGCCGGCACCCTGATTTTTGACGCCCCGGCTGGCCAGCTTTTCTACTCTGGCAACCGGGCAGTTCTCAAGGCTGGCTCTATTCCGCACAGCGTATTGCTGCAACTGTTCATGGCGCAGCCGCACCCGGTGGAAATCGACAGTATGTACCGCTCAGCCTGGGGTAATAATTTCGACCCCGAATTCGACACGGGAGCGTTTAAGAGCACGGTACAGAGACTGAAAAAACTGCTGCAGAGTCTCGCGCCGTCAACCCGCATTACCACCGGAAAAACCCGCAACGGTGCCCGGGGGGTAAAACTCAGTCTGGCTGTACCCTGGAAAGTCGTATTCAAATAACTGCATAAATTTTGTGACGTGCGTCTAAGCATGGTTGTTGCGAGGCCTGTTTTCAGGGCATTCTGCGCCGGGGCAATTTGTCACTTTCAGCATCGTTGCAGGACTCCGACAGAGAGAGTTATACTTCTACTGTAATCCCAATAAAGTTTTACACAGGAAGTATTGGAGGAGTATAGAGTAATGCTTACCAAAAAGATTTTCGCGGTTCTGCTGGTTCTTGTCGGCCTTTTCTCAGCGCAGGTAATGGCTTTTGACGGGGTTCTCCCGGGCCACAACCTTTACCCCGTTCAGCAGAAGATTTTTGCTGCCATTTCTGATTACTGGCAGGTTCAGGAACTGTTCCTGAAATATGTCGCCGACCCGAACGAAGAAAATGAAAAGACCTGGAATTCTCACATTCAGGTTCACACCCAGAACTGCGTTGAAATTGGCAAAAGCGTTATGCGTTCGCTCAAAAAGAGCCATTACGGCAAGATCGACATGCTCAGCGATATCTACAAATCATTGCCTGATGGCGCCCGCAACGCTCTCTACCCGACTCTCGGCTACCTCAAATTCGAAATCACCCATAAGGCCGACGAATTTCTCACCGAAGAAAAATTCCGCGAATATTTCCCCGGCTACGGTTACTCAGAACCGGGCTACAAATATCGCAAGGGTCGCGAACTCGATCGCGAATACAAAGGCGTGACCTGGGTTAACGAAGAACAGTCTATTTCAACCACCTGGAACGTCAGCCTGACCGTATCGATCGACATTCTCAACATTCTCTCAGGCATGGTCACCGGCGGCGTCATCAAAAACCTCAAGGTTTCCGAACAGTTCACCATGAACGTCAACGGCACTCCGATGATCGTCTGCAATGTTTCTTTCCAGAGAATAAAATCAATCGTAACGAAAACCAACAGAAAGTTCGAAATAAATAAAGTATGGTTCGAACTGCTGCGCAGCAAATCATCCTCATGGTCCAACAGCAACGCTGTCTGGGAACTCACCGGCAAGACCTATGAAATCCTGCAGGAACCCACAGGCGAAGAAGTTGTGACCGGTATCGAAGGAAAATAATCGCGGAGGCTTTTTCTGAAAAGATCCAACAGTGTCCTGGTAAAACTTAATCTGCCAGAACTGTTCATACTCCTTCTTCTAACCTCACTCTATACAGTTCAGCCGGGGGCAGCCAGCCCCCGGTTTATTGCTGACTCCCGACCCGTCAGAACTGCTGAGAACCTTGATTTGCTTCCTGAATCACCGGTTAAAGCCGTTCTCACCGAAGGGAAAAGCGCCGCCGCAACTCTGCAGCAACTGCTGCCCTCTGCCCGCGCCATGGCGGTCGCCGGCGGCGTCGTTGCCGATCTTTCTGATACGCAGGTCGAACAGCTGCTTGCAGCTTCGCCCGATCTGATTGTAGAAGAGCTTTCGGCCGAAATGCAGCCGGTAAAAACGCTCGAAGTTTTCCGCAAAGTCGCTTCTCCCTCTGTTACCCTTTCCTGGAATTATGACCAGTGTGGTCTCGCCTGGTTCAAAGAAATGGGCATCACCGGCCAGGGAATGCGCCTTGGCGTCATCGCCCAGAACCATGCTTACGCTCACGTTGCCCTCAAGGGCCGTGTTAAAACCGTGCAGGAATTCGGTCTTAAACCACCGCCGACCTCGCAGCCTGCCCCTCAGCGGGCGGTCAACGATCTGCACCTGCTGCATCCGCTCGGTATTTTTGGCGGCTTCGACGAAGGGCGATTTTATGGTCTCGCTCCCGAAGCCGAAATCTCTCTCGCAGTCCTCTCTGCCAAGCCAACCAAGGTCGACACCTTTCTCGATGCTCTCGAATGGCTGATGCAGCTGCCTGAGCCACCGCATGCAATTCTTATCTGCACCGATTTTTCAGGCACCGCACCGGTTGCAGTTGCCAGAGCGCTTTTTGCCTGCCGCAATGCCGGCATTGTTCCGATTATCGCCGCCGGCAACAATCCGAACAGTATTACCGGCCTGGCCGCCCTGCCCTGCTGCATTACCGTGGCTGCGACTGACCGCTGGAAACAGCGCGCCCTGTTTTCCGGGCAGGGCCCGGTAACTTTCGAAGGGCAGAAGATCGTCAAACCTGACTTCTGTGAGCCAGGTTCAGCCGTAATGGGCCCGACCGATGCGAAAGACTACCGCCTTGGCAGTGGCACGCTTCAGGCTGCTGCCCACTTTGCCGGTATTTATCTGTTAACCCGCCAGGTTCTGCCAGATTCCGACCCCGAAATAATTCTGAATGCCATGCGCCTGACTGCCCAGGATATTGCCGATCAGGGCATTGACGATATGGTTGGCTACGGTCTGCCGGTTCCGGCGGCCGCGGTGAATTACATCATGAACCCGCCGTCCACCGGCAACGGCAGCGCTTACTGACCGCCAGTCACGGGCGAAGCAAACCAGAACCCTGATTTTTATCCTGAAGCGCAATTGCTTTTGAGCAGAAATAAAAACCGCCCCTTCGCCAGTCAGCGAGGGGCGGTTTGCTTACGGGTTTAGTTCTGGCTGTCAGCGACGATACGGTTACCGCCCTCTTTCTGGGCGGCGAGCAGCAGTTTTTCACCGGTTTCGATGAACTGGCCGATGGTCATGTTGATCTTGAACTGAACCAGAGCCAGGGTCACCTGAACTTTTTCTTCGGTTTCCTGGTGTTTGATGGTCATGCTGCGGATATTTTCGAGCACCTTTTCAGCTGCCGTCATAGCGCCGTCAATGGTGGTATCGGGCAGAATGATGGAAAACTTGTCGCCTTCATAGCGGCACGGCAGATCGTTGAATCTGATGATGCGCTTGATCAGCGAACCTACTTTTACGAGAACGGCGTCTTTAAAACCCTGACCGTGCTTTTCGAGCAGAGATTCAAGGTTATCGATGCCGGCCACGACGATCGAAAGCGGTGATCTGACGCGGCGAACTCTCGATATTTCCTGGGAGAGGCGCATCTTGAAATAATGGTTGGTGTACAGCCTGGTCAGACCGTCGGTGATGCCACGCTTGTAGAGGTTGGCGTTCTTGATGGCGATGCCGAGCTGACTGCAAAGAAGCTGGGCCAGTTCGAAGTCGCGCGGCGACAGCTGCCCGTTTCCGTCTTTGTCAGAGAGGTTTACCAGGCCGAGAACTTCATCCTGGACGATTATCGGAATAACGGCAAAGGATTCAGAAGCATAATTGCGGGCTCTGGTAAATGCAAACCGTTCTTCGCATTTAACATCGGGTACATACAGCGGTTCCATTTTCTGGATGACGTGTTGCGAAACCGGAGATGACCAGAGATCGAGAGCCGGCGGCAGACCACGATTGTTCTGGCAGATATTGTAGCGGTTCTCGGTCGGGTCGAAAATGGCCATCGAAAACTTCTGGATATTCATGATACTGCGGAAAATGCCTTCAACAGTGAACGGCAGGTTTTCGATTTCAAGTTCAGAGGAAATGGTCTGGCTGGCTTCGCGCACCGAATCGAGTTCGTTGATGCGCCTGTCGAGTGCTTCGTTGGCATCGCGCAGGTTCTGCATCAGACGGAAAGTATTGATTGCCGAAGAAATATTGCGCGAAATGGTCGTCAGCAGTTCGTTGTCGAACATTTCTTCTTCTTCTTTTCTGAAGCGGCTGCCGAGAATCAGCAGCCCCTGATTCTGGTTGTCGGTGCGCAGCACGTAAATATGCTCGATTTCGCCTTCTTTGAAGGTTTCTTTGAAAGCGGTAATTTCGTTGCGGATAATGTCAGTGACTTCTCCGTCTTCTTTGATCGAGAGCTTTTCGAAAAGCTTCTGCGGGATCTTGACCTGCGGAAGTCTGGCATTGGCGCGGAGTTTGATGTCGACAAGGCAGTCGAGACTTTCGTTGGCGTTTTCAAAAGTGTAGATAGCCCCACGGGAAACGCCGAGAGTGCCAAGCAGAATACGCAGCATCGAGCGCAGACCGGCCTGCAGGTTCTTGCTCTGGCAGAGGAACGAGCTGAGATCGATAAAGCTGCTGAGAATATATTTGAGTCTTTCGATACGCTTGTGCTCACGCAGTGTATCGACTTCAGTCGGAGTTGCGGCGGCAGCCAGGCGTTTTTTAACGAGATGAATCAGCGTGCCTGAAGGTGGAAAGGACGAGATTTCTGAACCGTCCATCAGGCGCTCCATCAGCATCAGGCCCCAGCCACGTTTGTGCGATGACTTGAGTTTTTTACGGATGTCTGGTTTTTCAACGACGGTTGGGTCGAACCCCTTGCCAAAATCGCGAATCTGGATCTGCATGAGATCTTCAGCGTAGGTCAGTGCTACGTGGATATCGCGTTTACTGCCGTCGGGGATATCTTTTGGCGCGTGTTCTTTTGCATTGATAAGGCCCTCAATAAAAGCGAGACGCATTTCATCGATGGTTTCTGAGGCAAAACCACATTTTTTGGCAAACATGTCAAGATATTCGCAGGCTTCAAGTTCAGAATCCTTTTCATTAGCGAGCTTGAAGAACAGGTGTGAGACCATTGACGGCAAAGGAAGCCTCCTTAAATACCTCTCAGACATTGAGGGACTAGCAACTGACCATAGTATTCTATTTCCCGGAGCGCTTCCTGTCAAGAAACATTAGCAATTTTGCCCGATTGGTGAAAGGGGTTAATAAAACCGGAATACCCGCCGATAATGGCTCCGTTAGAATTAACTTTACAGGAGAAATTATCTATGGATGAAGTCCCAGTTGCCAACAACAACCCTGTAAACTTAATTATCAAGAAACCGGAAAGCGCCCCCCGGAAAACAAGAAAAGACCGCATTAAAGACAGTCTTAAAAACTTCTTTATCATGCTGCCGCTTGCACTGCTGGTGGTTGCCCAGTTTTACTTTCTTGGTAAAAGTTTTGGGGAATTCACGACCTTTCCAGTAACGACGATCGTTTCATACATCTTCGGCGGCTCGATTCTGCTGATGCTTCTGTTTGCACAGATGCTGATGCGTTCGATCATTTACTCGACCCTGGCCGGTGTTGCTCTGGTCGCAGGCTTTTATGCGGCCTGGTTCGGTGATTTTATCGCGCCGATGACCACTAACTTCAACGGTATCGGCGAAATTCTCAAATCGGCGTTGAACCGCAGAGATATTCCCTATAACCTTCTGATGACCGGCGTCATGACAGGCATTCTCGCCCTCGTCGCCTTTGCCCAGTTCTTCGTCTCTCTCATTGTGAAATCATTTTTTGAAATGCTGTTCGGGAAAGAATGGGGCGATGGCCGCGTGGTTGGCTATGTCGGTGCCATTGCATTGCTTGCAGGCATTCAGATCGGCTTTATGTCTTATGCCAGCATGTCATCAAAAAACCAGGAAAAAATAGTCTGGTCGCGTGAAGTTAAATACCAGCCGGTCGAAAAATTCATCACCCGGGTACCCGGGTGTCATATTGTCGGCAAAGATAGAATCTGGGCCATTGAAGGTGAGAATGCCGTATCTATCGACGCTAAAAATGGTAAGCAGCTCGAAAGCAAAAAGTTCAAGCCGGCGGTGGTTCACAAGGGCTTTCTTTTCGCCGATTCTCCGGTCTTTGCCGGCGCCGACGCTCTGTACGGCTTTACCAGTGAATTGACCGCCAGCACCTGGAAAACCCTTTACCCGGCAACTTTCCCGGGGCTTGAACTCTCAGAAGAAAAGAAAGACCTCTTTTCCAGTGTTCCGATTACCACCAGAACTCTCTCTGGCGGCAAAAGAATGCTGGTCGTCTATGACTTCGGCTTTGCCGGTGTTTACAATCTTGAAGACGGCAGCCAGCTCTGGTTCAAACCTCTCGACCTGCAGATCAAGGTTAACCGCGTTTTTCCTGAAATGTATCTCGAAGAAGGCTATTTCATGGATGCCGGCGACCGCCTGATTTTCAGCTGCCATAACGGCCTGGTGAAATGTCTTAGCCTCAGCACCGGTGAACAGATCTGGAATTACCAGCACGGCACTCCGAAGATCAGCGGTAAATCGCAGCGGGCATTTCTGTCGCCAAACGGCAGCGAAAGGGTCGTTCTTTCGTTCAGATCGGGCGAAATCATCACTCTGGCTCTGAATGACGGCAGAAAAATCTATCAGGCCGCCAACCCGGCATTTGTTCCGTCGGCACCCCCGGTTACCAAAGACCTGCAGGCGATGTTTCTCACCGATGAAGGTATTTTTTACCAGATCGAGCTTGACGGCAACGTGACGGTTTTCAATATCAACACCCTGCCCCGCCGTTCAGAATTTCTGCCGGTGGTTCACAGTCTGGCTGACGGAATCGTTGCACACCGTGATGAAGTTCTTTTTGTCGATACTGCCGAGCGCAAGGTTAACCGGGTCTTCAAGGTTGACAAGCGGATTTTCGTGACCCGACCGGTAGTCGTCGACAAGGTTCTTTACATCGGCACCCAGGACGGCTGGATTCACTGTGTGCATATCGGCAGCAAACACGAGAAGTGGCGTGTGCACGTCGGTGGCGAACTGCAGGAAGACTCGCTGCAGCTGCTCGACGACAGTCTGCTGGTCAGAACCAGATCAGGCTCTCTCTACCGGGTAAACCGCAGCTTTTAATTCGCTTTTTTCTCGCCGGCCTTTGAGGCGGTTTTTTCGAGATGACGCTCGCAGTAGGCAATACGCTCTTCTGCGAGTTTTTTCATTGTGGCGTCAGGTGAAGTTTCGAGAAACTTGCGATAATTAACGACCGCATCGGCGAAGTTGCCGGTGAAACCGTAGACTGAAGCCAGGTTATAGTAAGGATCAGGAAATTCAGGTTCAAAAAGAATGGCTTTTTTGTAATATTCGATGGCGTCTTTGTTTTTATCGAGCTGATAGTAGGCAATGCCAAGGTTGTTACAGATTTTGCCTGACCTGGGGGCGATTTTCAGGGCGTTTTTCCAGGATTCGAGGGCCTCTTCGATGCGGCCAAGTTTGAACTGGCAGTTGCCGATATTGTTGAGAATCTCGGCATTCTGCGGCGCCTTCTGCAGCGCCAGCTGGTTCTTTTCAAGAGCCTGGGCGTATTTTTTCTTTTCGTAAAGCCTGATAGCTTCGTTATACAGCTCTTCGGCGGTGCCGCTCACTTCAACAATTGCCGCCGGTTTGGTTTTGGGTGCGGGTGGCTTTTCGAGGCCCTTTTTGGGGTCAAGTTTGATCTCTTTTTTCGGCGTTTTTTCTTCGGGCTTCTTTGCTGTTTCAGACTTTTTATCGTCTTTTTTTATTTCGGGGGTCGCCGAAGCGGTCTTATCTTCTGCGGGTTTGGCGGATTTTTCAGGGGTCTGCTCGACCAGAGTCTTGTAGAGCCAGCCTTCAAGACCGTCTGAAAAAGACACTTTGAGCCAGTTCTTTTCTTCGAAAAGAATCTTGTAGCTGTCGCCACGCATTTTTTTGCCAATGATCGGCGAATTGAACTTGTTTTCCTTGCGCAGATTAATATAGCTGCCCTTTACAACGCCTTCACGGGCCGGGGCTGCAAAAAGCGGCATGGCAACGGTCAGGGCACCGGCAACCAGCAGAATCTTGAGTGAATTTCTGATCATTCTTGCCTCCAGTAATATCAAGGGTGACAATATACCTTTATGAGCTGCGGCTGTCAATTGAGCTTGTCAGGCAACATTTACCCTGAGGGTAATGGTGGCCGGGCCCGAAATCGTTACCTGCAGCCGATCGCCATGGGTGACCGGGCCGATCCCCTCGGGCGTGCCGGTCAGAATCAGGTCACCAGGTTCGAGGGTCATACATGCCGAAATGTCAGCGATCAGCTCGGCAAAGCCAAAAACCATGGCCTTCAGGCTGCTCTGCTGCACGATCACATCGTTTTTGCGGGTTTCGATAGCCCCGGCGGCCCAGTCTGGGGAAAAGGGCGCAACCAGCCCGGCAAGCGGCAGAAAGGTGTCAAAGCCTTTCGCCCGTGTCCATTGCCCGTCAGATTTCTGCAATTCTCTGGCGGTCATGTCGAGACAGGCAGTAACGCCGCCGATGTGATCTAACGCATCTTCAACCGCCACTTTTCTGGTTCGGCGGCAGATGACCAGCGCCAGTTCGCCTTCGTAATCGATACGGCCGGCATTTTCGGGCAGAATGACACTGCCGCCTTCTCCAATGATCGAGCTTGGCGGCTTGCTGAACCACAGTGGTCGGTCAGGCACGTCGTTACCCATCTCCTGAGCGTGTTTGCGGTAGTTTCTGCCGACGCAGAGTATCTTGCTGCCGCTGAAAGGTGGTATGGCATCCCCCGGGAGCGCAATAACAGAATCTGATGCCATGACCGCTTCTTTCTGGCATGCCTGGCTGACTGCGTCGTTGAATTGCGTTGAATGGCACGGCTGCCAGTTTTTCGCGATTGCCGAATAATGATTCCAGCCGTTTGGATTAAGATAAAACATTGTTACTCCTGTTGCCGATAAGCAAAAGCAGCCGCATGGCGGCTGCTTTGCCTGGTTAATCAGCTGATCAGATCAGGCGAGAGCCTGCTGTTTGGCGTATGAAAGGCGACCACCGGCCTTGAGAATTACCATGTCTTCATCGCTCAGGGTATGAACGATCGGCATTTTATGGCCTCTGGTGACATTTTCGAGCACCAGTTCGCCGTTGAGGTTGTCGACATTGATCTTCAGTTCATCGCCCACTTCGATCCTGTCGTAGTCAGCCGGGTTTTTGAAGGTGGCGGGCAGGATACCGAAATTAACGAGATTGGCGAGATGTATGCGGGCGAAGCTTTTGCAGATAACCGCTTCGATACCGAGATACATCGGGCAGAGGGCGGCATGCTCGCGTGAACTGCCCTGACCGTAGTTGTCGCCACCGATGATGACGCTGCGCTTCATTTCGACGGCGCGTTTGTAGAACTGTGTATCAACGCCTTCGAATACGTGTTTGGCGTATTCGGGCACGTTTGAACGCAGTGGCAGATATTTGCCGGCCGGCATGATATGGTCGGTGGTAATATTGTCGCCGACTTTGATAACCGCTTTGGCGGCAATTTCACGGCTCATTTTTTCTTTTATCGGCAGGGCGGCGATGTTCGGGCCTCTGACGATTTCGACCTTGCTGCCGTCTTTGCCCGGGAAAATGAACATGCTGTCATCGATGGTGAATTTTTCGGGCATTTTGACTTCGGGGTATTTGCCCCATTTGCGCGGGTCGGTGAATTTGCCTTCGACCGAGGCGACAGCTGCCACTTCGGGGCTGACCAGATAAACCTGGGCAGAATCAGTACCTGAGCGTTTTTCGAAGTTTCGGTTCGAGGTTCTCAGGGCAATGGCATCTGACTTCGGGGCGAAACCCATGCCGATGCAGGGACCGCAGGCATTTTCGAGAAGACGGGCACCGGCAGCGACCAGGTCAGAAAGTTTCCCTTCGTCGGCGAGCATGCGCAGAACCTGGCGTGAGCCCGGTGCAATCCCGAGTGACAGGCGCGGATGCACGGTTTTGCCTTTGAGAATCATGGCGGCACGGGTCAGGTCGGTATAGCTCGAGTTGGTGCAGCTGCCGATCATAACCTGGTCGACCAGAAGGTGTTCGAGTTCTGAGATCGGTTTGACGATATCAGGCATGTGCGGGCAGGCTGCCAGCGGCTCGATTTTGCTCAGGTCGATGTCGATAACGCGGTCATAGGTGGCGTCGGGGTCGGCTTTGAGCTCGATCCAGTCAGCTTCGCGGCCCTGGGCCTTGAGAAATCTCTTCGTTTCACCATCGCTGGGGAAAACCGAAGTGGTGGCGCCGAGTTCGGCACCCATGTTGGTGATGGTCGCGCGTTCAGGCACGGTGAGGGTGTCGATGCCGGGTCCGGCGTATTCATAAACGTAGCCCACCCCGCCCTTGACCGTTTCACGGCGCAGGATTTCGAGAATGACGTCTTTGGCTGCAACCCATGGCTGCAGCTTGCCGGTCAGATTGACTTTAACGACCATCGGCATTTTGAGATTGAAGGGCTGCCCAGCCATGGCCATTGCCACATCGAGACCGCCGGCACCGATGGCCAGCATGCCGATACCACCGCAGGTCGGGGTGTGGCTGTCTGAGCCGATCAGGGTTTTGCCCGGTTTGCCGAAACGTTCGAGGTGAACCTGGTGGCAGATGCCGTTGCCGGGGCGGGAAAAAACGATGCCGAACTTATCGGCAATGGTCTGCAGAAAAATATGATCATCCGGATTTTTGTAATCCATCTGGGAGGTGTTATGGTCGACATAGCTGACCGACAGTTCGGTTCTGACGCGCGGCACGCCGAGAGCTTCGAACTGCAGATAGGCCATGGTGCCGGTGGCATCCTGGGTCAGTGTCTGGTCCATTTTGATGTTGATCGGGCTTTTGGCGGTCATTTCGCCGCTGACGAGATGCTGTTTGATAATTTTCTGGGTAATATTCAGGGCCATTCTCTTCTCCTTGAACTCGCACATGCAGATGTATTCTTTTCCCCGGGGGCACGGGGTTTATAACCGATTAACAGCACTGACTGCTTTATGTAAAAAGCTTAATTTACTTCAGTTCAGGTGTTTCGCTGGCGACGGGTACAACCACATCTTTTCTGAACTGCAGATCTTTGAGCGGAATGTCGACGATCAGATCTTCATTGCCGTCGAGCTCTGCCGGCTCAAGCGGGTCACGACCGCGCGAAAGCACCTTGACCAGCTCTATGGTGTTGTGATCAGGGCAGTTGCCGGGTTCGTCCTGTTCGTAGCCGCATTCCGGGCAGCGAAAAATGTCGGGCAGATAGGTCATGGCCTTTTCTGCATCTTTCAGGAACATGGTGTCTTCGTCTTCCTGCACCTGAGCTTTTTTCTTGTCGGTTGCAGCCTTTTTTTTGCGTGTGCTGCCCCTGCCGCTTTCACTGGCTTTTGGCGCAGCCTGCATTCGGGTCTGGCCACTCAGCGGCAGGCCATCAAAATAAGAAAACCCTGCCCCCATAAGGGCGAGCAGGGTCAAAATTCTGAGTTTTCTGTCTTTAAGAGAAAACAAGCTGTCGTCTCTCAGTCGTTTTCTTTGATGATCTGCATGACTTCTGCCGCGTCTTTGGCCTGGAGCAGAGAGTTTTTGAAATCATCACCGCGCAGCAGGCGGGAAATCTTGGCAAGAAGCTTCAGATAAGGGCCGCCGGAAGAAATCGGCGCGAGGAGCATGAACACCAGATTCACCGGCGCATTGTCGATCGCCTTGAAATCTATACCGGCTTCTGATCTGAAAAAAGCGACGGTAAGATCTTTGATGGCGCTGGAACGGGCGTGTGGCATGGCGATACCGCCGCCAACGCCAGTAGTGCCAAGTTTTTCTCTTTCAAAGAGGGCGTCTTTGAGGGCAGCAGGTTCTTTTATTGAACCGGTTTTCTGCAGTGATGAAATGAATTTTTCAATGGCCTGATCTTTGTTTTCTGCTTCGAAATTCAGGAAAACCTGGTTTTCCTTGAGCACATCTACCAATTGCATGACATTGCCCTCCGATGGGTGAGGTTATATAGCTAGATTATACGAACAGCATTTTCTGAATGCAATCTCTTTTTCGTAAATTACCAAATTTATTGCGCATTAACAAGCAGCAGGTTAACTGTCTGCCCGCGAATAATTCTCAGAACTGCGCGGCCTTCTTTTGCCATCTGGGCCATAGCCGCTTCAAAAGATTTTTCGTCGAGGGTTACGGTGCGGTTAACCTGATGAACGACATCGCCCGGACGCAGACCGGCCCGTTCTGCCGCTGAACCGGAAATGACCGAGGTGATGACACAGCCTTCGTCAACGTAAAGATCGTATTTTCTTACCAGTTCCCCGGTAATTTTGCTGACGGTCACTCCGAGAGGGTTCTTTGCTGCCGGGTTTTCCCTGAATTCAACTTCGGCAACGCCTTCCTTGCCCTTGCGAAAGATTTTGATGCTGACTTTGTCGCCGACGCGATGGTCGTCAATTCCTTCCTGAAAGTCACTGGGATTGCGAATTTTTTTGCCATCGATTTCAAGAATGACATCGCCCGGAGCCAGTCTGGCTTTTTCTGCCGATGAATCTTTGGCCACGTCGGTGATCAGCACGCCCTCTTCCGGGATTTCGAAGTATTTGGCGAGGTCAGGTGTGATGCGCTGAACCGTCACTCCCAGAAAAGCTTTTTTTACTTTTCCGTATGCCATCAGGTCACCCACGATTCGCTTGGCGCGGTTAACCGGTATGGCAAAGCCAATGCCCTGTCCGTAAGGGATGATGGCGGTATTGATGCCGATCAGTTCGCCGCGCGAATTGATGAGAGCGCCGCCGGAGTTGCCGGGATTGATAGAAGCATCGGTCTGAATCAGGTCTTTGTAGGAGCGGTTGCGGTCAACCGAAAGGTCGCGGTTGATTGCCGAAATAACGCCGGTAGTAACGGTCATGCCAAGGCCAAATGGGTTGCCGATGGCGATAACCCATTCGCCAACCCGCATGGTTGAAGAGTCGCCAATGGGTATGTGCGGCAGCGCGTTGTCTGCTTCGATTTTGAGCACCGCCAGATCAGTGAGCGTATCTTTGCCGATAATGGTGGCCTTGAAGCTTTTGCCGTTGTTGAGCTTAACCTGAATTTCATCAGCGTCGGCGATGACGTGCTCGTTGGTGAGCAGATGACCCTCTGGGCTGATCAGAACGCCTGAACCGTTGCCGCGCTTCGGAATTACGTTGTTGTGACCCATAAAATCATCATCGAAAAGGTGCCCGAAAAACTGGTCTAGAAACGGGTCGCCAGAGCCGGCGCGGCGCCGGGCCCTGACATACTGGACCGACTCTATTGCTACGACTGCCGGGCTGACTTTTTCGGCAATGTCGGCAATGAGTGAAGTGCCAAAAAGCTCCGACGGTG
>OFEK01001093.1_pt1 | contig 20423 bp, 16 predicted proteins | sample 1521131 | NCBI WGS metagenome assembly OFEK01 (sample SAMN05720209, study PRJEB24109) | activated sludge metagenome | isolation source: Anaerobic digester | place: China | collected 2015-12-16
ACCAGGGCAGAAGCCACGTCTTTAAGTACCTCAATGAAAATTCCGCCTAGTCCAAAAAATACCAGATGTCCAAATTTGCCTTCACGTGTGGCGCCTGCAAAAAGTTCGGTTCCTTTAAGCATTGGCTGCATCAGAATAGCTTTAGTTTCCGGAATCTGCATCATTCGTCCAAACTCAATAACTACTTTTTCCGGACTATCAACATTAAGTACCACGCCTCCAACATCCGACTTGTGTATCGGCCCTACTACCTTCATTACCAGTGGATATCCAAGTTTTTCTGCTGCCTTAAGAGCCTGATTCACCTGATCTGTAACTGCTTCCCCGGCCCGGTTGATCATGGCTGCATCCAGCAATTGGCTCACTTGATTGGGGTCAAGGTACCCATCTTGTGCTTTGTCGATGATTTTTCGTATCGCTGTGGTGTCAATATCATTAGGTTTTGTCTTACTTTCAGCAGGTTTTGGTGTGTGGTAAATCGTTGCCAGTGCTTTACCTAGGCCTACTTCATACGGAAAATTAACGCGGCCTTTGTTGAGGAAAAACTCAACTTCTCTTCCAGCGGTGAGGGTGGAAGGCAATACAGGAAAAAGTGGTTTTGAGATTTCATTCATCTTTTGGTCCAAAACCTCATACACATCAAAAATCTCAAATAGACCAGGTGTTCCAAAAATAACAATCATGGCATCAATCTGATCGAAGTCCTTATCACAGGCAGTAATAATCTGGCCCAGTTGTTCAGCTGTTCCAGTAGCCAGAAAATCGATTGGATTACTTACTGAAGAACCCGGAAATAATTGTTCTTTCAGGTTTTCAGCAGCTTCTCCACTGATGGCAGGTACTTCCAATCCATTATTAGAGAGTGCATCGGTTAGCATTACAGCCGGACCTCCGGCATGGGTGATGATGGCAATCCGTTTACCTTTCAGCTCGGGATGCATAAAAACACTGGCAACGGTGATCAATTCCTCACGACTATGGCAACGCACTATTCCGGCTTTACGAAACAGTGCCTCAACAGCTGTATCAGAACTGGCTAAGGCCCCGGTATGTGATGAGGCTGCCCGGCTTCCGGCTTCACTTCCACCTGCTTTGATGGCTGCTATCCTACATCCCTTTTTTATTAGTGACTGGGCGTGTTTTAAAAGCTTGTCGGGTTTATCAATATTTTCGACATACAGTAGTTTTACCTGACTGTCACTTTCTGCATCATAGCTTTCATCCATATGCTGCAATATCTCTTCAACACCCATTTGAGCAGAATTTCCAACGCTGTAAACATTCGCAAAACGCAAACCGTTTGGAATGCCTGCTTCCATAATGAAGCAGGCTGTGGCACCAGAACCGGAAATAAAATCGCATCCTTTCGGATCAAGTTTTGGAATTGGATAAGTGAAAATACTGTGATGTTGCGGGGTTAAAATCCCAACACAATTTGGGCCAATCAAGGTGCCATCCACAGCATTGATGCTTTTCACTATGCGGTCTTCCAGTAATTTTCCTTCAGCACTTTCTTCGCTAAATCCTGCCGAGAGGATGATGAAAGCTCTGGTGTTGTTTTCGGCGATAAGCGAATCAACCAGATCCGGCACAAATCGCGCAGCGATCGCAATGATTGCCAGGTCTGCCGGTGGCATTGTCTTGTTATCTGCATAACAGGTGATTCCTTGTATCGTTTTTTCTTTTGGATTCATTACATAGAGATTTCCAGGGAAACCCCCGTCGATGATATTTTTTAAAACCTTGCCGCCTGGTTTTGTAATGTCGTTGGATGCGCCTACAACCACGATGCTTTCAGGATGTGTCAGAGCTTTATTGATCATAGAAAACTTACTGTTTATTAATTAACAAGTCAAAGTACAAAAGTAGCAATTTGAACCTGATTTCTGTTGTTGTCTGCGGTATTTAGAATGAATACAAAAAGGCAGGCTGAATAATCAACCTGCCTTAATGATAAATCTTTATCTAAATTTTATTCCAGCATAACTGACAGTGCCACAACACCCGGGCCTGTGTTGGTTACCAGCACCGGAGAGGCATCCTGTATAAATACAGCTTCCTGGCCTCCAGTCAAAGTCTTCATTTGTTCGGCGTACCAATTGGCAGTTTCCAGGTTATCGGCATGTGAAATGGAATAACCCCATACCTTTTGGTTGCCAACAAAGCGTTTCATTTCATCCATCACCATTTTCATGCTTGCCTTTTCTGACATCGGTTTGCCAAAAACTTCGGTTTTGCCATGGTTCTTAACTTCTACAATAGGCTTGATACCAAGAAGCTTACCGAGCAAACCTTTTGAATGACTAACCCGCCCGCTCTTGACCATATATTTCATGGTACGCGAGGTGACCAGGATTCTTGTATTATCAGACCAATGGGGGATCGATTTGACAATTTCATCATGTTTTAGCCCGCTTTCGATAGCTTTAGCTGCTCGTAAAATTATCAATCCCAGTCCACTACTAAGTTTTTTGCTATCTATTACGTCAATTTGCTTACCGGATTCATTACTGATTTTCCTGGCAGCATTATAACTGTTTTGCCAGGTGCCACTCATACCCGAGCTGATATGGGCGCTGATGATACTTTGGTAATGCGTAGCCAGATAGTTATAGCGATTCAAAAACTCGCTAATGGCAGGCTGTGCTGTGGTAGGATAAACATCAGATTTGCGCAATTTATCAAAAAACTGCTGAGGTTGAATGGTCAACCTGTCAAGATAAAAATCCTGGCCAAAGTGCACTGTCAGCGGAATTACCTGTATCTGATATTTTTCGATGAGCTCCATTGGCAGGTCACAGGTGGAGTCGGTGATCAATCCGATGTCGAACTTCCGGTTGCTTGCCAGATCATTCTGAAGCACCATATCATCCACCTTTTTATAGGTGATGGTTCCCAAAGGGGCAATATCCTGAAAGAGTTTCCAGGGTTCATCCGTATGGATATGTATGCGCATTTTTTTGTCGGATCCGGCTACTACCATCGAATCGCCATAGGATTCCATGATAGCATTAAAATCACTGCGTTTCATGTTTGTTCCGGTAATCAAGGCTTCGGTGCAATAGCGAAAGTTTATCTCTTCGTGATCGATCGCATCCATTGCCTCTGCAATCTCAATTTTTTGATTTTCGAAACTAACGGCAACCTGTCCGTTTTTGAAGTAATCAAACATACCTTCCAGGAATACGACAAAACCTTTGGCACCAGCATCCACCACATTGCGTTTGGCGAGGATAGCCAGATTTTCGGTTGTCATCTTAAGTGATTCCATGGCCTTTTTCAGCCCGTCGAGCAGCAGCTTCAGAAAATCATCAAATTTGTCCTTCAGCTGATAAATGTACTCTGCCCAGTCCTTGATAACCGAAATCATAGTTCCCTCCACTGGATTGGCAATAGCCTCGTAGGCATAGCGAACAGCACTTTTCATATACTCCGCAAATGCACTAACGGTAAGGGTTTCTTCTTCACGGATTTCGTTGCTGAAACCATACAGAAACTGTGCAAAAATAATTCCTGAATTACCCCGTGCGCCCACCAAAGCTGCATCTGCAAGGGCAACAGCTGTCGTTTTGAGGTTTGGATGGGGTTGAGCCGTATTAACAATACTTCTCATTGTGGAGGCCAGATTGGTGCCCGTGTCGGCATCTGCTACCGGAAATACATTGATTTTGTTGAGCAGTTTCTGGTTTTCAAAAATTCGCTGAGCACCGGCCATGAAGCTGTGATACAACTGCAACCCGTTAATTTCAGTAATTTTAGTTTCCAATGTTTAAGGTGTTAGTGAATACTCAAAGCATTTATATTGTTGATTGTTAACTTGTTACAATCAATCTAAAAATGAAATTTTATCAGGCAACTCTTTTATAAAGCCACAAAGATAACAAAAGATTAATTTTGATTAATGTTGATCAATTTTAATCACGCTGCTATGCCCTGGATAATTATCAGTTAACTGATAACCAGTGTTATACATAATGAACGAATGGCTCGAAAGTAAAATTTGCGGTTTTATAAAACAATGTAAATCAACTTGATAAGTAATTGTTTTGAAATAAATGGATAAAATCAATCGGTTGCATTATTAATTTCGATTTTCCGGATAACACTGTTTCTTAAAAATTTGTTAAATATCTTTATAGTAGGCTTTGATCTACGAGGATAACCCTTTGAAATATTATTTTTGAATTCATTTGACGTTTATTGATTAGCTAAAAAAAAATTAATGATGAATCCACTCGTAGATCAATATTTAGTGAATGGTTGTATGCGTTGTGAGCTGGGGGGTACACCGCATTGCAAAGTACACAACTGGACTGCTGAACTACATTTATTACGTGATATTGTTTTGGCAAGTGGCCTTATGGAAGAGCTGAAATGGGGTGTGCCCTGTTATACTTTAAACGGTAAGAATGTTTTGAATATCAGTGCTCTAAAACATTCTGTTGTGATTGGATTTTTTAAAGGGGCATTATTACAGGATGAGCATGACTTACTGAAAAAGCCAGGAGAAAATTCGAGGTTTACACGATTGATGAAATTTACAAGTACTTCACAAATTACAGCAAATGAAGAAGAAATTCGTGACTTTATAAAACAGGCCATAAGAATTGAGCAAGACGGATTAAAGGTTAATGTCGCTGAAAATGCTATTTCTATTCCTGGTGAATTGTTGCAGACTTTTGAGTCGGATCCTTTGCTGAAGAAAGCATATTATTCTCTTACACCTGGCAGGCAGCGGGGATATGCGCTTTATTTTTCGCAGGCGAAGCAATCAAAAACACGCCTTGCCAGGATTGAAAAATATAAAGATAAAATTTTAAGAGGAGAAGGGCTTCACGATGGCTATTAATTTGAAGTCTGGCATTATAAGCCTGTTGATTTATTTGTGAAGTGAAAGGAAAATTATAAAAGAAAAGCTAAATCAGAATTATGCCATGTTTGGATAAAGCTACAAAAGAACAGATAAACGCATTGGATGTTGCTACGCTTAGGGAGATTGTTACAATGCTTGCTTCAAAAGAGAAAATGGTTTATGATTTTGTGTTGATTAATTATCTTGATAAGGAAACAGGAGAAACAGATCTATTACAAGCTGCAAAAGTTGATCTGGACTATCTTTTTTGGAAAGGATACAAAGGTTTCTCCGAACAGTTGCGAATGGCTAATATGCTGTCGGCCTGCATAAAAAGGATTAATGAATTCACCAAGGTTTCCGGCAACAAGTTTCATGAAGCAGAATTGTTGATGTATGTGCTGGAGGTGCCTTTCTCGATGCCCAAAAATTCATTTGGAACCTGTTTCACGCAATTCGATTATAAAGTGGGCTTGCTGGTGAAACGCCTGATAACCCTTGTAACAAAAAAGCTCCATGAAGATTACAGAGTAGATTATGCAGAAAAGCTCAATGAATACCTTCGCAGGCTGCATCAAACCTCTAACCATATTAATATGATCTACTATTTGCCCGAAAAGATCTGAATGAGCTCAAATCAAAGCTGAGAATCACTATTTGCAAGATCACTTCCGTCTTTGCCTTAGTGCCTCAAAAAGCACAATGGCCGTACTTACCGAAACATTCAACGAATCAGCAATTCCCTGCATGGGGATAATAAGGTTTTGCTTGGCGGCATTCACCCATTGCGAGGATAATCCTGTGGCTTCGGTTCCCATCACGATAGCTGTGCGTCCACTAAAATCTGCGTCGAGATAATTGATGGATGCTTCCAGGTAAGTGGCAAAGATGTTTATCTTGTTTGCTTTCAGCCAGCTGATGGCCTCGGAGCTGTTGCAAACCACTGTTGGAACACTGAAGACACAACCCAGGCTTGAGCGGATTGTATTGGGGTTGTAAAGGTCAGTCAGCGGATCACAAACCAACAGGGCATCGATACCGGCCGCATCGGCAGTTCGCAGAATGGCACCCAGGTTGCCGGGTTTTTCAACCGCTTCGAGTACGATAAGCAAGGGATTTTCAGAAAGTTTAAGATTTTCAAGGCTGTTCTGAGGTGTTCGAGCTACAGCTAACAAACCATCACTTTCGCCCCGATAAACGATTTTTTCAAATACCTCCTTGCTCACTTCAATAGATTCATTGATATGCCATTCAGGAAGCTTTGGAAATAAATCCGGGCAGCGATACAATGTTTCCAGTTGTATGCCACTTGCCACAGCTCTTTCAATCTCGCGATGACCCTCGATAAGAAAGCGATTTGTTTTCCGTCGTTCGGATGATTTCTGCAATCTGACCAGTGCTTTAATGCGGGGATTGGTTTTGCTGGTGATCATGGCAATTCCTGAATGCTTTCTTCATAGTAAACAGCGCGTTCGGCCAGGCGTTCGAGCATAAATTTTACTACTGCTTCGTTGTGGCCGATATTTTCAGGAAAATGTATGCCGGGTTTTGTGTGCAATCCCGCGTCAATCAATCGCAAAGCTGCAGTTGCAGCATAACCTGTAGTTCTTGCCATCGAATGAGTCTCGGTTTCGGTGTCATATTGATCAAACAGTTCGAATGTATATCGCAACTTTCCTTTTTTAGCATGAAAACCTTCCACCTGAATACGCATCACTGTGAAATCAACCTCGCCTGCTTGGAGCTGCCAGTTTTTGAAAAGAATTTGTTGGGTGAAATTTAGTGGCGACAAGGATCCAGACTTACTATGTTGAACATTGTCGTCTAAAAATCCGCTGTCGCGCAACAGCTTCACTTTTTCGGCATGGCCTGGATAACGAAGGGTTTTTTCAGCCATAAAGTCGGCTTTCAGGGTAGTAATAAGTGAGCGAAGTCCGTCGCTATTGAAAGCCTCCAGGGTTCCAATGCCATCGAACTGCAGCTGCTCAATATCCGAAAGAGCGGGTTTTTCAACCATTCGGCCGTATTCAATCAATCGGGCAGGTCGGGTGTATTCTTCAATGACATCAGCAGGCGAAAAAACTGCTTTATATTCCCAGGGTTGTGTGCGTATTGCTGGCAGACCTCCAACATAAATAAGGATGCTGGTAGTTTTGTCGAGCTGCGAACTGGCATAACCACTAAGTAAATGACTCATTCCGGGAGCAACACCCATATCACAGATCACACAACTACCGGATTGTAAAGCTAAATCATTTAATACCAAAGGGTTCTCAGGATAAAATGCTATGTCAACAATGGGTTTTCCAAGACTGACAAGCTTTTTTAAAACCGAATAACCGATCGATCCCGGTACTGCATTCACATAATAATCGTGTTGGTTGCACCAATCCTCTGTGGGATCAAAATCTTTTAAATTTCGATTAAGTGTTTGAATGCCAAAGTCCTCGGCCAGTGCTAATCGTTCCTGGCTAAGATCAGCAATACTTACTATGAATTCTTCATTTTTTACGAGGTCTCTGGCAATTGGAAGCCCTACCAGGCCTGCCCCTAAAACAAGCACAGATTTTTGTTTTTTCATCACAATGATTTTTCGATTTTGATTCTGAATCGCTGACTAAGAAATACACCAGCTATCACAAGTAAGATACCCAGCACTTTGTCAAAGGTAAGACTTTCTCCCCAAAGTATAAAACTGAAAAAAGCTGTAAAAACAGTGATCGTATTGGTGTAACTGTTGGCATAAGCGATACCAAGTTTTTCAACGCCATAGGTAAACATTACAAATGCCAAAGAGCTGGCAAAAACGCCCAAAAGCACAAGCGGAACCAGCCAGGATGCGTTAAAATCGAGGGTATCAAAGCCGGCATGTTCCAGGCCGAACACCACCGGGATGAAATAAAATATTCCAATCAGGTTTTGAATAAAAACGATTTGTATCGGCCCATAATTTTTAGTCAGTTTTTTGAGTAATACACCATATATTATAGCAGAAAAAACAGCTAAAAACAAAAACATTATCCCCTTCAGAGAGGCAGTAATGCCGGAATCGAGATCGATCAACATGATTAAAACCCCTACAAATGAGATAAATAAACCTAAAATATTGATGGCTTTAATGCGTTCGCCTAAAAATGTAAATGCAAAAATGGGTGTAAATACAGGTATTGTGGCAACGATCACGGCACTTATGGTGGGAGATACGAGGTCTAGCCCATAGCTTTCGCCTATAAAATAAAGAAAGGGATTGAAAAAGGAAACACCAAATAAAAGGGGCCAATGAGCTTTTTGAAAATGAAAACTTTTACCCCTTAGCTTGATGATAATGGCCAAAAATGGAACGGAAATAATTAACCTGAACCAGACAGTAGTGGCCGGTTGTATAAATACAAACACCTGTTTCGACCAAATATAGGAGATTCCCCATATCAGCATGGCGAACAAAGTGAAAAGATGTGGAGCTAATGAATGAGGTTTCAAATTTATTTTTTGCAATAAACGTGCAAATGTAGCTGAAATTTGTTTCCTTTGTTTTGTTATTTACTTTGTACACAAACTAGTTATGAGTGATTTTACTGAAGTTTTAATCAACCTGAGGAAAATTGTTCGTTCTGTCAATTTGGAATCCAAACGAATACAAAAAGAATTTGGGATCAGCATTCCTCAGTTATTATGCCTGCATTTTCTGGCTTCAAATCCTGGTTTTCAATCGTCAGTTTCGGGTATTGCTTCCTATCTGAACTTGAATTTAAGCACAGTAACGGGCATAGTGAGCAGGCTCGAAAAAAAACATCTGGTAGCCAAATTGCCCAAAACAGGTGATAAAAGAATTACTGTTGTGAGCCTTACTTCATCTGGGAAAAAACTGCTTGATCAATCACCTGAACTGATGCATCAACAACTTTCGCACAGGCTCGCTTCATTGCCTGCAAATGAGCTTGCCCAGCTAAAAGATTCGCTTGGGTTGCTCATCCGGTGTTTTAACATTGAAGAGGAATCAGCCTCTCCTATGATTACCATTGACGACTTCCAGTATTAGCTGCAATCTGTTTTCTTTAGTAGCTTAATAACTTCGTCTGGAAACCATGAATTTTTAGAATATTTGTGAAGTTTCAATCTTTTACAATAATTTAACATTATCTGTTAAATCACTAATGTATAACGTTTTATAACCAATAACTGAAAGCCGATATCACAAGGATTTGGCACTTTCAATAAAATGTTGTAATATTGTTTCTATACGAACTAAATTTACTTTTACTTTATTTTTATTACTACGAATGAAAGATGAAATATTAACAGCATTTAGTAAATATCTCAGAAGCAATGGATTTATGCTGGTGAAGCGAATGGATGAGGGTAATTCCGGTACAAGTTCAGATACATTAGTAGGTGAAGAAATTAATTATGAACCGGATATCACAGCCGAAAGTGCAGGAGTTCGTTACTACTACAAATACCTGAAGAACCGTGAGGATGCTTCAGGCCTGGTATAAGAATTCAGGCGTTTTATTAAAAACAAGAATCAAAAACAAGGGTTGAAACTATTGGCTCCTTTTTAACTTATCTACTAATTTATTATACAAATAAGCTTTTGAAAAATGGAAATTCAAATTTATGACAGTTATCTCCCAATGGGGACTCTAGAAAAAAGAAAGATTGTTGACTTTTTGTATCAGCATCTTGATGAGTTTGGCGATTCAAAAGAGGCCATACGCAAAGCAATTGATTACTCTGTGGGAGAAACCTCTGTAGTAGGTGGTTTTGTAATTGTTGGCAGTGTTGATGGCAAAATGGCCGGAGCAGTGGTTGTTAATCGCACCGGAATGGAAGATTATATTCCTGAAAACATCCTGGTGTATATCGCCGTTGATGCCGCATTGCGGGGCAAGGGTATTGGAAAACAACTAATGAACAAAGCTATCGCGCTCTCGAAAGGCAATGTAGCCTTGCACGTTGAACCCAATAATCCGGCCCGGTTCTTATACGAAAAAGTTGGCTTCACAAATAAATACCTGGAGTATCGGTTGATTAAAAGCTAATGAGAGCAACAGCTTCGCATACACCTTCTGTGATTGAGTTGAGTTCTGAGGCCATCGCACATAACCTGCGTTTTATTAAAAGATTTGTTAGGAAAAATGTGCGGATATCTTCCGTTGTCAAAGGGAATGCGTATGGTCATGGAATTGAGCTTTATGTACCAGCAGCCGAGAGTTGTGGCATTGATCATTTTTCGGTGTTTAGTATTGATGAAGCAGCACGTGTTTTGGCTGTAAAACAAGCAGAAACGAGTGTTATGATCATGGGTTGGATCCCTGTGGAAAGCCTGCGTTGGGTATTGGAGAACGAAATTGAATTTTGGGTCTTTGAACCCGAACGATTAAGGGAAGCTTTAAAGCTGGCTGATATTATGCGAGTTAAAGCCCATGTTCATATCGAGCTTGAAACCGGTATGAACCGAACCGGATTTGGACCATTAGAATTGAATGACACCTGGGCTGTAATGCGGGAATACAAACATGCATTCGTTCTCCAGGGATTATGTACGCATTTGGCCGGTGCCGAAAGTATTGCCAATCATGTGCGTATTCAACGACAGATCAAACGTTTCAGGCTTTTGACAGGGCTTTTTAATGCGCATGGTTTTCAGGCTAAAACGCTTCATGCGGTAAGCTCGGCGGCAACTATTGTTTATCCGGCTTTTCAGTTTGATATGGTACGTGTTGGCATTTTGCAGTATGGATACTGGCCAAGTAAAGAAACCTTTATCCATTATGTGAGCAGGCGCAAAAAGAAACAGGATCCACTCAATCGTATCATTAGCTGGAAAAGTTGTGTTATGGCAGTTAAGGAGGTTCGCCAGGGAGAGTTTGTGAGTTATGGAACTACCTTTCTGGCTGCTGAAGATAAAACCATTGCCATTGTGCCAACAGGCTATTCGCATGGCTATAGCAGATCACTTTCCAATTCGGGGCGAATTTTGATTCGCGGCCAGCACGTTTCGGTAATTGGAATGATCAATATGAATATGCTAATTGCCGATGTATCCTTTCTGGATGATGTTGCGGTGGGAGACGAAGTTGTGCTGATTGGCGAACAGGACAGTCAAGTCATCAGCGTAGCTTCGTTTAGCGAATTGAGTAATCAGTTAAATTATGAGTTATTAACCCGGCTTCCCCAAGGAATTATGCGCCGATTAACACCTTAATAAAATGGCATTTATAGAATTAGACCATCAAAAATTGCATCATAATTTTAAGTATCTGGATGAATTTTTTTCGAAGAGAAACATCCATTGGGGTGCTGTTTCAAAATTATTGTGCGGAAATGAAACGTATATCCGCGAATTGATCGAAATGGGCATCAGGGAGGTGCACGACAGCCGAATCAGCAACCTGAAGGTGATAAAAAAGATCAATCCGGAGGTGCAAACAGTATATATCAAGCCACCTGCCCGCCGTGTGGTTAAAAGCCTGGTGCGATATGCTGATGTGAGTTTTAACACCGAGTACGAAACGATACGACTCATTTCGGAGGAAGCTGTGAAGCAGAACAAAAAGCATAAGATCATCATCATGATCGAGATGGGCGACCTTCGAGAAGGCGTTCTTGGTGATAATTTGATCGATTTTTATTCGTCGATTTTCAAATTGCCAAATATTGAAATTGTTGGAATTGGCACCAACCTCAATTGCCTGAATGGCGTTATGCCCAGCCACGATAAATTGATTCAGCTGAGTTTGTACAAGCAACTTATTGACGCTACCTTTAAGGTTAAGATTCCATGGGTTAGCGGAGGGAGTTCAGTAACAATTCCTCTTTTGCTGAAGAAAATGCTTCCGAAAGGGATAAATCACTTCAGGGTGGGTGAGACGCTCTACTTTGGTAACAACCTGGTGACCAATAAAACGATAAAAGGTATGAAGTCTAATGCTTTTACGCTTTATGCCGAAATTGTCGAGTTAATGGAAAAACCTATCGTTCCTATCGGTGAGCTGGGTACTAATGTCGCAGGTGAAAAGTTTGAAGTAAATGAAGCTGATTATGGAAAATCATCCTACCGCGCACTTCTTGATATAGGTTTGCTCGACGTGGATCCGCACCACCTGAAACCGATCAAAAATGGAATTGAAATTATTGGCGCTAGTTCGGATATGCTGGCTGTTGATTTGGGGAAAAACCGAAGTGGTTATCAAGTTGGTGATTTACTGGCTTTCAACCTGGATTATATGGGAGCGCTTAAGGTGCTAAACTCCAATTATATAGATAAACGAATAACCAACAAGCCAACCAAGACTAAGAGCGGCCTTCTTCCTGCAGAAGATGGGTATAATGTTTTAAACTTCTGAGAACAAGCGCAATCAAAAGTGCTATTCCGAAGATATAAACAGAATTGCGTTGGTAGGTGATTGTGCCAGTGCTAAAATAGTAACGCAGTATGTCGATAAACGCAAAACCAAAAACAGTTGCTAACATCCCTGAATATTCGCGACGCAAAACACTTTTTAAGCTGAAGGGAATCTGATTTTTTTTATAGATCTTAAATGAAGGGATAAAGGCAGGTGTTGTAAGCGACCAATCCAGATAGGGCTGTCCGAATTTCTTTTCCAGAAATCTTTCTTCGGCAAACATAATCCGCTCATAGTACAGCCAAAATGCAAGTGAAATAAGCAAAACAAAACTGAAATTGAAAGTGAAAAGTACGATCCCGATCCACATGAAATAGTTGCCAACATATAGCGGATGACGCATCGTACTGTATATCCCGGTAGTATTCAAACTTTCGGCCACCTGGCCTTCTTTGGTGTTTCGTCCGGATGTGCCTTTGGGCGTGGTACCAATGCTAATGGCTCTGACAACAAACCCCAACACACTAAAAAAAACTGCAATCCAGGTGATGAGATGCAGGTTAGCTTTTGTTAACCAGTTAATGTCGGAGAAATAAACTACCGGAACAGCAATAAGGAATAAAACTACCGGAAGTTCACCGCGATATTTAAAAAGCCAGTTGCCGCTTTTTTCGAAGGAATGGATAAGTGCCATATCATGATGGATTTTGCAGCGGCAAAGTTAGTTTTTTTAGTGTTTGTTGAGTGAAATTTTGTAAAATATTGAATATCAACGTAAAAGATATTTTCTTTTTAGTCTGGTTATTTCAATGTTCAAGCCTTATATTTGCACTAGTAAACAATGGATTATGTTCGATATTCACATGAAGGCCTCAAATAAACTGCTGAAACAAAACGTCGCCAGCATGTTGCTTATTTTTCTGATTCTGACTTCCTTTATGACTACGGCTGCTAATAACCAATTAGATACAGACCGGCTGACAACACTCAGGAAGAATCGGTTAAAGGATCCCTTAAGTGTTAAAAAGGAGTTACTCGACTTTTTGCCTTATGTTTCTGAGCTCAAATATCCCGAAAGGCTGCTTTACTATAATACTTTAGCCTTGATATATACTGAAATAGCGGTAAGAGATTCGGCATTGACTTACAACAACATATGCCTTTCAGAGTTGGATAAGTCAGACGATCTTGAGCTGCATTTTGATGTTTACAATACACAAGGCAGGATTTACGACCTCCTGAACATGCCCGACTCGGCCATGCACTATTTTGAACTGATGGGTAAGATTGCATTTGAGCTTCAGGATACGATTCAGCTGGCCACCTATTATAATAATATAGCCATGGTGGAAGATGAACTTGGAAATCGTCTGGTAGCCTACGAAAGTTATATGATGGCACTTTCGCTTTTCGAATATCTCGATGACCAGGAGAGCCTGGCTGTGGCCTATAATAATATAGCCGACATCAACCAGACGCTTGGTGAATACGAAAAATCGATTCAATATCTGGATCAGGCCATTGAGATAAACAAAAGTTTAAACAACCTGATCAATCTGGGGATGAATTACAATAATATTGGCATTTCCTATAAAGAACTTGGCCGGTATGACGAAGCCCGTAATGCTTACGAACAATCCATTGCCCTGGCCAGGCAGACCGGAAGTGTTTATGACGAAGCCAGAGCCGAATACAACCTGGCGAATCTCTACGAAGACCTGGGTTTTTTCGACAAGGCTAAAAACAGCTATTTGAGATCATTAAAAGTATGTTCTGATAATGATATTGATTACGGTGTGATGTTGAATTACAGCGGACTAGCGGAACTGTATGAATCAATGGAGAATTGGGAACAATGTGAATACTTTGCTTCTCAGACACTTCAACTAGGCCTCGAATTCAGGAATTATAATTCCATCAGATCCGGATATCGGATTTTATCGCTGATAAGTGAAAAGAAAAACAATTTTGGTACAGCACTCGAATTGTATAAAAAGTATCATCAGGCTGAAGACACAGTAAAAGCTCAGAATCAACGTGATGTGATTCTCGAACTCCAAACCAAATATGATTCTGAACGTCAGGTACTTGAAAATCAAGCATTAAAGCTTAGAAACGAACAACAGGAACACATCATTCGCGAACAACAGTTTATTACCCTGATCGTAAGTTCTACGCTTATTTTCGTTTTAATTCTGGTTTTCATTCTGATTCGTACCCAGCGACGTTTGCGTAAAGTAAACAATCAGATTAACAAGCTCAATCACGATATTCATGAACAAAACAAAGTGCTTGAAGACACAGTAACGACCAAAGACAAGCTGTTTTCAATTATCGGTCACGATTTGCGTTCGCCATTCAATAGTATGCTTGGCTTTCTGAATATGATGGTAGATGATTTTGATTCATTCGAAAAAGAAGAGCAAAAAGCGATCCTGAAGGAGTTTTACAAAAAAAGCATTGATCTGCATAACCTTGTAGAAAATTTGTTGCATGGGCTTTGCAACAGAAAGGAGAGATTAGTTATAATCCTGATATTAATGACCTTAGAATGATTTTGGATGATGAAATAAGTTTCCTTAACTCCAGGGCCGAAATAAAAGAAATATCCATACAAAATGATGTGCCGGTAGGTGTTTTGGCATATTGTGATCGCGATATGATAAAAACTGTTTTCAGAAATATTATAAACAACGCCATTAAGTTTACACCAGTCAAAGGCAGGATTATAATATCGTCAGGCGTGGCCGAAAGTGAAGTTACCATCAGGTTTTGCGATAGTGGCATCGGTATGGATGCTTCAAGAATTGAGCAGATACTGCATAGTACTACATTTGATTCAATAGCCGGAACGAACAAAGAAATCGGTGTCGGGCTGGGCCTGAAAATTGTGAAGGAATTTATTCAGATAAACAAAGGAAGATTATCCATTACCAGCGAACCAAACAAAGGAAGTTGCTTTATCGTACAACTAAATGCTGGAAAAGGAGTATAACTGGTTTGTAACTTTTGTTACCTGGTGAGCGTCTAATCACACAAACGATCAATAGTGAATCGTTAATCTTATTTATTCAATTTCAAATCCATGAATATGAAACGAAATGCATTATTAAATTCTTTGATGATTTGGCTGGGTATAATGCTTATAGCCAGTCTGTTATCACAAACCAACGCCTCTGTTTTACCAGCACCGGTGGCTAAAGAAACCCGAAATGTGGGCAATTTTACCAGTCTTGATATAAGCGGTGCTTTTGAAGTTTTTCTCGTACAGGGAAGCACAACCGAAGTTGTTGTTGAGGCTGACGAGGATATCATTGACCGTATTATCACAAAAGTTGATGACCACGAACTCAATATCTATCTGAAAGGTACCGTTAGGTCGTTTAAGAAAATGAAGGTTTATATTACCTTTAACGAATTGGAAGGGATTGATTTGAGTGGAGCTGTCCAGCTTACAGGCGGTAATAATTTGCAGTTCAACAGGCTCGATCTCGAACTCTCAGGTGCCTGCGATGTGGCTTTTGATCTTGAAGCTCAAATTATCGACCTGGACCTGAGTGGGGCAAGCAAATTGAAACTAAACGGCAATGTTGAAAATATTAAAGCGGAATGTTCGGGTGCATCAAAACTTCATCTGGTCGATTTAAAAGCAGCTCATATTGATTTTGATAGCAGTGGAGCCTCCACAGCTGAGTTTTGGGTAACAGAAAGCCTGAATGTAGATGGCAGCGGAGCGTCAAATGTTCGATACAAAGGGGAACCAAAAACACTGAATGTAAACTCTTCGGGAGCAACTACTGTAAAAAAGTTTTAGTGGTAACAGGCCATTAAAAACAGACCGGTAGAGCTTAGTTGTTTTACCGGTTTATTTTTGTGAAGTTTTAAAGTATTCAGCTTCTGAAAGATATATTTTAATACTTCCAACGGTTATTTTAGCCTCCATCATAATTGGCAGCCGTGTGTCGTCTTTACTTACCCAAACCAGAAGTTCTTCGCCGGCACGAAACATGCTTCCCCTGTCAAGTACAGCAGAAAACAGGATACAATCCCATTTTCTGCCATCCCGGTTTTTAATTCGTTCCTCCCCTCTGATTACGATGGGCAGTTCGAAAGTTTTTCCGTCAAGAAGCAAACTCAACCTGATCGTATCACCCTGTGAATAGTTGGAGAAAGGAAGTGAGCGAGCCACATAAGTGGCTGTTAATACGTCATAGGTACATGCTGGCAAGCTTATTTCGTGGGTGTTGTAAGGTGTTCTGGTTTCTTCCAATTCAGCGAACACACTCTGTTCATCCGGATTAAAATGATACCGGTTATTGATACGAAAACCGCCTTCGAGGGTGTGCCGGCGCGAAAACAAAGGTTGAAGATTTTTGTAATGACTATACGCTTCAAAGGTGTCGCGCACCTTAAAAAGCCAGTCCCAACGCCTAAAAGAATGTCCGGTACTGAAAAAATGTAAAGCCGTATCGGAGCCATAACTTGTGAGTGAAGCATCAAAATCGACTTCACCGGCATTTATCCAGATGATGCCCCAGTTATAAGAAACGGTGTAGGTGAGTTTTTCGCCAGCAATAAAATGCCTATCATCTGGCATACAAGCCGTTTGTGCCGTGATTACCGGCTTAATAAACAATAAGATAGCAATAACAAAAATTATTCTCATTACCGAAAGTTGGTACGTCAAAAATAGTAAAAACCAAGACTTGTAAGCGTTGCCTGCTTTGGTTGGATGCAAAATTAGTGTTAAGTGTAAGCTTCATAATACACTTAGTTAATGCAGAAACAAATCCAATCAGGTAAAAATAGAAATCAAAGCAAAAGCTGTTTTTACCTGCCTTTAGTTTGATTGCATGGTTAATTAAAATGGCGAGCACTCGATAGGCGAGAAGTTACGCGATTTCACATTTTTAATAATTTCAGTCTGTTTAAAGAACCTCAGGTTGTCAAATTCAAGTATCAGGCTGATTTCATGTGAAGGCCCGGCAAAGTTATTATTGGTGCTGATGGCCATATCGTGCGTATAAAGCAGTTTCATCCTTGAGTTATCGGAGAACCCGATGTTGATTCCAGCCAGAAAGATCAGGTCAGCAAATTCTGAGTATTCCAGCGCATCATTACGAAACCATATGCCAAGATAGATATGCGACATATAAATATTCATACCCAGGTTAAAATTTGTCAATTCGGCCTGTTGCTGAAATATGACACCCGGATTAAGTTTAAAACTCTTTTTCCGGTTGTAGTATCCATCATATTCATCAATATCAATGATCAAATCGAAATGACCTACATATTTTCGGGCAAGAGGTGCTTCCAGATTAAAAAAGCTTTGATTGGGTTCCATCAGATGATGCACAGCAGCACCTAAGGTGCCAACCACATTGTTGCCTTCGAACTGGAAGATACTTCCAAAAGAGAAATCAGGGTAAACCACATAGTTGTCGGCAGGTTTGCCAATACTTGAGGGGCCAATATAACCCCATCGCGGATCAAGCTGATCCGCAAAAATCAGATTTCCATCAAAGTTTACCTCTTTACGAACAAAACCCGCCATGGCACCAACCTGAATGATAGCACTTTGCGATAGCGGGATGCGCACAGCGGGTAAGATACCGGTGGTAGTTGTTTTGATATACCCCAGGCCTTCACTGGTTTGATTAAACAAAACACCAATGCCACCTGCACCAGGGATGTTTCGGTCGGCAATATCCATACTAAAATTTGTCAGGTAGTTTTCGCCAGGGAGATTCATCCACAGTTTACGTGCGTGCAGTCGTACCTTTAGCCCGAGAGAAAGGCCTGTATAAGCCGGATTGTAATATGTTGGGCTACTAAAAAATTGCGAAAAGTGCGGGTCCTGAGCTTTTAAGTTAAGACTTAAAAATATTATCAGAATCAGCAGGCTTAATTTATATTTGTACGTATTCATGCGTTTCATTATTTGCGATCCGTTGTTCATGTATTCATAAGCTTTCATCGTGTTCCTCCTTTCTGTTAACGGATCAGATTAATGATTCCATAAGGTTTAATATTGCCATCGCCATTGTCAGAGCCTTCCCATATTGTACCGTCCCTGAAAGTTGCAGAAGCCTTCCAGATGTATGAACCCGTTGGTAAATCCTGATTGTTATAGGTGCCATCCCATGCATCTGCAGGGCGTCCATCTTCGAGCCGTGAGCTGGACCAGATCAATTGTCCCCAGCTGGTGAAAATCTCAAGGGTATAGGTCTCCAGATTTTCGCCCTTGCCTTTAAACTCACTGAATTCCTGTTCGCTGTGACCTGGCACAAAGCTATTGGGGAAATAGAGCCCTGTGAAAATGATTTCATAGGCATTGATAGCTGTATCAGGACACAGATGGCTGTTGTAAGCTACCAACATCACTTCATAAAGTCCGTCTTCCTCAAACTGATAAATCGGGTTTTCTTCGGTTGAAGTTTGTCCGGTCATGAAGTCCCAGAAGAAGGTGCTGGCCGAAGGATCACTGGTATTCTGGAAAAATACCTGTCCTTGTTTTCCTTCGTAGCGATCTTCGTAGATAAAGCTGGCCTGTGGAATTGGATGTACGGGCAGGCTATGACGCACCGTATCGCGGCATCCATTTTCGTCTTCAACAACCAGGCTTGTAAAATAAGTGCCGGATTGCATATAAATGTGTTCCGTCAGCCGATCTGTTGCAGTTGAGTCAGTCCACGGATTACCATCTTCATTGTTGCTGTTTGGATCGCCAAAATGCCAGAACCAGCTGTCAATGGGAGCGTCTCCTTCGATGCTCAGATCATTGAAATAAGTGATGTAAGTAACACAACTATCAACAGCAATGAAATCAGCTGATGGAGGTTGCCAGATTTCTATTTCGCTGACGAGCGTATCGGAACAGCCATATTCATTAATTACGACAAGTTGCACATCATACTGCCCATGAGTTGGATACTGATAACTTGTGTTTTGCATCGAAGATGTATCGTGTATCGTTGTCAGATCACCGAAATCCCAGAACCAATTAGTAATTGGTGTTCCATTTCCAATAGAGTTATCCGTGAAAATGGCTTCTGTATTCTGGCAGACAGCTTCAGGGATAAAACGTGCTGTAGGCCTTGGATTGATTGTAATCACTTCTGTATAAGTATCGATAAATGCATTGCCATTAACTGTAGCTTCGATGGTAAGGCTTACTACAAATTCACCACCTTCTGGATCGGTATACGCATGGCAAACAGGATTTTCAGGACTTGTGTATTCGTAATCAGGAGTGTTGTCGCCAAAGTTCCAAATCCATTTGTTAATGGTGCCATTTTCGGCAGCTATGTATGAATTTTCGGTGAAGCATATTTCAGATTCAGCACAAAGTGTAACAGTTGGTACAATGAATGAGGCTTGTACACATGGATCCTGAATCACTTCCTTTGTAATGGAATCAACACATCCGTTGAAATTTGTTACAACAAGAGTAACCTCATATACACCACCCTGATCACTAAACAAATGTGTTGGGTTCTGCAGGTCAGAGGTATTATCAGACCCTGAATCCGGATCGCCGAAATTCCATAACCAGCTTTCGACCAGAGCCCCGTTTCCATCAGAAAGGTCAGTGAATTGGGCAGGGTTTTCGCATAGCCCGGGCAGATATTCAAAGTCTGGCAGTGGCAGGCCATTCACAACAACTTCATTGTAGGTTGTAAATTCACAACCATTCAGATTTGTTGCTGTCAATTCAACGAAGAATGTCCCTGAATTAGCGAAAATATGGCTTGTCGTATCTCTGTATGTGAGGAAAATATCCGAGCCATCGTTGAAGTTCCAGGCATAACTCACGATCGAATCATCTTCGGGCAGGTAGGTAGCTTCAAAGAAGGTTGCATTACCAAAACAGACCTCTGTTGAGGTGAAGTCAACAGTTATGGGTTCCCAGATACAGATTGTGTCGGTTGTAATTGATTCGCATCCAAAGGCATCTGTCACGGTTAGGCTTACCACATAACAAGTGTCGGTTTCGGGGAAAATATGATTGGGATTGATTTCATTGGAGAAATATCCATCATGGAAATTCCAGACATATTCCAGTAACGGGCTTCCATTGCCACTACTTTCTGATTCATCGAAAAAGAATACATTACCAACCGGATCGCAAACCTGATTGAAGCTAAAACCAGCGGTTGGTTTATCATAAATAGATACCCAGCGACTGATTGTTTCAAAGCATCCAAAATTATCAGTTA
>OFEK01001099.1_pt1 | contig 20263 bp, 14 predicted proteins | sample 1521131 | NCBI WGS metagenome assembly OFEK01 (sample SAMN05720209, study PRJEB24109) | activated sludge metagenome | isolation source: Anaerobic digester | place: China | collected 2015-12-16
TGCGGCTGTTCTCTGGGAAATCGCTGAATGAGGTCCGGGAGGTCGCCTTCGAGATAGGCTTGAAGGGCAGTACGGCCTGGACATCAACGCCCCCCAAGGAGACCCATGTCGTGGGGTTGCTGCCGGGGAGGAACTTCTCCGCTCTGGAGCTGCTGTGCATCATGTACGCCGGCTTCAAGAGGATCGAGCCGGGGATAGATATCGGGGTGGACCTGGGTGAGGAGTGGGAGATGGCGAAGAGGTTGGGAAGAGGAGAGTGAGGAGATGAGATCTTCTGGATCCATAAGTGAGCAACTCTTATCAAGGTTGAGATATTATTGAAATCCTAAGAATGGCGCGCCTAGAAGATCTAACTCCCGGAGCACTGGTAAAGGGTGTATTGCCTGACGGATCAGTAGCTGTAATTCAAGCTAAATGGTACGGCTCAAACGTTTTAGAGTTGACTTATAAAGATACGAGTGGCAACCCTAGATGCGAGCTGCTCTATCGGGATCGTGAGCCAACCTTGGAAATAGCGTCTGCTGGGTTGCCATGGTCTTTCGATGCCGATGGCGCTAACTTCCGGCTGGCCTCAGAGGCAAAACGCATTCGTATGGCTTACCTCTTTGATCCTCTTCTTGCAGTTCATACCTCTTTGGTGGAGCCTCTCCCTCACCAGATAACCGCAGTTTACGGAGAGATGATCCCGCGCCAGCCATTGCGCTTCCTCTTAGCAGATGATCCCGGTTCAGGTAAAACCATCATGGCAGGGCTATTGATCAAAGAGCTTCTAATGAGAGGTGATTTGCGCAGGTGCCTGATCTGCGCTCCTGGCAGCCTGGTGGAGCAGTGGCAGGATGAGCTTTCCAGGCGCTTCCATCTGCCTTTTGATATAATCACTAAGGAGACTGTCGAGGCATCACGCAGCGGGAATCCTTTCGCCGAGAAGAACTTGGCCATAATAAGGCTCGATCATGTAAGCAGAAATGACGAGTTACAGGCCAAACTGGATCAAACCGATTGGGACCTTATCATATGCGATGAAGCCCATAAAATGTCTGCCACCTTTTTTGGGGGAGAGCTCAAGTACACTAAGCGCTACCGCCTCGGCCAGCGTCTTTCACGATTGACACGCCATTTTTTATTGCTTACAGCTACGCCTCACAACGGTAAGAACGAGGATTTCCAGCTCTTTATGGCCCTCCTTGATGGAGATCGATTCGAGGGCAAGTTCCGTGATGGCGTCCATAGTGTTGATGTCTCAGACCTTATGAGACGCATGGACAAGGAGGATCTGCTTAAATTTGATGGTAAACCCCTATTCCCCGAAAGAATAGCCTATACCGCAAACTATAGTCTCTCTAACATCGAGGCAGACCTTTACGCTCGGGTTACGGATTACGTTAGAGAGGAGTTCAACAGAGCCGATGCCTTAGAGAACGATGGTCGAAAAGGAACCGTGGGATTTGCCCTAACTACCTTGCAGCGCCGTTTGGCCTCCTCACCAGAAGCCATCTACCAGTCGCTGCGCCGCAGAAGAGAACGATTAGAAAAACGCCTCCGGGAAGAGAAGCTATTGAAACGAGGAGCAGATGCCAGACTGGAGGCTCCCAAGGACCTGCCAGAACTCACAGCGGACGATATTGAAGATCTGGACGATGCCCCTGAATCAGAGATAGAGGAGACAGAAGAGAGGGTAGTAGACCAGGCCACTGCATCTCAGACCATAGCCGAGCTGAGCTTGGAGATAGACCGCTTGAAGGAGCTTGAGGGACTGGCCTTCAAGGTCAGGGCTAGCGAGAGAGATCGGAAGTGGGACGAGCTCTCCCAGCTACTGCAGAATAACCAGGAGATGTTTGATGCTCATGGTCACAGGCGCAAGCTGGTGATTTTCACAGAGTTCAGGGACACTCTGAACTACCTAACGGACCGCATAGGCAACAGGTTAGGGCATCCAGAGGCCTTGGTGACAATTCACGGTGGGATGGGGCGAGAGGATCGAAATAAAGCCAAGGAGGCGTTCACCCAGGACAAGGAAATCTTGATCCTGGTGGCTACAGATGCGGCGGGTGAAGGAATCAACCTGCAACGAGCCAATCTTATGGTCAATTATGACTTGCCCTGGAATCCCAATCGCCTTGAGCAGAGGTTTGGCCGGATTCACAGGATAGGCCAGACTGAGGTCTGCCACCTATGGAATATGATAGCTGCAGAGACTCGTGAGGGTGAGGTCTACAACCTATTGCTCAGGAAGCTGGAGCAAGAAAGAGAAGCGCTGGGCGGAAAGGTCTTTGATATTCTCGGAAAGGTAACCTTCGACAATAAGCCGCTGCGTGAGCTTCTTTTAGAGGCTATAAGGTATGGAGACAGGCCGGATGTTCGAGCCAGGCTGAACCAGGTGGTCGACAAGGCTCTTGATAGGCAACAGCTTGTGGCGCTGATAGAAGAGCGGGCGCTTTCCCATGACTGCATGGACGTCTCTAGGGTAATGAAGATCAAGGAGGAGATGGAGAGGGCAGAGGCCCGGAGGCTGCAGCCCCATTTCATTGCATCCTTCTTCCTGGAAGCATTCAGGCACTTAGGAGGAAGCGTCAGAGAACGAGAGACGAAGCGCTATGAAGTAGCTCATGTTCCGGCAGTCGTCAGGAATAGGGATCGACTGATTGGCACGGGCGAAGCTGTTCTCACAAGATATGAGAGAATATGCTTTGAAAAGGACCTGATCAGCGTGCCCGGAAAACCTATGGCGGCATTCGTCTGTCCTGGTCATCCCCTCCTTGATGCCACCATAGACATCATCCTGGAGAGATACAGAGACATGATGAAGAGCGGCGCAGTTCTGATAGACACAAATGACTCTGGAGACGAGCCAAGGGCATTGGTCTACTTAGAGCACTCAATACAAGACGCCAGGACCGACAGATCAGGCGAGTACAGGGTTGTATCAAAGAGGATGCAATTTGTAGAGATCAGCTCGGAGGGAGAGGTGCATAATGCCGGCTATGCACCATATCTTGATTATCGCCCGGCTACTTCAGAAGTGCACAGCAGCATCGAGTCTCTGCTAAAAAATAGCTGGCTTAGCCAGAATCTTGAAGAGAAGGCGCTATCTTACGCGGTGGAACACTTGGTCCCTCTGCATATGGGTGAAGTGAAGCAAAGAAGGGAAGAGCTGATCTCCAAGACCATTGTTGCGGTCAAAGACCGTCTCACCAAGGAGATCAACTACTGGGACCACAGGGCCAACGAGTTAAAGGATCAAGAGCTGGCCGGAAAGGTCAACGCCAGGATCAACTCAGGCAAGGCAAGACAAAGGGCGGATGACCTTGAGGCCCGCCTTCAAAAACGCATGGCTGAGCTAGAGCAGGAGAGGAGGCTTTCCCCTATGCCACCAATAGTTGCAGGCGGTGCTCTGGTGGTGCCACAAGGCTATCTGGACAAAATCAAAGGCATTTCTGTAGGGCCTTGCATAGATCAGGCTGAAAGAGCCAGGGTAGAGCGGATAGCTATGAAAGCGGTTATGGAGGCAGAGGTTGCTTTGGGATATCTGCCGGAGGACGTGAGCGGGGAAAGCAGGGGTTATGACATTGAGTCCAAGGTCCCAGGAGCTGGAAGGCTGAGGTTCATAGAGGTTAAGGGTCGAGCCGCTGGAGCAGAGACAGTTACAATTACCAAGAACGAGATCCTGACAGGGCTGAACAAGCCTGAGGATTTCATCCTGGCAGTGGTTGAGGTCGATGGCGAGACTACAAAGCTGTGGTATATTGAGCGGCCATTTGGCAAGGAGCCAGACTTTGGAGTTGAGAGCGTGAATTACGCGCTGCGGGATCTACTAGCTCATGGTGAAGAACTGCAATCTAAAGGATAAGGTTGACCGATTGGAAAGCATGATGCAGCTTATTATCGAGATCTACACGGATCTATTTTGCACTCCAAGAAAAAAATATCTAGAAGATATGAAGAGCACGGAATGGGAAAGTGATTTTTTATATTTTTCTGAATTTGATGAGCTGAGACAGTCTATTGAGGAACGCTGAAAGAAGATGGCGGTTGATCTCCATGGATAAAGAAAAAAATATTTACCGGGCGCTAATTTTTTACAGCGAATTTGTCAATTTATTGAATATCTTTTTCAGCGGATATCTTATCACAACAACTGATGAAATTAGTCTCACTTATTTTAGGATCTGCAACAAAATGAGTGAGATATTGAGTCAACCACCTTTTGAAGGCTCTCAATTTTTTTGGAGGCCGGTAGATAACCTCAGAAACATAGACTCCGATTACCCGGAAGGAGAATGGGATTGTGGTGGAAAGCAATCATCCAATGAATTCCTCAGTGACATCGAACAAATGTATGTAGCGAACGGTGAAAGGCAATATCCTTTGGATCCAGATGAAGCTGATTTCTTGAGATTAATCCGAGAGAACATAAACAAATATAAATTGCTAAAGAGTCATCACGAGATGATATTTATTCAGAAAAATTTTTCAAAAAAAGATCCTGGCTGGGATAATGCTAGTTTTTGGACATTGATTCATAAAGATATTGTAGTCCATGCCAAAAAAAGATTTGAAGACGGATATTATGCAGATGCCGTAGAATCAGCCTGCAAAGAACTCATCCATCGAGTTAAGAAATCTCATAAAGATGCAACGGGGGAAGAACTAGATGGCAAAGACCTTATGTTCAAGGCATTTCGCATTGATAAAAGCAATCCTGATCCAGTAATCCGTCTTGATGATCTATCGACCGAAAACGGCAAGAATATTCAAGATGGTTACATGTACTTATTTGCTGGAACCGTATCCGGAATAAGGAATCCAAAAGCTCATAATAATGTAAAAATCAGTTCTGAGAGAGCAATTCATCATATTTTTCTGATTAGCCTCTTGATGCATAAATTGGACGAAGCCGAAAAATTGAGAGAATAATATTGAATTTATATTCATCCATCCATTCCATGCTGCAAAGGTTTGATATCTCATCACACTGGAACTGAAGGTATTGCGAAGGAGGGAGACTGACGCCATACCATAAGAAGCTCATCGAGGTCGCACTGCCGCTGGAGGCCATCAACGCAGCCTCAGTCCGCGAGAAGTCTATTCGCCATGGCCATCCCTCCACGCTGCACCTCTGGTGGGCGCGGCGCCCGCTGGCCGCCTGCCGAGCCGTCCTTTTTGCTTCTATCGTCGATGATCCATCCTCCCGTCCGGAAGAGTTTCCCACAGAAGAGGCTCAGGAGAAAGAGCGCCAGCGGCTTTTTGGGATCATCGAGCGCCTGGTCTTATGGGAGAACACAAACAACGAGCAGGTGCTGAGCGAGGCCTGGGCCGAGATTCTGAAGACAACAGACGGCCACCCTCCACCGGTTCTAGACCCATTTTGCGGCGGTGGCTCGATTCCCCTGGAGGCTCAGCGTCTGGGCCTTGAGGCCCATGCCAGCGATCTCAATCCCGTAGCAGTTTTGATCACCAAGGCACTCATCGAGATACCACCTAAGTTTGCAGGAATGCCGCCGGTGAATCCTGAGGCCAGGAAGAAGATGCAAAAGAAGATCGAGGGGCAGGACTGGCCGGGATCCTCGGGCTTGGCGGAGGATGTCCGCTACTATGGGAAGTGGATGCGAGATGAGGCTGAGAAGCGGATAGGGCACCTCTACCCCAAAGCTAAGCTTCCCGATGGCAGTGAGGCTACTGTCATTGCCTGGCTCTGGGCCCGAACGGTGAAGTGCCCCAATCCAGCATGCGGAGCGATGATGCCGTTATTGACATCCTTCATTCTTTCCTCGAAAAAAGGAAAAGAGGCATATTTAGTTCCGAGGATCAACGAAAAGAAATTATCTTTCCAGGTGGCATCAAAGCGACCTGATGTCGAAGACATAAAAAAAGGCATGAAACGAGGAATGTCAGGTATTTTTAAATGCATTTTCTGTGGAACCACTACAACAAGGGATTATGTATCTACAGAAGGAAAAAACAGACTCATAGAGGTTGTGCCTACAGCTATCGTTGCCGAGGGATCACGAGGGCGGATTTATCTACCCGTTGACGATTCATCAATGACAGAGATTGAGGCGCAACTAGAGGTAGACAAGAGCGGCCTTGAAGTTGAGCTATCTCCGAATCCTCGTGATGTTTGGTGTAGAAACTTTGGCCTTAATACTCCAGCAGATCTCTTCACCTCCCGCCAACTCATCGCCCTCACTACCTTTTGCAACCTGGTGGCCGAGGCCCGAGAACGCGCACTTGAGGATGCGCTTGCCGTAGGGTTACCGGAAGGTGAGGGCGTAGCCGAAGGGGGCCTGGGCGCGCGGGCGTATGCGGATGCCGTGGCGACTTATTTGTCAATAATCGTTGATAGGCAAGCAGATTATTCTTCGGCAATTTGTTCTTGGCATTCGTCTGGAGAAAAGATGAGGAATACATTTGCTCGCCAGGCTATCCCAATGGTATGGGATTATGCCGAAGTCAATCCCTTTAGCAGCTCAAGCGGCAACCTTCTCGGCGCTGTGAATTGGGTCGCAGACGTACTACGAGCGCTATCTCAACATGCTGATGGCTACGCAGGTCAATATGACACAACCACATTCATTCCCCCTAATCTCTCCCCTATCATTTCAACAGATCCTCCCTACTATGACAACATTGGTTACGCCGACCTCTCAGACTTCTTCTACGTTTGGCTAAGGAAATCACTGGCCCAAGTTCATCCAAATATCTTTAGCACTCTGCTGGTACCTAAGGAAAGAGAGCTAGTGGCGATACCATACCGATTTAAGGGCAGCAAGAAGGAGGCGGAGCGCTTTTTTGAGGATGGACTGGGGAGGACTTTTGAGCTGATAAGAAGGATTTGTCGCGCCGATTTTCCACTGACCGTCTATTACGCCTTCAAACAAGCAGAGCAGGATGCTGCAAATTCCGGTATGGCATCAACAGGCTGGGAAGTAATGCTGGGAAGTCTGGTCGCATCAGGCTATGTGATTACTGGCACTTGGCCTATGAGGACTGAGCTTAGCAACCGCAGTGTCTCCCTGGGCACCAACGCCCTCGCCTCCTCCATCGTTCTGGTCTGCCGCCCTCGCCCCGATGAAGCCCCCATCGGCACTCGAAAAGAATTCCTCGCTGCCCTCAAGCGTGAGCTTCCCGAAGCCCTGCGTCAGCTTCAGAAGGGCAACATCGCCCCTGTGGATCTGGCCCAGGCGGCCATTGGTCCCGGCATGGCCATCTTCTCTCGCTACTCCAAAGTGCTGGAAGCGGACGGCTCGTCCATGCGCGTTCGCATTGCTCTGCAGCTCATAAACCAGCACCTGGACGAGTACCTCTCCGAGCAAGTGGGTGAGTACGACCCAGACACCCGCTGGGCTCTCTCCTGGTTCGAGCAGTATGGCATGAACGAGGGGCCCTTCGGTGATGCTGAAACCCTCTCCAAGGCCAAGAACACCAGTGTGCAGGGCATGGTTGATGCTGGAATCCTAAAGGCAGGGGCTGGAAAGGCCAGGCTGCTCAAGAGAGAAGAAATGGATGCATCCTGGAACCCGAATACCGACAAACGGCTCACCGTCTGGGAGGCGGCGCAGCATCTCATCAGAGTTCTGGAGGCCGAGGGAGAGACTGGTGCCGCAGATCTGCAGCAGCAGCTTGGCGGCCTGGCTCAGAGTGCCCGCGACCTTGCCTATCGGCTTTACTCCATTTGCGAGCGCCAAGGCTGGAGCCAGGAGGCTCTGGCCTATAATAGCCTGGTTACAACATGGCCAAGACTGCAAGAACTGGCTGCAGAGAAGATGAGAAAAGGAGGACAACAGACCTTTGAGGTCTGAATCTGAAGCTTGAAGAAGGGAATTGGATTTGGCACTGAGCAATCATGAGCGGATAGATAGAGGGCTGGCGCTGTTGAGAACGGGCCTGCAGCCTTTCGTGGGGCGCGAGCTGAAGGCGTTTTATGGTAACATCTGGTGGTCTGATGGCATAGAGAAGGCCCTGTCCGGAAAGATAGGAATCGAGGCCCTGAGCGGCCTGGCTGCCTCTCTTCCGGAAGAAGAGCGCTTCGCCCGGCTCGATATCCAGCCCCTTCTGGTGGTCATGTGGAGCAACTGGCCGCAAATCTTCCAGAGCAAGCTTGGCCATGCGGGCCGAAGCTACGTCTCCGAACTTCGAGAAATCAGGAACAGATGGGCCCATCAGCAGGCTTTCACCATTGAAGACACCTACCGCGCCCTCGATACTATGCAAAGGCTTCTGGAGATGATCTCCGCCCCTGAGGCCAAAGCCGTCCAGGCCAGCGCCAGAGAGATGATGCGCCAGCGCTTCGAGGAGGAGACAAAAAGGGAACTGAAGAAGAGCGCAGAGATCGTGACCGAGACCCGCACCCAAAGCGGCCTCAAGCCCTGGCGGGATGTAGCCACGCCCCATCCCGACGTGGCTGCAGGCCGATACCGGCAAGCAGAGTTCGCTGCAGATCTCGCTCAGGTGGTCTCAGGCGATGCCGAAGATGAATATGGCGTTCCTCGGGAGTTCTTCAGCCGGACCTACATCACAGAGGGCTTGAAGCACCTCCTGGTGCTGGGCCTGAAGAGGCTCTCAGGCATCGGAGGCGATCCAGTTGTGGAGCTACAAACCAACTTCGGCGGCGGAAAGACTCACAGCATGATCGCCCTTTATCACATGGTTGGAGGAAGCTTGCGCTCCGGAGAGATTCCCGGATTCGAACAGGTAGTGCACGAGATCGGCATTGAAAGACTTCCCGTAGCTCATCGAGCCGTCCTTGTGGGCACGAGGATGAACCCAGCCATCGGCCTGAAGAAACCGGAAGGATTCACGATAAACACACTCTGGGGAGAGATGGCCTACCAACTAGGAGGGGCCGATGGCTATGCTATGGTGGCAGAAAACGACAAAACCGGCACGAGTCCAGGTTCTCAAACCCTAAAAGAGCTTTTTGATAGGTTCGGCCCAGCTCTCATTCTAATTGACGAATGGGTTGCCTTTACCCGCCAGCTTTACAACGTCTCTGGTCTGCCTGCCGGCTCCTTCGATGCTAATATGACATTCGCTCAGGCTCTCACCGAGGCCGCTAAATGGTCGCCAAAGACCCTGGTTGTGGCCAGCATTCCTGCCTCTGATAGCGAAATTGGAGGTGATGGGGGCAAAGCTGCACTGGAGCGCATCCGCAACACCTTTGGACGTATCGAGGCCGTATGGAAGCCTGCCAATGCCGAGGAGAGCTTCTCCATTGTGCGCCGTCGGCTCTTTGAGCCTATGACTGATTATGCAGCGCGGGATGCAATCTGCCGGGCCTTTGCAGACCTCTATCGCCAGAACAGGGGCGAGTTTCCCAGAGACTGCGCTGAGTCCGATTACGAGCGAAGGCTGAAAGACCACTATCCCATTCATCCCGAGCTTTTCGACCGCCTCTACCAGGACTGGTCAACTCTGGAGAGATTCCAGAGAACAAGAGGCGTTCTGCGGCTCATGGCTGCCGTAATCCACGACCTCTGGGAGAGAAACGATAAATCCCTTCTCATCATGCCCGGCACCCTTCCTCTGGATAGCGCCGACGTTCGCTTCGAGATCACCAGGAACCTGCCTGACGGCTGGACCCCCATAATCGATACAGATATCGATGGCCCGACCAGCAAGCCCATTGCCATCGACAGGGAAAATCCCAATCTGGGAAGATATTCAGCTTGCCGGCGTGTGGCCAGGACGGTGTTCATAGGCAGCGCTCCATCAGTTGCCTCCATGAAAGTTCGAGGCCTGGAAGAGCTGCGAATAAAGCTTGGCTGCGTCCAGCCAGGAGAAGTGCCAGCTACTTTCGGCGATGCTCTACGAAGGATGAGTGAGCAACTGACCTATCTGTTTGGCAATGAGAGACGATATTGGTTCGATACCCATCCCAGCGTGAATCGAGAAGCATCTGACCGAGCCGAAGACCTGCTCCGCAGGCCGGAAGAAGTGGATCTTGAGATAATAAATCGGTTGAGCGTCAGACAAAAGCCCGGAAGCTTTGCTGCACTCAATATCGCGCCTACGTCCTCCCTCGATGTAAGCGATGAGATGGAGGCTAGGTTGGTGATCCTAGGCCCCGGATATCCTCGTAGCACCAAGAAGGACTCTTCCAGCCAGGCCATTGATCTTGCTACGAAGATACTAAATGAGAGAGGCACAGGCCCAAGGATCTATAGGAATACACTGGTCTTCGTGGCTCCAGACAGTGATCGCCTCCTTGAGCTCAAACACGCCGTTAGGCAGTTATTGGCTTGGAGATCCATCGAGAAGGATACTGATACCCTGAATCTGGATACCTTCCAGAGACAGCAGGTCAAGGATGGAATAAAGCGCTCGGAGGATATGGTTGCTTCCAGAATGAACGAGACCTTCATCTGGCTTTTAGTTCCAGTTCAGGAAAAGGCAGATGAAGCGACCATAACCTGGACAACATGCCGCATAAACAGCTCGGACAAAGAGCCTCTTCCTGAGAGGGTAAGCAAGAAGCTGATTTCGGATGAGCAGCTTATCATTGGATGGTCTCCAGCACGGCTCCAGATGGAGTTGGACAGACTTCTGTGGAAGGATTTACCCCATATCAGCATCAAGAAGCTCTGGGAGTACCTATGCACATACCTCTATCTTCCCCGTCTGGCCAATGAAAATGTACTCACCAGAGCAATATCCGAAGGCTTGCATAGCATAGACTACTTCGCTTATGCTGACAGGGTGGACGATAACGGGAAATATCTCGGCCTGGTATTCGGTGAGGGACGAAGCAGCATAATCAACGATGGTCATAGTCTCTTGGTCAAGCCCAAGGTAGCCGAAGAGGCTCGAAGGAAAGCATCAGGAGTAGAAGGACCTGCGGGCGGGGACGAAGGCAAAAATGGAGGAACTCAAGAAGGCGGGGATGGCCCTGATAGAGGACAAGGAGGAATTACAGTCAAGCCGCCACCCCCCAAAAAGATGCGCCGATTCCATGGAAGCATAGACGTCGATCCAAAGAGGGCGGGGAGAGATGCTGGAAACATAGCGGAGTCCGTAATTCAATACTTAGGCCTGGAAAAAGAAGCAGACGTCAAAGTGACCATCGAGATCACTGCCTATATGCCAGAAGGAGCAGGAGACCGGACTATTAGGACCGTCTCCGAGAACTGCAGGACACTCAAGTTCAAAAACTTCGACTTTGAAGAAGAATGAGGTGAGTGTCTCAAGAATTCGGAGCCGCAATAACCATGACCGAGCAGAATCGCAGATACGTAACCAAGGAGATCGGCAAGCTTCTGTCCGAGATCTAGCCGATCAGGGGCTGGCGGAAGCAGTAGCATAGGCCCCACCGAGAAGCTCGCCATGCCGTCTCTATTTGCACCCTTGGAAAAGGATTTGATTCAGCTCATGGCGGCTTTCGTAGCCCTATCTTCCAAGATAGTGATTCCTGGAAAGAGAGAAACTCTCAATCAGCAGCTATCGGACAGGAAATTGTAGTGAAAGATAACGAAAAAGTGGAAAAATGGTCCAAAAAAGAATTAGATAAATCAGAAAAAAATAACCACGGGTGCATGGAATATGAACTTGACCAACGAACAAATAAAACTACTGCTTGATAAATTCGTAGTATCGGAAGAAGCAAAAACCTGGAGAGAACAAAGATGGGAAGATCATAAACGGTGGAAAGAATGGATTGATCCTAACAAGTTGGAAGCTCTATCGGATGATGAATTGAAAAACAGGTTTTTACAGTACTTTAATGAGGGAGCTGGAAGACACCCATTCAATGCCATTAACAGGGACAAGATTATTAATCACATCAAGTTCAGAAAAGTAATGAAGTTTTTACTTGATGAGTCCGTTCCGGTAAATGAAAGAATGGATAAGATCTTAGAGAAGGATGGAACATATCATATCGCGGGGATTGGAAAAGGTCTTGCTACGTCAATTCTAATGGATTTAAATTCGCAGAAATATGCTACATGGAACAACAAAACGAACATGGGATTGGAGGCTCTGGGATTAAGCCCGCAATTTGCATGGGGGGACAGTTGGGGGACAAGGTATGAAAAAGTTATGGAAATAATCAGACGAATTAGAGAATTAATGCCAGAGTTAAGCTTTTTGGAAGTCGATCACTTTCTGCATATAGTTTCTGCAACAGAAGAAGGTAAAGAAGCTGTTACGTTATTGATTGAGGGAAAGGAGGCTTCCACAGATATTTCTGAGAAGATAATCCAAATATCAAAAGAAAGAAACGATATGGAATTTGTAATGGAGAAATACCTAGAAGAGTTCATTGAGGTGAACTTCCAGAAAATAGATTTCGGAGCAAAGCTTGAACTGTACCAAGATGAGGATAACCATGGAAGACAATATCCTACATCTGTTGGAAATATTGATTTATTAGCTATAGATAGTGATAACGAAAAGTTTGTAGTCATAGAGCTAAAAAAAGGCAGAAGCAGTGATGAGGTGGTAGGGCAGATTCTAAGATACATGGGATGGGTAAAAGAAAACTTGGCAATGAATGACTATGAGACGTATGATGTAAGAGGAATTATTATATCTAAAGAGAAAGACGACAAGTTAGAATATGCCTTAAAAATGCTATCGAATATAAATATATTTTTGTATTCAGTCTCTTTTAAGTTGAATCCAAGCCTTGCCATCCCCAGTAACAAAAAAACGCGATAATATAATTAAAATTCATCGAGCCTGTCCACCCAATAAGAGTCAGTCAAGCATTGGGATGAGCATCATTCAGCCTTCCTCACAGCCTAAGACCTTTCTCGGAGCGAGCGCCTCTCCGCCTAGGTGGCTATCCTATTTCATTCAAATATCTTTTTTTTGTCCATGCATCCTACATTCCTAGAAAAGTCTGCATACTTGCATTAAATGAATAGCATATGTAAAATTAAATATATATAAAACAATTATAAAATATAATTTTATACATTGTGTGATATCTATTATCGGCATCCAATCGCTTTTTTTTGCCACTTCCTATAATAGGCGTTTTTTCGTCTTTTTTTTCCGAAAAATTTTTGGACACCATCCCTCACGGAGATCAAACCGGGTCGCCTAAGAAAGAAACGGGAACCCCAGGGGGCCAGCTCCGCCATCCATCATAGGCCACTATCTCCTCCAGCTTTTTTCTCAGCCTGGCAGCGGGGGCCACGGCTGGATAGCCCAGGGCGAGCATCACGACCACCCGGATATTTTCTGGTATACCCAGGATCTCCTTAACTTTGTCCTCTTTGACGCACCTATCCAGCATGTACCCAGCCCCTCAGCCATCGCTGCCAGGCTCATGTGGTATACTGCGATGGTCACAGTACTGGCCCACATGAAATGATATTCGCGGCCCCGCTCGCCAGGGCCTGCCAACCAGCTCCTCGCCGGCCTTCCGGATTTTGTTGTCCTTTGCTGAAAGGACCACAGATCGAATTGACCAAAAATGCATAGGAGCACTCCTGCATCGCGAAGCGCGTCATGCGAAGCATATGCGGCAGAAGATCCTGAGCCCCCGGCCAGTACCGACCTCCCGGAAGGGCAAGCCGATTGTCCCCCGGTAATGTGACTAGGTGCTGACGAGCTACCTATATTACCTTCATAGCATAGCCGAGTGTGCTTCAAGCAAAATAGCCTTGGGCCAATGGCATATGCGTATAGTGAGTCCGTCGCCCCATCAAGCCGCTCCTCAAACGGCTCAACTATTATCGATATTGCAGTATTATTCTAGGAATGTGGTTATTTTTGATAATATAATCATAAAATAAAAAATTTAGGAGACAGGCGTTGCTCCTGCCCCTTTACCACATATATATTCGACCGCAGCAGTCGCCTTACCGCTCGCCTTTAGAAACATGGTTTTGTCGTCTTTTAGAACGCTCAGCCAGTTCTGTATATACGCCGAAGAATTCTCCAGAGTGTTGTCGATCCCGTTGCCGGCGCATAGATAAGCCGATGTCAGCTCAGCAACCAACTCCTCGAAGCTGTATTCTTCACCGCCGAATGATGCCGCGCCCATGACCCCCGAGCGGTTCAGCCTTGACTTATGGCCGGTGCTGTGGCCATACTCGTGGAATTTCGTGGCAATGTATACATTCGTTGTCCGGAATGTATCCATTGGTGGAAGGTTCACAAGGTCGTCCTTGGGCATATAGTAGGCCGAACTCCCGCTCTCCCTGTAGGCTGGCGGGTTTGGCATCTTGGAGAGGATGGTATCGCATACATCAATCAGATCACGATCTGGGTCCAGGGCTGCATTTGCCTCCTTCCTCGGTACGCCTTCGGTCTGATCCCAGTTGAACACAGGGAAGGACTTAATAAAATGATAGATCTTCAACTCCGTTGTTCCATCTCGCTTTTCGACCTCCCTGACTTTCTTATCCGAAAATACGATGTAGGTGGACTTCTCGCCTCTCTTGATGTGCCCGCCGTGTTTTTGGGCCTGCTTGAAGGTCAGCCAATACTGAGATGAGTAGCCCCTGACCATCTCGGCGATACCAAGGGTCAGGATGTTCACGCCACGATATTGCTTGCCGCTGTCGTAATTTGTGGGCAGCTGGCCAGTCCAGGGGCGCTTCCAGGGGATGATTCCCTGTTCCAAGGCTGCAAGGATGCGGTCATTTACCTGAATATATACGTCGTTGGCCATGGTCCTCAGGCCTCCTTCTGGTCCAATGCGATCTTGGCATTGATCGTGTCAATGTCTACAGGGCCGTTGAACCCTCCAGGCCACTTCCCGCCGGGGCGGATGCTATCCGATGTCTCGGCCATGACATGCCCAGGGGCATCAGTTCCTGGGAAATACCGCCGCTGGTGCTTGCATTTCTGGCCAGGCCGGTATGCGGCAGAAGGGCAACTGCATGATTTGGCAGTGGTGATGTAATATGCGTCTTTCCTGTTGTTCAGAACTAGCACCATGTCCAGGAGCTTAACCACATCGGGAAGCGGATCAATCGGCTTACCAAGGTATTTCAACAGCGATTCGATTGCCTCGGTGCTTTGAGTCACCGGGGCACTAAACAATACTCTAGTAGTCATTCACCCATGCAGAAACCGCAGGCTAGGAATCATGATCAGACTCCTGATCATCCGGAACCAGGTTCATAAACAAATCAGACATGATCTATCACTGGAATCGATTGACTCGCACGGCAACCCTGCTATCAACATGAATTTTCTTTCTTTGCCTCAGTTCTCCTTATGCACTCCCTCATTCGTCTCTATCACTTTTCTTGTTCTCCCTTTTTCATTCTCTTCATCCCCCATTTTTTCTCTTGTTCCTCTCCTACCGTCTCATTTCCCCCCAGCCCTATAATAGAAAACAAAAAAACCGAAAATCCTGGGAAAAATGTATACATAACCAAATATTGTCGCATGTTATCGATTTTGCCAAGATATTCACATTTGATACCTCCGATTTATATATACATTTATAAGCTCTCTTGCAGAGATCATAAAGTCCTCTCTTCAAATTTGCAGATATTCACGCGAAATCAATATTCCTCATACTGGTTGCCAGCCACGATTGGTTGGCGCTGCAAAGGGCTTGCTTCCGTTAAAAAATTGTCACGGGATCTGCATTGTAACACATTGCAATTGCATTGAGAAAGCTGGTTTTTTTCGTCTTTTTTTGTTGTTGTCTCGGGCATTTCTGTTGAAACTCACAAGTGAGAGAAGATGATGGGCTTAGAAAGCAAGGATTGCCCATCATTCATGCATCAGCTCTCTCGGCAGGAGCCTCTACATCTTTGGCAGAGGATAGAAACCATTTTCCATCCCTTTCCTCAAACCCCAGAACTCGAAGCATAGAGGGAATAAATTCCTTCTTGGGAGGCCTGCTATTCCTTGAGGCCATATTCTCATAGATTCCTGCCTCTGAAAGAGCATTGCCATTCTTCTCTATCAGTTCTGTAACTGATGCACGCAGCGATGATAAATGACGTGAGCAGGAAGTACAGTAGCTGGCATCTTCAAAGATTTGGCTACTATAGCCAGGACCGATATCAACTTCACAAACGGGGCAGGTATCGCCCTCCATTGGCTCGTCTCCCCTCCTGCGGCGGCTATCAGGAGTCGGCAGGTCTTTTCTCGGGTGAGGGCCGATTGTTGGCATTCCATCAGCGGGGTTGAAGAATGGTGATGACTCGGTGACAGCATAGTGACACTCTGATGACACATTGGTTTCGCTATCCTGTGACGGCAATGACGGTTGTGACAGCGAATTTTGAGCTTTATGCTCACCCGCATCCCACTCCATTTGCACCCCACTACCCTCATCTATCATATTACTACTTTGAAGGCTAAGTTGATTTTGGGCTGTCATACCTGTCACTTCCGTCACTTGTTGCTGGTTGTGGGCTGTCACTGTGCTGTCATAGATGTCACTCATCCTGTCACCAGAGCTTGCTAGGAAACAGATCAGAATAGAGCGGTTGTTACCGCTCCGCTTGAAGTCCACCCCCACCCCTAACTTTCGCAGCTGTGGAGCGATGCGTTTCAATTTGCTCTTTATTCCGTTGGCATTCTTCGGCCACCCCAAAGGTGGATGGCCTTCATTTATGCATTCTCTTCTGATCAACAGCTCCCACAGATTTGTTGCCGTGCCTTCATATTTCCTATTAATACGAGCTAGCCTTATCACTGCATTGGCGAACGGATCGCTTTCCACAGCATCAACCATCGCATCATCTATAGCTTGTTTATAGGCTTCCATAAATTCGCCCTCCTTCCAGGGCAGAGCAGGTTCACAGGCAACAACCCACGAAGCAAAATCCGCCATTCTGGGAAGATTGGGAAGTTCCACTTCATTCTCACGCATCAGACCCATCACGGTCGCGTCGAGTATCAATCCCAAGATGCTTGGCTGTAATTCGTCTAGTCTCTTAACCAGATCTTTATCTCTCAGCCTTTCAGATTCCTGTATGCGCGGCAAGTAGAGTACAATTGACCTGTCGATCAGATCGCCCCTAGTTGCCACTGCATCGATCCCATTCAGGATGATTGGATTGCTAGCTACTAAGAATGCTTCTTCATCATCTGTGTAGAGTCTTCGGCTGGTTATGCTTCCTCCAGTACTCATCACACAAAAGCAATCTGAAAGCTCTACACGCAGTCCCGACAAGTTATCAAATGCAATGATCCTCTCCCCTTGGGCGGCGATCATCAAGTCTTTTTCGTCCTTTGGTGGCCTCCTTAGTACTGTTTTGCTGGGGTCAACAAGCCCTTTTAATGCCTTTGTAAGTCCTGATTTACCGGATCCCTGTTCACCGTTCAGTATTAGATGTGCATATGGCCCGAATGGCCAGTATGCCTGCATTAGCCAGCCGACAATCATTATGAACTGCTTTTTGTCATGGATGCCAAGCAGTTGTCTAAGATCTTCCCAGGATCCACCCGATTTTGGCAATGGCAAAGGCAGCTGTGTGGCTAGTCGTCTAAATCTTACGGGCGGATATTTGACAATCCTCCACCCATCGGAACCGATCTCAATTGCCTCCCAGGTGGAAGACCCTAAGTCGACATAGACTTTGCCTTCATGCGGTGCCAAGCGGACGTACACTGGATACTCGGGACCTTCGTACTTCGCCATTCCTTCTAATACATTGAGCGCGTCTTGGATAGCCTTAGTAGGCGGAGCCTTCTGTTTTAACTCGTATACCTTCCTCCCCAACCAAGACTCCGTGTCCGATGATCTCAAAGGATGGTGCTCTTTATGCCCACTTTGCTCAAAGGTGATATATGTCTTCCCTTCTTTGGAATGCCAAAGCTCTGATCCTCCTTCCAAAGCAAGATTAACTATTAGGGTCGACATGGATTCAGAGGAACTGGATTCCGATATAGTTTGTGGTAAAAATATTCCGGCACTGGAGAGCTGTTCGCTGTATTTCTTCAACCTTTTATATGCTGACTTCAAGTCTTCATCAGTGACATTCTTCCCTTTTTTTATTTTTTCTGCGAGTGATTTTCCGAAATCGGCATCGAATTTATTAAATCCGATGCCGTCCTTGATATGTGCTCCATCACAGTTATGAGCCATATAAATGACGGCTTTTGTCACAATCTCCCTCCAATCTCCTGATGGAGGGATTTCTCTTGGATGGAGTGCGCCTGCCTCTAATCCACTTCGTATCGTTTTTTCGCTCTCTTCAGTGGAAAGACCCTTATCTTTAGCCGCTTTTAAGAGTTCTCTGACCACTTCGCTTTCCTCAAGGAGACCAGCAGCAATGAATTGTCCCAGAGCAAAGGCGGATTTGTTTAGCTGAGTATTCCTTTCGCCTTCAGGTGTTTTGGCCAAGATTGAAACCTCATTATCTAGGGCAGCTTGTGCATAACGCCGTTCTCTATTATTTTCGATTCCAGCGCCCTTGGCCAATCCTTTTCTCTTGCCGCCCTCACGGGATGGTCTATCGCGATCCTTCTTCGAAAATGTAATGCCTATTCGAGCAAGCTCAGATAGTAACCATTTAAGGGAGACCTCTGCTGGCTGGACCTCAGTAACCATTTTATATTCAACGCGCGATCCGTCGATTATCTTCCAGCTTGAAGGTATTACCTGATATGTTCGTTCGAATTTTATTTCGCCAACTGGCTGTCCTTTACGAAACAGCTTGATCTGTGATTGATCTGCCTTCTTATTATATTTTGATAGGACTCCCATGGTTCGATCGCTGCATTTTAGCCAGAGGCCGAATCTTCCTGGCCTGGTCTTCCACTTTGTTGTGGTTGGCAATTGCAGCTCAGCGAATGCCGAGGGATCATCTTCATCCAGACCGATATATTTCCCTCCTGCCATAACTCCTATGTTGCCGCCCTTCTCAGCATGGGCCTTTGCTTCTTCGAAGCTATGGCCTTTCTTTTGCCATCCTTTTTCAAGAGGGGGGAATTTCTCGCCAGCTGGTAGGAGAACGAAATTTGCATTTGGCTGATCAAAAATGGTAGAAATTACAGGTTTTCCGCTCGTCTCATCACTTTGCGATATCTTTTTATCGTTTGAATTAGATAATACCATTTAAGCACACCTCATTTCTTTTGCGGGAATCTGGCGTGTTTTCAAGCTCGGGGAGGTACCAGCTCTCCGGGCCTCTCGTTCCGTTCAACATCAATGCCTCTTGAGTACTTGCGCGAAGTATAGGGCCGGTGTCTCCATTTCCATCCATAGCCGGTTTTGATTCTAGCTCTATTTGATCGAATCCACCTCCTTGAGGAAAGACTCGAAACAGGTATTGCTTATCTGGTATGTCGGTTCGAAGAATTGCTACCTTTTGGCCAATTAGTGGCCGAAGACTCTGCCCCAGTTCTGATGGCAAGACGAGATGGATCTTGCCAATGATCGCAATTAGTGTGTCGTCTTGATCCATAATTTCATGGAGAACGCCTACTATTTCTTCGAAGTAGTCGAGACGATACATTTTAGAAGGGTATAAATTGGCCATATTATACATCAAATTTCACCTCCGCCAGGCTTCGTGATAATAATATTCGTGCCAATTCTCCTGTTGTGAGCATCTCTTTCTGCCTCAACTCTTCAAACTTTTGAAAGTCTACAAGGCTTATTCTAGTCTGGATAGGTTGTGAAAAGATTCTAGAGCGTGACATAATTATGAGTACGGTATTTCTCTATTTATACTTTTCCACAGTATGGGAATTCATTTAATTTCATTTTTGCTTTGTGTTCGTGATTTTATGTGTTTGTTTCATGATTCATGCGTTTTGTTCGAAGGGAAATGTGTTTTGTTTGAAGGAAAATTACAGTTTTTCGATGAAAACGATAGTCGATCGTTGAACATTCGTTAATATGACAATGAATTTTGATGTCGCTTCTGTAATGCGATAAGGAAATTTCAATATTGCGTGATTTTCATTCGTCAGAACACTATTGTTCAACATTTTTCAATCCGAAATCGTCTCCGAATTATGTTTGTTTTCTAATAACTTTTGTTTTCGGGTTTCTTCCCTCCTTGCTTCTCCGAAATCCATCAAACAGCAACCACTAAGAGTCCATTTTGTCCTCAAAAACACTTAGATTGCATAAGTAAGAATTAATCTCGTCCAAAAATGATTGTTCAGGCTGAATTATGATTGGTCTTTCTGGCACAATCTCCTAAATAAGTGATGTAGGCAGGGCACATTCTATCACAAGTTATTAATATTATGATAATCATGTACCCTGTGTGACCCTACAATGACTGAGATGCAATTAAGCTTGATAAATTTTCCGTATCGTGAAATGCTTTCAAATATCTTCCAGGATTACTCAAACGACTTTGAATTTACTGCGAGCGGTATTTTTCGG
>OFEK01001101.1_pt1 | contig 20226 bp, 10 predicted proteins | sample 1521131 | NCBI WGS metagenome assembly OFEK01 (sample SAMN05720209, study PRJEB24109) | activated sludge metagenome | isolation source: Anaerobic digester | place: China | collected 2015-12-16
CCATCTCCTCAAACTGGATGATCTCTCCAGGCATCGGTTACGCCTCCACTCCGGCCCGTTTGAGGATGAGCCGGTAGTCCTCTTCGGGAATTTCGCGCATGGCTATCCTGAGGTGGCCGCTCCACATCGTCTTGTTCGTGATGAATTTGAGATCGGGGATCAGCGGCTTGAACTCAAGGGGTTCGGCAAAAACTGCCCCCGGCCGGACCTTCATGCGGAAAGGGAAGACCTCGTCGCCCATCTGCGGCGGGGTGACGAAGAGGCGGGAGTGGTCTATGTAGGGCTCGGAGACGATCTCGTAGGCGCTGGTTATCGCGGAGGGGAGGATCGTGTCGTCCTCTTTCTCCTGCCGGACGTATACGAGGATGGTGTCGCCGGGCTTCACCCGGTGCATGAGGGTTTTGTTCCGCTTTGGAACTCCCCAGATGTGCTTCACATCGAGGATCTTGGCGTTGTCACGGTTGGAGGAGGCGATCCAGTGGGTCATGATTGACTTATATGCAAGATCCAAAGAAAAATTGTATTGTTACGTTTCGCTGATCGCTTTGAATGCTGCCTGCATCGGATCGGAATAAAACTCCACGCGAACTTTGTCGAGCAGTTCTGGGGGAATACTCCCGAAGTCAGCTGCATTGACGGTAGGGATAACGACTCTTTTTGCCCCAGCATCCATTGCGATTCTCATTCTGTCACCGAGATATTCAATTCTGGGGAGTATCCCATGAAGCGTCATCTCACCGAGTATAATCAGCCCGCCCCCAAGAGGTCTGTTTACAATTGCCGAGAGAATGGCCACGTAAAATGCAACACCCATGTCTTCCGCTTCTTTGCCATGTCCCGGGCTCATTACTTGAATGTTCAGATCGTAACTCCCTATATCTTGTTCAAGCCCCAGTTTCTTACTATTGAGTCTAAGGTAGTTGTAGGCCATCTGTGCAGATTCTTTAAGCGTTTTGGAGGTTAGACCAACAATCTTGAATCGCCCGGATCCAGGAATTGCTGCAACCTGAATCCGGAAGAGCATGACCCTTCTAAGCGTTGGATCCCAACCAATACTGAACACATCTCCCGGAGCCAGGGGGCTGTCAGGTATCAACTTTGTCACCCCCATCTCCGAGCATTCGGCAATATGCTCTTCCCCAGTTTCTTTGTCAAGGTACGAGAGGTTGACCCGCGAAAATTCAATCGGGTTCATCCGTTTTAACTGCTCTTTCACTCTCCTCCGCATTTCGAGACCGATTGTCACGTACTCGGCCATCTCTTCCTTTGAGCACGTGCCTTCCGGATGGATAAGTTTCATCAGGCCTGAGACTGTCCGAACAACCGCTTTTCTGTCACGCTGCCCGACATGGTTGCCGAGTGAGAAAAACTCGTCATAGGTATCAGTATAATTCAGGGGGCGGAGACCGTTGTGGAAGATCTCAGCGATATAATCGGCAACAAAACCCATATGCGGGGTAAAGTGATCGGGTTTCAGTTTTAGCATCTCCCATCCCGGGAGATAGGCGTGCCACCGATCGTGAAATGCCGTATCGTTCCTGAGCGTCTCTGGCAGGGGGGAGAAGAGGTGTGATGTTCGAGCAATCGACTCGACATCTCCATCGATGTTTCCATTAAAGATGATGCCGGCCTCGGCCGAGAGGGTTCCTTTGTCATCGCCGCGTGAGAATGAACCCTGTTCCATGTAGCCCTTGAACATCTGCTTGTTTGTTTCGTTTTTGAAGTGAGATCCTGCTACTTCATCAAATGCCACGAGATCGTTTTTGAGCACCAAACCGGGCTTATCCTTCCGATTCTTCCATCCAAAGAGATCTGCCACCGAGCCCTGACCCCCTGATAGGAGTATGGCATAGGGGGAGATTTCACGGTATACGAATGATTTCCCTGTTTCCCTAGGTCCCAGTTCAATGAGGTTGTAATTTTTCTCAACCATCGGGATGAGTCTGAGCAGGATTAGCAATTTTATCCGCCACGTGAAGTCGGGATGTGTTGGTTCGTATCCCATCGATCTCAGCAGAATGTCTACCCATTCTTCCCTGGTAAACTGGCGGCGAGCTGCGATCCACTCATCCATCCTGGCGCTTGCGATCTGGATGGGTTTCATATTGGCAAGCACAAAGGGGCGGGTGACATTGCCATGCACGATGTTTTCGTCATAAACAAGTTCGATGTTAGACCAAACCCCTCCGGTCAGCACACGCTCATACTTCTCGACAAAGTCCTCGTCGATGTGTACCTTTTCAAGCCCTGATGTTGCAAGGTGTGCCCAGTACTTACCTCCCTGGTCCTTTTCATCGAACGTGACTGTTACAAGGTCGATGATCTTCATCGATCCTGACCGTTTTAATCGTGCCTTGATCAGCTCTCCCTGATCTGCCCTGACGACCCGTTCGGCAATGGCGCTCTTGACGAGCTGGAGGCCTTCGTTGACCCCCTTCTCATCGGTTGTCGAACAGTATTTTCCAAGCAGATACTCAAGCACGTACACAGGGATTGAAAAACCCACTTTCAGTTTGTGGACGAGATCCTTCCTGACAACCCGCCCTGGAAACGCGGCGATGAGTTTCCTGTCGAGATCATCGAGTTCGAACTGTTCACCAGAATTCATCTATCTCCACCCTGAGTTCAACCTCTTCACTGGCCAGTATTTCCTCGTCATCAGCATCCTGTACAACAACAAGGAGGTTTGATCCGAATGGAGGTGCCGATGCGGCATCTACAAGAGAGAGTGCGATTGTCTGAACGCCCCCAGTTGGATCGATCGTCACAGCGTCGTTATGTCGGAAGATAACTTTTCCTGTTTGTGCGTCTCTGACTTTCACCAGAACCTTGCGTGACAGCAGATTTAAGTCAACACCAACCAGTTTCTGCTGTCCCTTGGCGCCGGGCTCTACCTGGACCCTCGGCATCTCGCTTGTGATCGGTCCGACGGGTTTGAGGACGACATTTACCTTCTTTGCTTTCTGGGGCCAGTGGACCTGGACTACTGGTATAATGAGTTCCTGCAGGGTTGCTCCTCCATGGAAGAAACCGAGACCCCCGTATGTCTTGAAGGCATTGACACTTCTTGGGACCATCGCGGTCAGGTCGGAGGAGGGGATGGAGAACGTAAGTGCTGTTCTATGAGAGAGATTCCGTCCTATCACCGCCCTGCGTGATTTCCAGAGGATCTCCCCCTGAGGTTTGTCGTCGATTTCATCGGCTTCAGGCTGCCAGTGAAAGAATCCGTGGTCGGTGACGATGATGATCTGTGAATAACCTGCATCTCTGAGTTTGCGAACTGCGGTTGTGTAGCGATCGAGATTGTCTCTGGCACCATCTAGTTTGAGGCTTCCATCGTGGCCGGCGGTGTCGAACTCAGCGCCTTCGACGACAAGAAGCGGCGATGAAGGGGTCGCCTTTTTCACCTTCCTGCCGTCGATGATCTCTTCGATGGACAGGAATGTCGTGACTTCCATAGCGCCCCTGAACCAGTCCCGCCACGTCTCCGCAATTGTGAGGTTGCCCGAACTTCCAGAAGTGACGCAGAACATTTTCTTGTCCGGCGCGAGGTTCACCTTCATTGTATGGGGCTCGACCGGGAGAGCGAAGGGTTTTCCAAGAGGAGTGATGCTTGGTACTGGGGCCCGTGCAATTGTGACATACGCTCTTTGTTCAGGCTCCCCCTCGTTGATCTTCTCGGCGAGCCGGTGACCGAGGTCCAGACGAAGGGCGTCAAGGAAGATGTATGCCGCTCGGGGGTGGTTGTCACCCAGAATAGAGAGGGCACAATCCCCTGCCGTTGGGATGTCCATGAGAGCAGTCTGATCGTTTTCAAGCAGGTCTGAAAATACCCTGCCTATACGATCAACGGTGCGGAGGTAATGGCACCTGAGCGATTCTCTGACGAGTTTGAGTTCTTCAGGAAGATCCGGGATTTCTGTAAATAGAACTTCACCTGCCGCGTCCAGGTTCCAGCCTCCGGTGGTATACCACTTTATGGCGTCAATCGTATGGATCCAGGTCTTTTCAGTCCCCATATGTATGACTAACTGGTGGGCGACCCCGGCGAGTAACGAAAGGTGCCGCCAGCCAACTGTATCGGTGGCAACGCTTCCCCAAAACCCATCCTCACGTTCTTTGAATATCTGCTGATATTTGTCAAGTTCTTCTGCCAGAACCTCGACATCACCGATCTCTTGGAGGCGGTCCACATATCGCTTGAACAGGACCTCCTCGACGATCCGGGATCCCTTTGATACCGGCGATACGGCGAGACTCTCCGCCCAGAGACCAAGTGACGTGGCAGGATCTGCCCTCCGGACTGTCCGCTCAAAGGACGGGATATAGGTGATATTCTCCTCCCACTGCCTGAGCAGAGCAAGCGCGTGCTCCCGCGGGAGACCGGGAGGGACTATACGTTTTGTTTCAGCGGGAGGTGATAAGGGATGGGCTTCTGCGGCCTCGGTGCAGAGAAGCACTGCGGTTGCCTCCCGCCTCCATGCCTCTTCATCCATCTGCTCAGGGTCAGGAAGTCCGAAGTCCTCTCTGGCACGGCGGGCGAAGATCTCGAACCTACCCTCGGATTTAAGGCGGTTAAATTCACCTGAGCCACCGGCAAGCACCTCCAAGATCTTCCGGTCGTTGACGAGTTCGCCTTTTGCCGAGCCGGCGGTGAAGTCTTTCCAGTCGCTCCGGGGGCTGTCGAATCTCTCATTTACATAGGCGGAGAGGAGGGGAATCAGTTCTTCCTCACGGTCGCCGGGGATCTGCACGCCGTAGTCCCTGAGAGCAGAGATCAGACGGGTCTCCCAGATCAGGTCGGCCTCCGGCTCAAAGACTCTGAACCAGGTTATCTCCTCCTCTGAGTGCGGGAGCCAGACGATCCGGCTCATTCGGGGTTCGTTTGTGAAGCGGTTCCTGAGGGTGAGTTCGTGCTCGTCGGGATCGGCCCAGAGTTCAAAGCCGTCGGCGTCGGCAGCCTTCTTCAGCAGGTCGAGCCACTCCCGCCGGGGGTCGCACCAGAGGATCCAGCCGTTCTCCTTCTGGAGGGTGGGGCGGATCCTGGAGGTGAGCCAGGTGTGGAAACTATTTTGCGACTCGGTTGCCTTTTGGCCTCGCTGAGATTTTCCATTGTAATCGCTACTGGTATCCATCATTCTCCCTTTTTATATCGTAGTTTTTCGCATTTGCAGGACCATAAATCGTCAATATCGTTAATTCTTTTAATGAATTCTTTACAGTGCTCGCAGTATACGCACTTTCGAAGATCAATTACTGCGTCACAGAATTCCTGTGCCTCTTGACTGGTCAAGTTCATTGCCCAAGAGTTCCAGTGAGCACCAGCCCAATTTCGAATATTCCTTGTTTTTTCTATGGTGCCGAGGTGTTGTTTTGTGAGAGAATAAAATCGGTCAAACTTTTTCGCTGCTGAATAAAACGCACTCCAAAGCGGGTCAATCGTATACTTTCCAGATAGATTGAATCGAACATTAACCCATAAATTGGTACACATATTTTGAAGGAGCTCCTCCAATAATCGGCCCGCTTTTATAGATTTATCCCGTGGATTGGCTTTTTCAGATTTTTTTGATATTAGCCACTCATAATCGTTAAGGTGATCCCCGAATATTGGACCTGTATCAATTTGCCAATCTGAAATTCTGTAATACCTTAACTTTCTGTTCTTCATATGACGATGGGATGCCTGCTTTAAATAGTCAAACCATAGGTTATCATGGGTTGTAATCACAATCTGATGATCTTTAAATTTCTTAAAGATCATTTCTGCTGTCTTTCGACGATGGCCAGCATCCATGCTCTGCAGAACATCATCTAGTACCAGCAGCGAGAGATCAGGATTTTGATTATACTGGAATCTTCGGATGGCCAAAAAAATGCATAAACCGAGTGAATCAATGTGGCCTTCGCTATAATGGCCACGGGGGTCGTCTTCTGTCCCATAGAATTCGCCGATTATTTTTATACTTCCTGACCCTCCTTCCGGGAGCTCAAATGTTGGAGAGCCTATTGATTCCCCGGGATGGATGCACTGATAATATTCATCAGTTGTATCCGCAATTGCACCCATTAGTACGCGGATAGCTGTTTTGCGAGACTTAGTTGCATAGTTACAGAGCTGAACCATTTGGTCATAAGCGATCTTTGTATTATTCCTTGTAAACGTTGTATCTAATATCTTCAGATAATGCTGATTCATGGATGAGATCAAACTTTTCAGGTCCGTTAATTCATTGTATCTATCAATATCTGGTGATGAAACGCATCTTTCATCAATTACTTCTTTCATTGACTGAATGATCAAGTTACCATCATGTTCAATTAATCGAATTTTGTCCCGCTCTATTTCCTCAGATTTCTTGATTGTACTATTATCTTCTACGATTTCATTAATTAACTTCTGAAAAGTGTCATATTTATCAATCGGTGATAGATTCAGCAGTTCATCCCAACTCCTACGCATTCTTCCTAAATATTTGGAATAGTTGGAAATTGTCTGAAGAAAGAGATCATGTTTTTCAGCACAGATATTTTTAGATGCAATAAAGGATTGATGTTCGCTAATCTTTTGTTGGACAAATTTCTGAACTTCACCTGCATTTATGGGGGAGTTGCAGATGGGGCATCGTTCAAGTGCATCTTCTGTTACCCATTTCAGCCCCTCGATAAGTACTTTCTCGTAAAAATTTCCTTTTAATATTGCTGATTCCATCTCCAAGTCCCTAGAGACTTTGTAGTAATCTTCCTCGGTTCTAATAACTTCTGAATATGAAGGATTTTTGGAAAGTTCTTCAGAAAAACTAATAAGTGATTGCCAGTGGGAAATATTCTGGAAGGATCTCAAGTCTGTATCGATAAGACCCATACACATATTGATTTCCTTTAAATCCGCAATTTCCTTTATTCCAACTTCTTTCAAATGGCTGTTTAACTGCTCGATAAAAAGTTCCTTTGTGATTGGGATTTGTGAGTCTAATTTGAGGATTCTCCGAATCTCTTGTTCATTTTGGCGTATTCTCTTATCTAATTCGTCCACATGTTTCTCTAACTCTTTTTTGATTTCGATCAACTTTTGTTCAAACGCCGTATATCGATCAACGTTCAAAAAGCCTTCAATTTCCTTATACCGTTGCGCTGGCTTCGCTTCTATAAAATTAAGAAGCACTCTGCGCCGGAGAATGAATTTGCTCTCTTGGGATGCTTTTAAGAAGCCTTGAATCTCTTTAGGATATGATTCGTTACCTCTGCTAAGAGAAACTGTTTCATCTTTATTGCCGTCGGTTAAGATCAGATGGATCTCGGGATTAGAACCTGAATGTATATGAGCGCCCTGCTTTCTCCATGAGAGTTCCTGAGCACCGATATCTAGGGAATTGCACTTTCCCGTTAGCGCTTTGTCAAGAGCATCGATGTATGAACTTTTACCTGTGCCATTATCTCCGCAGATTATTGCTCCACCTGTTCCAAATACTAAATCCGGCCCGTCAATGATCCCGCGGCAATTCTTCACTATCAGTTTTTTGAGTCGTAGCATGGATTTCCTCTTCAATTATCCTGAATAATGGTGTGATATCCTCCGGCACACCATTTTTGAGTAAATCGAGCATTATACCCTTCCATTCCGGTGCGAGAGACTGATCTTCATGAATGAGGCGAAGGAGCTCCTTCGCTGCGAGTACATTGATATCCCTGAGATCTTCCGTCGTGTACAACTTTTTTTCATCGGGTGAGAGTTCTGTTAGGTCTTCCTCATCGCTCATTTTCACTATCCCCACCACCCGCACTTCGGGAGTTTCCCTTCCCGGCACCACCGGCGCTCGTCGGCCCGCCACTCGGCCCGGTCGGAGATGGCCTTCTCCAGATCCTTCTTTACGATCACGTCCGCCGCGAGCAGCCCAGCCTTCTGGAGGGGAACGACGTTCACCCGCACACCGTCGTTGATGTCGGGGATGTAACCCTTCTCCTGCCGCAAGAATGCCTCCCTGTCGGCAGGGGCCGGCCGTGTGCCGTCGATCGAGCACCACGAGTCGAGAGGTTCACTCTTCGCGATCTTCTCGAGCGTCTTGCTTGCAAACCCGTTCTCAGCAACGTCGGCGAGGGCCTCTCCGAAGGTCTTCAGTTCGCCGATCAGCCCTTCCAGTTCGCGGAAGCGCCGCTCCTGCACCTCGTTCCTTGAGGTGGCGGGGATGCTCTCGATGCCCCGCATCTCGGTCTCGTAGCGCTGCCGCAGGGGGCCGACGTACTGGTTCTTGATCTTGTAGAGCGTATCCCCGTCGAGTTTATGGTAGTAGGCCAGGCAGGAGAACGCGGGCTGCTTCTTCTTCGTGAACTTGCTGCTCTGCACCTGCCAGGCGATGGGCCGCTTCTTGAACTGCTTTGTGTGGTGCTTGAAGAACTCGGTGTGCAGCCAATCTTCCAGCGATTTGCCCATCACCTCCTCGAACTCCCGCTCAATGGCACTCACTGAACCGTCGGGGAACTCTTCGCCGATCCGCGCCCTGACCCGCTCAAGCAGCGTCGCCTCGCCGGTACCGGGGGTGAGCGGGATGATCCCGTCGGCATCGGCCCAGTCGGGCACCGGCTCGCCGGCCTCGATCTGCTTCGGCCAGCGGTGGCCGAGCATCCGGAGGATCATCACCGTGAAGCGGTCTTCGGTGATCCGCCGTTCTTCGGGGATGCACCGCCAGCCTTCCTGTTCGATGCCCTCCTTGAGGAGCCAGTAGACGGAGATGGGGTGGATCTTAGTTATTGATGAAATGTTTTCAATAATGGTTTCTTTAGGAAATCCAGATGTGATTTCTTCCTCTGATTCAGATTGATCATATGAACTGTCTGAAAACGATTTTTTTAATTCATTTTTTAGCTCAAAAATATCTTTTGAATATTTATCTGAAACGTACCCTTCAAGGATTATAATTTCCTTTAAATCACTTAGTAAGTCAGTAGTTTCATCGTAATTGTTAATGATTGGATAATAGAAATGAGGCTGGCCTCTTTCCTCAAGAACACTACTTATTTCAGCTTCATCTAGTTGATACAACTTAAAGACTAAATTATTGACAATTGTTTCACAATATGCGATATGTGATTGCAGTTTGTATAAATCTAGTAAATACTCATATATGCCTTTTTTTAATGAAAATGATGAGTTTTCTAAAAAGTGAGAACAATCATATTCAACTTCAATTAAGCAATCTAATGAAGTTTCAACCCTTTTAAGGTTCTTTGCATTACTACCTACTATAGATAATTTGGTTTGTAAATTATCATTATATTTTACAGGAATTCTTTCAAGATATCCTTCGCGGAAATTTACTGTTGGTTGCATACCTAGAAAAATAAATTCAAACAAAATGGAGTTACTTAAAGCTAATAGATAATTAAGGTCATTTTTTATCTTTGGAAAGAAACAAGATCCGCCTGCATCAAAAATACATCCTGGTTTAAAGTATCTCATTGAAAGGCCGTAGCTAGTTTGAGTGGTCCAAGTGCATCCTTCTTTAAAAAAGTACTGAATATTTTGAGGTCTTCCTTTTAATCTGCCCTCAATCGTATAGTTATTTTTTATTCTGAACCCATCATAGTTCCAATCTACAACGTAGTACTCATTACCAAACCATTTTCTAAATGGACCGCCTTTGGAGTATAAAAACCACCGATTGTGGAAGTTTGAATTTGAGACTTCCCAAAAAAATCGCATAAATCGATTGTTATCCCCTGTAATAAGGCCTTGACGAGCATCACAAAGCTGGTTCATTTTAGAATCACTTGAACTGAACAGACCCAATATTTTAGCTGGAGCCCAATAAAATAAAATATTTGCAGGTATTTTATTAAATACTTCATTTTTTAAAGTGAATTTCTTACTCTTACAATATTTAGATTTATCATCGCGTAAAAGATTTAATAATTCAGAATTTTTATCTTGATATTCGTTGCGTACTAATCTAAATATGATTGCTGAGTCATCCGGATTCCCACTTATTTTGTACGAAAACATCGAAAAGCCAAAAGCGTTTGAATTGCTTAAATCGGGGAATGTTTTTGGTCCAAGGTGGCATATTGTGATAAATGATCCTTCTCTTAATAGCATTTCCCTTAATTCTTCATAATTGCTCAAAAACATCCATGAATGCGAGGTTAAAAATGAAAGATAACCCTGTTTTTTGGTTAACTTAGTTCCTCTTTCAATAAATGATGTACAGACATCATTTTTAGAGATTTTATAATTTTCATTCAAATATTCCTGCAAAATATTCCCACTTAACTTTAATCCCATATACGGGGGATTCGCCGCCACCACATCGTACCGCTTTGACAGAACCTCAAACAGCCGCACGCCCTTCCCTGCATTCTGCGAGAAAAAGGCGCTCACAAGATCCGCTGCCTCCGCTTCTGCAGTGAAATGATCCGCAAGCCGCTCAACGACACCGTCCTTCCAGGCCTCCCACTCCTCGTCGGTCGTCGGGCCGGAAAAGCTCGTCTGGCCGGTAAGCTCGCCGGTGGAAAGGGTTGTCTGCCCGCCGAGCCGGTCCCTGAGCCGGCGGAGCTCCTTCTCCACCGGCTCCTCGATCTGGAGGAGCGATCCCAGTTCGTCGACGTGGGCGAGGCCCTCGAAGATCGTCTCGAGCGCCGGATGGAGGAGGGCATCCTCGGGGTGCTTGGAGAGGAAGGCCTTGAGGTGGTCCTTCCTCTTCGGCAGGCGGATATTGGTCGCAATGATGTTTCTGGGCGTACCGGAAAAGTCGAAGACCCGCTCGGCCGCCTTCATCCAGAGGGCGGCACGGGCGATCTGCACCGCACGCTCGTCGATGTCGATGCCGTAGAGGTTCCGGCTGAGGATCTTCTTGCAAATCGCCTCCGGGTCGGTGTACTTCCCCTCCGCTTCGTACATCCGGTAGAAGAGGTCAAAGGCCTCGATCAGGAAGTGGCCCGAACCGCAGGCAGGGTCGAGGAAGGTGATGTTCTCCACGTTCTTCCTGCGCACCGGCGCCCGGTCGGCATCCTTCACATAGTACTCCCAGCCCTCCGAGAGATCCGAGTCGGGGTACATCCCCATCCAGGTGGCGCCGAGCGAGTTCTGGACGAGGAACTTCACCATATACGGCTCGGTGTAGAGCTGGGTTGCCGGGATGATGTCCGCACCCGCGATCTTCGCCTTTTTCGTCCTGACCTTCTCGAAAACCCGGTCCTTCTCCTCGGTGTTCCAGTACTGGTAGGCCCAGCCGAGCGCGTCCGGCGCGGCAAAGACCTCGTCCGTTGCCGGCCCGTTGCCGTTCACCGATTCGGTACCGGAGAGGAGGGCGATACACTTTTTGAGGGCCGCGACCGACGGGCGGAGCGCAACCCCTGCCGCCTTCTGGTCGAAGAGCAGCGGAAGGTGCTTTGCGTGGAACGAGAACGCTTCCTCAAGCATCGCAAAGAGTCCGCCGTCCTCGCCGGTGCAGCGCTCGGGATGGCGCTGCGCCAGCCGGTGGTGGGCAAGCGACCGCCCACCGTAGACCTCCTTGGTGGCTACAACCCCGTCGATGAGATCACGGGCCTCCATGCACCTGAGCACCAGAAGCCGATTTGCCCAAGTGTACGCCGTCTCCCGGACAAACTCCTCGATCGCGTCCTTCCGGGAGATCCCCGCATCCTCCCTCAGGGCGAGGTAGGCGTCGATCACCTCGCGGGCATGCCGGTCCTCAGGGGAACGGAACGGCACCTCCCCGATCGGGATTGGGTCCCGGTCCCACCAGACCCCGAGTGCATTCAGCCGCTCTTCGAGATCGCCGCCATGCCAGGCCCCGTGCTCGTCGTATCTCCCCTCAAGAAGGTGCCTGAACGCAAGGCAAAGGGGCTTGAGAATCTTCTTCTGCTCCGCTTCCATCTTACTCGAACTCCACGTCAAACCCGTCGTCGATCTTCGCCCGCACGCGGGCGTCGATGTCGGACCTGAGCCTTTCCCACTCCGCAATGCTGCCGACACGTTTGCCCGATACCAGAGAACCTATGGAGAGGCGTACCTTCTGGCGCTCGTGCACTTCCCCGGCCTCCGTTGCCTTCTCCCGCTCGATCCTGGCAATCTCGGCATCGATCTTTCTCTGCAGGTCACCGACCGCCGCCTGCGCCCGGGAAGGCAGGTTCGCCACCTGTGCCGGGATCGTGACCTGATCAATCTCGGACAACAACCTCTCCAGAGGCATCTTCCAGGTTTCTGCAAGTCCGGCGTCGAGATGCCTCTCTGCAAGTTTCACGGGCAGGGCGGCTGAGGCCTCGCTGAGGATCCCCCGCGCCGCCTCCTTCCAGCCGGCGACAAGTTCCTTGACCTCCAACTCCGCTCGTTTCTGGGTGGCGAGCAGGCGATTCCAGGTTTTTGAATCGGTGAACGATGCGTCCCGGTATGCAGCATTCCAGGCCGAGATCAACTCCCTGACGCTGCTGGTCTCCGCCGTGTGGTAGGAGATCGCCTCCAGCTGCCCCTTCAACATCCCAAGACTGGTGAAAGCGTCGCTGTTCTTCTCCACGAAAGCGACATATGCACAGATCGCACTATGGCCATCCTCCAGGCTCTTCTGTTTTTGCTCGATCTCGCGGACACGATGCACCGGGTTTGTCATCGCGGAGAGCACAGTCCACACTGCTTTCCCCTCAGTAAACGCAGGAGAGAGAGGCATCCCTGACCCGCGTGCCCAGAGTTCGACACGGTTTACTCTCTCAAGCAGCGAATCGGCAAGAGACCCTGCTGCTTCACCAAGGGCTGCCGGTGTTTCCTCGATCTTGCGGGTTTTAGCAAGGGTGATCAGCACAGTTCTGACGCCAGTGAGCGTTTCTGGAGGGATGGTCGTCTCCTCAAGTTCAAGTTCGGCCCTTTTGAAGTGCGACGAGATCCGTATGGCATCCACAAGTTCCGGGTCATCAGGGTTGGTGTACACCCTCTTGTTCAGGACAACTTTCACGCTGCCAGCCCTGACCATCGCCGCAACGCCCACGCGAACAGCATTGGGATCCCAGCCGAAGGGCGGTGCTTCAAAGTAGTCCAGCATCTCCTTCCCGAATGCCCTACGCCCCCTCATCTGCTCATTCGCAAGGTACATCCGGATCGCATCGATCAGGGGACTCTGTGGGTTGAGTGTCCCCGTCCGATCATAAAGCGCAAGCGCCTTCACATCCGCTGAGACACTTGTCTTTCCGCCCAGCACATCCCGAATTGCCTGCTGGTCGTTGGATATCCTCACCGGCACACGGTCAAAGTTGGTGTAGATCCTCGGCCAGAACTCAGCCATCACCGAAAGAAGGACCTCCCCGGCATTCTGGCTGGAAGGCAGGTCTAGTATCCGTGAGGCACCCCGAAAGATCACGGTACCCGATCGGATCCCGGCCTTCAATCCCTCTACAACTCTTCTCTGCAACTTGGGCAGGTCGATGCTATCCCGTTCTTGGGCCAGTTTCCGGGCGTCCTCGGATTTATGGGAGTCCTGCTTCCACCGGTCAATCACATCCTTCATCGCGATGTACCGGGTCAGGTCCTGCCCGAACTCCGGAACATGCCCGGAGAGGAAAAAGATCGTGTTTTGCTCATCAGAATGAAGGCTGTCAGCCTGCAGATCCTGAACCGTCACGCCGCTAACCCGTTCGAAGGGGGTGATCATCTTCAGTGTTACTGCCCCTGATGTTCCGCTGACCTTTTTATGGTCAACTTCCAGTGAAAACGAGAACTCCTGATGCTTGAAGCTCACCGCATTAGATCCTAGCCACTTTCGCCAGTTTGAATCGCTGATAAAAAAGCGGCCGAACTGCTCCTCGCGATTCCCCTGTCCCATCTGGGCCTCGACTGTGGAGACCTCGTCCTCGAATGTCCGGCGCTCACCTGTCAGGAACTCATACTCGTCCCCGATCCTGGCGACAAGGCCCGCCTTCATCAGTTTTTCGAGCTCAGGTCTGACATGTACGATCGCATCGGATAGATCCTCATCCACATTTTGAATGGTCAGACGGGCGACGTTATCGATTGTCCTCGGGATATACTCCAGTTCCCTGATGAGGAAAAGCACCTCTGCAATTGACGTAGTGGACTCGGTTGCACCAGGCACCACCCGAGAGATCCTTGAAATGTCAGTTCGCACGTCGGGACTGACCTCGCCTTCTCCCGATAGATTGTGATAGATCTCGTCGAACTGCACGAGCACACCGGGGCTCATCCTGAGGTACCTGACTCGGCCCGCACGCAGGATGTCCTGTGTGATAGCCAGAAGTGTCCTGGTGGACCCGCTCATCTGCTCGCCCCGGCCCCCTCGTGAGCGGAGCGATTTGACAATATCCGGAATCAGGTGCACCTGGTAAGGCAGGAATGGATAATACGTGACAAAATTATTTTCAGAGCAGTCTGGTAAAACCTGTAGCGTGTTGAAGAGTTCACCGATACCTTTCAGGCTTCCGCTCCCGCATCTTTCATACAGACCCTGCAGAACCTGCCTGCCCTCAGTCCGTTTCCGAAGTAGTCGGTTCTCAAGAACCTGCTCGATATTTTCAGTTGTAAGAGCCAGCTTGAATCTGAACCGTCCTTCAATCTTCTTCATATCGCCGTCAAGAACCCTGGCCTCCTTGAAGACCGCTCCCATATCTCCATGCGTCGTGACGGCAATCCAGATCTTACCCTGACCCTTGATTGCTGCTTCCTCGACAAATGCCTGCAAGCGTGCAAGACGACCGGCATTATTCTCAATCCACTGCCCGGTCTCATCCATCACCCACATGAACCGCTGTGGCTTCCCTCTCTCCTTTTCGAGGCGCTCCAGGTCGTCCAGGATAGCATCTACAAGATAGGATACGTTTATGACCGCACCGGAATCGGCCTCTCTCAGGGCTTCTTCAACATCCTTCGGTGTCGGGAATATATCCGAGGCAACTTCATTGGCGGCGGCAAAAAGGTACTTCCTGAAAAATGTCGGGTTATCGCGGATATCGGTCCATTTTTTACTGGATAGGCGCTCAAATGCTCTGTGTAGGTCGTCGATCTTCCCCTGCCTATCCAGTTCAGCCTCGATCACCCGGGCATAGGTAAGATTGTTGCAGTACCCCTTGGAGAGGTAATACTGTGAGAGGAGGAGCTCAGGAAGTTCTCGTGTTCTGCTTGAAGAGAGCGTATTGAGATTGAATGCTAGTATAGAGGTATCGCACTGGTCCATCCGCTTTAAGCTTCTCAAGATCGAGGCTGTTCTGGGTCCATCCGGCGGAAGACGTGACTCAAAACGCTCACATGCCGAGATACCCTCAATACTCCTATTCTCAATGAGCAATGCCATGATTTTTGCAAGGTGGGACTTACCAGAGCCAAAATACCCGGAGACCCATACCCCGATCTCTGTCGTTTTTGTCAGAAACGTATCTGTATAATGCTCAAGAAAATCATCGAAATACCTCTCGATCATCGGCGTGACGACATAACTGCCAATCTCAGTAGCGAGTTTATGTTCATCCTCCCGCTCGGCCACCTTAATGACAGGTTCTATCTTCTCTTCGACGCGCGTTTCGAATAAATCAGCGACTATCATAGCAAATCTCCCCGATACATGAACTCATCTCTTTTGTTGAGAAAGCGGTAATGTCTCGGTCCGGTAAGCACCCCGGGAATGAGGACAATAACCGGACAATCAAGGGGTGACTCTGCATCGTTCCACAGTTTCTGCATGACATCCCATGGGCCTGATACAGGGTACAGAGCAGAAATATGTTCGATACTCAGAACTGGCTTACCTGAACTCGCCTCTCTCATCTTGAGGCGAGCTTCATCAGCGATTGCACTCACCCAGAGCCGAGCCAGGTCCTCCGCCGCGCTGACTCTCCATTCACTATCATTGAGGGAATCAACAACGTTATCCACTCCAATATCAGAGAGGACAGACTGGGTCACAGCAAGTACATCGATAGTTTTCACTTCAACATCTGGCTGCAACGCACGTGTCTGCGTATGCCATTCTCTGAGGACTGCCACCTCTGCTGTGACAGGATAGACAACAGCAAGAAAAGGAACGCCCGTCTTCCTCCCGATGAAATCGTATCGTGTCTGAATACGGGTAATTGCCTCCCCGATTTTCCATTTCCAGTTATCCTGCATCATGGTTGTTTGCTCCACTCATCAGGCGTCTGTAATACGACGGTCCTCCCAACTCTCTCAAAATGGATGATCCTTTTCAAGGCAAGATGCTGGAAGTGATGGGCGATATCATCCTCGGTGCAGAAAAACAGGCGCCAGGTTGGATCAGACAGCACGTCGCTTCCTTTGACCCCCTCTGCAGTAAGTATGTGGAGAATGTGCTTTGTGGTATTCAGAGGCATGACCGGTCTAACCAGTTTTTTCCTCTGCTTCCCCTCAAGCACACCAAAATCTCTCAGTGATGAGAGAATAATGCCCGCAAGTTTTATCCGCGTTGCCTCCGTCCAACTCTTGATCTGCGGGTCTGCTTCAGCAGAGTCGTCGAGTATTTTCAAGATGTCGTCCCTCGACACGCTAAACTGTTGCAAAACCCACTTTTCCCAGAGATCCTTGGTTATTATATCGAATGTAAAGTGATCGCTGAGTGCATAATGCAGATAGAGAAGTGATATGAACTCCCGACTATGGGGACCACACTTATATGCTTCAACCATCTCGCTGAGAGCCCATTCGGGGAGATCAAAATAGCGACTTCGAAGCATGGACCAGAACCGCTTTCTGCTTAAAAGGGCCCGTTGGGTGAAGAGAGTGCCATGGATTGCTCTCTCACGGATCTCTTCTAAAGACAAACCTCCAGCAAGACACCCGAAGACTCGCTGGGACTCAATTAATAAGGCCCCGACTAAATTTCTGGCACGATATGGACCTATATCTCTATAAGGACTTAAAATGCTCATTTTTGAGTTGCCGTCCATATCATTCATCCGAATGTCCATTGGAGTGTTCATAGGGACTTGTTCTAATAAGGTCTTTCCATTTTCAACAACCCATTAATGACGTGACACATACAGAAGTTGGTTCAATTAAACTGTCATCATGGTGGTGAAGGATGAAACTGCCCTCTCCTACCGATATGACAAATTGGCTGGAACTTATCGGCTAAATGTCTTAAATGGTCTTTATATGCATTTATAACCATAAAAATCCAAAAAATCTAAGTCCATCCGAATCGAATCCTCTCTCCATGGGCTTTCTCGATAAATTGGCAAAGACGCTCGACCTCTGGCTGTCGGATGAAGAAGAGGAAGATGCAAACTATCAAAAAGGGACAGACTTCGAGAAATACGTCGCGGGCCTTTTCACCCGGAGATCCGACTACTTCGCCATCAGCGACTGGACACGGGACAATCATGACAAGAGTAAGGGCATCTACGTAGAGTCCAACACCAACCCGGATCTCGTTATCCGCTATAAACCGACAAACGAGAAGTTTGCCGTCGAATGTAAATATCGCTCCGGGTTTTACAGGAGCCAGAAGATCAATGGGCCCGTCGTCAAATGGGCGTCCCCAGACCAGATTCAGAGGTATAATGCCTACTCCCGGTCAAACCGTATTCCTGTTTTTGTGGTGATCGGTGTCGGAGGCGGTCCGAAAAATCCGGCAACGATGTTCTGTATCCCTCTCAAAGACGCAAAATATCCCGAAATCTTCCCGAGTATCTTTGAAAAATACGAACGAGACCCCGGCAAGACCTTCTTCTGGCGGGAGGGGATGCTGAGGTAACTCACCCCCCGCCCAGCACCCGCACAATCACCCCCACCACCCCGCCGACGACCCCCCAGGCCCCGGGGCGCTCACCGCTTGGAGCCACCGCTCCTCGCCCTTGCTATGGGAGCATCCCTAACAGTGGATCTACCACCCAGCCTCAACCCAAAGACAGGCAAGTAACAACGAAAATGCATTTCAGAACATTAATGCATGGATAAATTGACTGTTGGTCTATTGTAGGGCAGCCGAATCCTCATCGCATCGACCACGAGCAGGTTTTGATTGTGCCCGATGCATTGGTATGGGTGGTGCATAATGAGTTATACCGATCGAATCAGGCCCACGGATAAAGGGATAACAACGTATCTAGATGAACTGCGCGGAAAGAACTATCAGATCCCGACATTTCAGCGAGAAATAGTGTGGGACAAGGAAAATGTCAAAAAACTCTGGGATAGCATTTACAAGTTTTATCCGTTAGGTAGCATTCTGGTCTGGAAGACCGGTACTAAACTCCAGAATCACCGTGAAATCGGAGGACATCTCATCACTGATGACCGTGTTCGTCCCGAGTATCAATACATTCTTGATGGTCAGCAGAGGACAACGTCTCTGCTGACCTCATTATATGGTGGGATGGTGAAAGGGCGTGAAGATTTTTCCCCAACACTATTTATCGATCTGACAGTCCTGGATCAGGACGAAACAGACGATGAGAGTTATAAGAAGCGTTTCCTGTTTTGGCATGAGATTGATGATCGCAACGGAGAACTAAAGGCAAACAGCGGAAAGCGACGAAAGTTTGACGAAGGGTTAATTGTCAAACTCATTGATATTCAGAAAGATTTTGGGACAATCGAGCGGCGTCTGGTCGAGAACGGGAGCGGGGACTATCAGAATTATGACCACCCATACCGGATCCAGCTGAGACGGGTTCGTGAAGTACTTGATAATTACCGCGTACCGTTTATAGAGTTGAAAGGCATTCAGGTATCAGAAGTCTGCCAGATCTTTGAACGAATCAATCAGGCCGGAAGGCCACTGAATATTTTTGATATCGTGGTTGCAAAGACCTTCAGGCCAGAGACAAACGGGACGAAAGGATTTTATTTAAGAGAATTGATCGAGGATTTGAGAGGTACAAACAAGAGCCATTTTCTGGCAATCGACGATCTGACCTATCTGCAGATATTGGCCATCCTGATCAACAGGAATATCTCGGACTCACGTATACAAAATATTACCGAACGGTACCTAAACGACATTAAAGCACATCAGATCGAAGAAATCTGGGATGAAGCAAAGCGAGCAGTTCTCAAAACATTCGATTTCCTGGAGAATTATCTGTATCTGAATGGGCCCCAATTAATTCCCTATCGATATCTGTATCTTACGCTTACGTCTTATTTCTACAATAATAACACGCCGAATTACCATTTTCTGAAACAATACTACTGGTTCTACTGTTTCCACAATGAGGATCTACTCAGCAATACGACTCATCTCTTTGAACATATCGAGATGCTCGAACAGGAGAAAAACCACCAGAATCCAAAGTTCTCACGGTTCCTTATCGATAAGGAAAAATTACGGACAGCCTCGTACAGCTCGAAAGGTCGTTTTTCACGGGCCATTCTCTCCCTCTATGCCAACCATAAACCGAAAGACTGGAGGAACACCGATCGGGATGTGCTCTCAAGCGTGTACTATATCCTGACCGACAGACCGAATTTACATCATATATTCCCGGTGGATTACATCAACAGGAATCCCGGAAGCAACAGGCTCGACGGGAACAGCTTGATGAATATCGCCTATCTGACGCAGATAACAAACCTTGAGATCAGCAACAGGAATCCTCTTGAATACATTCAGGACTATTGCAATAATCCAGATTTCGAGAGGGTAATGGGCAGCCATCTTCTCCCTCCGGAAATCGTTGAATGGGCACGCATGGAGATGATGCCCGCAAACGCATTGGACGTATTCATTGAGAAACGCATAGACCTGATAATCGAAGCATTACGCACGAAAGTCCCCTCCACAAACATGGAAGTGATTGATACTCGTGAGGGCTTTTCAGGGTAGAAGGAGGGAGTCTTCCCTTTTCTGTTTCTTACAGAAATGAGTTTCACCGTTGAAGGAAGGAGAGGAATACTTTGAGAATCGCATGCATTGTTCCGGGAAGTTACATACAGATCTGGGATAAAAAAGGAATTTCCGGCCCGCAGAATGCCGACGATATGTTTTTAGGCAGGTTATCGAGCATTTCGAAGAAATACGCTAAGGAATTTTACGACGAGTCTTACTGTAACTCTTTTTCCCGGCCACCCCCTGCCGATCTGACGCCGTCTTCAATCCTGTCCGCCCCCACCCATGAGTGAGCATGAGCCGCTTCAAAAGACTGATACGGGGTGAGCGTCATACTACCCAGTATAGATACGGGCGGGCGCAATGGCAGGACGCACATTAACCAGGACGGCGCGGGAGACCATCGTCGCGATACTCACCAGGAACGATGCCGAGTGGATCGCGATCT
>OFEK01001105.1_pt1 | contig 20213 bp, 19 predicted proteins | sample 1521131 | NCBI WGS metagenome assembly OFEK01 (sample SAMN05720209, study PRJEB24109) | activated sludge metagenome | isolation source: Anaerobic digester | place: China | collected 2015-12-16
CGAACAATCAGGGTGGTACCACGGAGAAACCCTTCGTCCCTGAGGATGAAGGATTCTTTTTTTAACAAAGAAAGGAAGTGCGCATGCCAGTATCAAAAACACCACGCTATATTCCGGCAAACATCGAACCGAAGTGGCAAAGAAAATGGGAAGCAGATGGGTTGTATCATTCCGATATCGATCCCGATCGGAAGAAATACTATGCACTCACCATGCTTCCATACCCTTCGGGAAATTTGCACATCGGTCACTGGTATGCCATGACACCCTCGGATGCCCGCGCGCGCTTCAAGCGCATGCAGGGGTATAACGTGTTGTTCCCCATGGGTTTTGACTCCTTCGGGCTGCCAGCAGAAAACGCTGCCATCCAGCGCAATATTCATCCAAAAAAATGGACGTATGACAATATCGATCGCATGCGCGAGCAGATGCGCAGCATGGGCAATATGTTCGACTGGCGGCGCGAAGCCATTTCTTCAGATCCCAAGTACTACCGCTGGACGCAGTGGTTCTTCATTCAATTGTTAAAGAACGGATTGGCTTACCGGCAGAAATCACTGGTAGATTGGTGCCCCAAGTGCAACACCACCCTGGCGCGAGAACAGGTGATAGGAGATGATCGCCACTGCGAGCGCTGCCACACACCGGTGGTGAAGAAAGAACTGGAGCAGTGGTTCTTCCGCATCACCCGCTATGCTGATGAGTTGCTCGATTTTACCGGCATTGATTGGCCCGAACCGGTGAAACTATTGCAAACCAATTGGATCGGGCGATCAGAAGGCGCTTCTGTCGTCTTTCACACCGAGCAGGGCGATCCGATTGAGGTGTTCACGACCCGCCCGGATACTCTGTGGGGTGCGACCTTTATGGTGCTGGCTCCGGAGCACCCACTGCTCGAAAAGATCACCAGCTCCGAACAGAAAGCCAGGGTGGAAGCCTATGTTGCAGAAACGATCAGGCAAACTGACATCCAACGGGAAGCCACTGATAAAGAAAAGACGGGTGTTTTCACCGGCGGGTATGCCATCAATCCGGTGAACAATGAGCGCATCCCGATTTGGGTGGCAGATTATGTGTTGATGACCTACGGAACAGGTGCCATCATGGCGGTGCCGGCGCATGATCAGCGCGATTTCGAATTCGCACGCAAGTTCAGATTGGAGGTGCGGGTTGTGATCCAACCAGATGACATGCCCGCGCTGGATGGGGCTACCATGCCAGAATCTGTTTCGGGGCGCGGAAAGATGGTCAATTCAGGTGTGTTGAACGGAACGCCGGCAGACCAGGCGTTCAGGCAGGCTATCCAGTATGTTGAACAACAGGGGTTTGGCAAAGGTACTGTCAATTACCGCCTGCGCGATTGGTTGATCTCACGCCAGCGCTACTGGGGCGCACCCATTCCAGTGCTGTATTGTGAGAAGTGCGGGGTGGTTCCAGTGGCGGATGAGGATCTGCCGGTGCTGTTGCCGGACGATGTGAAATGGAAGCCGACCGGCGAGAGCCCGCTCAAACTGCATCCCACCTGGCGCTTTGCCGTCTGCCCGCAATGCGGAGGCAGCGCTGAGCGCGAAACGGATACCATGGATACCTTCGTGTGCTCCTCCTGGTATCATCTGCGCTACCTGAGCCCGGATGAGGAAAAAGCCCCCTTCGACCAGAAAGAGTATGATTACTGGATGCCGGTGGATAGTTATACGGGCGGTGTAGAACATGCCACCATGCATTTGATGTACACGCGTTTCTTTCATAAAGCCTTCCGTGATCTGAAAGTGGTGAAAGGGAACGAGCCTATGCTGCAACTGCGCAACCAGGGTCAGATATTGGGACCGGACGGGCAGCGTATGAGCAAATCACGCGGCAATGTGGTGGATCCGGACACACAGGTGAAACTGTACGGAGCGGATACGGTGCGCGCCTTCTTGATGTTTGGTTACCGCTGGGCAGAAGGTGGTCCATGGGAAGCGGGCAATATCACCGGGGTGCAGCGCTGGCTGAACCGCGTCTGGAACATCTTTCTGGATGAAGCAGAAACGGGCCGTTTTGATGAAAAAGATGTTACTATTCTGCGGCGCAAACTGCACCAAACGCTCAGGGCTGTGACCAGGGATTATGAACGCTTTGAGTTTAACACCATCGTTTCAGGGTTGATGGAACTCTCGAACTATTTGCAGGAAGCGCGTGCAGCGGGCGCGGCTGCGAATGTAGTTTGGAAGGAAGTGACCAGCATCTACTTGCGCATGCTGGCACCCATTTGTCCGCATATTTCTGAGGAGATTTGGAATCAACTGGGGCTGCCATATTCCGTCCATGCCCAGCCGTGGCCCGAGCTGGATGAGAAAGCCACCGAGGAAGAGGAAATCACCATCGTGCTACAGGTGAACGGTAAACTGCGCGATAAGATGGTGGTGCCGGTGGACATCAGCGAGGAGAAGGCGAAGGAGTTGGCACTGGCGAATGAAACCGTGCAGCGTTTTCTAGAGGGGGCTGCCCCGCGAAAAATCATCTATGTGCCGGGAAAATTGGTGAACATCGTAAAATAAGCTGAAATAACCTGTGCAGGCGCTTTCTTTGGAGGCGCCTGCTTTTTGTTTTCTTTGCACTGAGAAAAATCGACTTTCACATTATTGCAAGAGAAGCGCTTGACTTCTTCTGGGCAAATCCCTATAATACAATAGTGAATAAAATTGGCATAATATATTCACGATAGTGAATTTTCAATCATCAATGGACGCGGGAGAAACAATGGGAATTCCTCATAGCGAAATCTATGCAGCCATTTTGGAGGGTGATGAAGAAACAGTATCCGCGCAAGTTGCAAAAGCGATAGCCATAGGGGTACCCGCCGGAATTCTCTTGAACGAAACGTTGATACCGGCTATGGCAGAAGTGGGCGATCTGTTTGAAAGAGGAGAATACTTTGTGCCCGAGATGCTGGTGGCGGCGCGTGCCATGAAAGCCGGGCTGGCGATATTAAAACCATTATTGGCGGAAGCAAAGGATGATGCAATTGGCAAGGTCGCTATCGGAACAGTGAAAGGCGATCTGCACGATATCGGGAAGAATCTTGTTGCTATCATGATGGAGGGGGCTGGATTGGAAGTGCTGGATATGGGGGTTGATGTTCCAGCGGAACAATTTATTGAAATAATTGAGAAAGAACAGGTGGACATCATTGCCATGTCTGCCCTGTTGACGACCACCATGGCGAATATGGAAATTACCATGCGCATGATTGCCGAAAGGGGTCTCCGCAATCGTGTGAAGATCATGGTGGGAGGCGCTCCTTTATCCAAAGAATATGCGGAGAGCATTGGCGCGGACGGTTTTGCTGCAGATGCAAATCAGGCGGCAAAGATGGCCATTCAGTTGATGGCAAAATGAACGAAAACCAGAATATGTATCGGAAACCTGAGAATCGATCAACGGGGAGTGGTTCGAGAAAAAATTAGAAATCGGAGTGGTCCTTTTGGAAAGCCTATCATCACGAAAAAGAGTTGCACTTGCCATTCATCATCAGGAACCAGATCGGGTTCCTATCTCTCTGGGCGGTTCTGCCAATCATCTTACAGAAAATTTATATCGCTTGCTCAAACAACATTTTAAGTTTGAAGATAATGGACGCCGCACCCTGGTAGGTTTTTATTCAACTCCTGATTACACCCCACTGCTGGAATGTCTGGGTACGGATATGCGCTTTTTGCATCTGCGTCCGGTGAAATCGTTCATCATGAATCCTGTCGCCCCAAACTTTAAACCATTCGTCGATGAATGGGGGTTGAGGCATGAATTGCTGTCCGGTTTTTACAACCTGGGGGGAGAACCGCTCGGCTATCTGGAAACCATCGCTGATATTGAAAAATATGCATGGCCCGATCCTTATCTGCCGGAACGAGTAGGAGGATTGAAAGCTGAGGCAGAGCAGCTATATCATTTCACCGAATATTCCCTGGTGGGGCACAGACCTGTATATGGGAATGCCTGGGAAATGGCGCGCTTTCTGCTGGGAATGGAAAAAGCGTTGTTCATGACCGCTAAAGATAGGGCTTTGTTCGAGGCTTTCTTTGATAAGTTGAGTGATGTGCTGGATGGGTTCTATGAAGTCTTCCTAAACGAAGTTGGACCGTATATCCAGATCGTCGAGATGGCAGAAGATTTGGGAACCAATAATGGACCGATGATCAACCCCAAGTTCTATAGAGAAGTGATGTGGTCATACCATCGCAGAACGATCGAGCGCATAAAAAAGAAAGCCCCGCATGTGAAAGTCATGCTGCATTGTGATGGAGCGATCCGGCGTTTCATTCCAGACCTGATCGAAGCCGGGTTCGACATTCTCAACCCTATCGAATCGCATCTGATTGGCATGGAGCCGGCGGGTTTGAAGAAGGATTTTGGCATGGATCTGGTATTTATGGGTGGGGTCGACCTGAAAAATGTCTTGACAAAGGGCACCCGCAGCGATATCCAAAAGGAGATTCGCACACGCATTGAGGAAATGGGAAAGGGAGGCGGCTATATATTGGCGCCTTCGCATAATTTCACCAATGATGTGCCGCTGGAAAACCTGTTGACATTTTTTGAAGAAGGAAAAAAACTGGGAGTGTATCCGCTCTAAAGGTGTGAGGAACGATGAGGCTGGAAGAACTTCGCAATGACGTGCTCAAAACCGCTCGCGATTTAGCGAAATATGGATTGGTGTGGATGGCAGGGGGTACAGCTTGTGCTCGCGACGTACACAGTGGATTGGTGGCGGTTACACCCAGTGGGCTGGATTATGCTGATCTGCATGCTGAAGATGTCGTCCTGATGGATTTGCAGGGTGAGGTGATTGAAGGGCACCACAAACCTTCGTGTGCAAGCGAATTATGGTTGCGATTTTTTCGCAAACGGAAAGATCTGAATGCCATCGTCCATACCCATTCCTGTTATGCTACAGCGTTTTCGGTCGTCAACCAACCGATTCCTATCATTACCGAAACGCAAGCAGACTGGTTTGGAGAACCCATTCCCGTGGCACCCTATGCGCATGTAGAAGATGATGCGTTCCTGCATGATCCGGTAGAGGCATTGGGAAACGGCTACGGGGTTCTGCTTGGAAGACACGGCGTGTTGACTTTCGGAAAAAACCTCCGTGATGCTCTGGAGCGCGCTTTGACTTTGGAAGAAGCAGCCAAGACCTTCATCATGGCGAAAACGATCGGTACGCCGGAGATTTTCTCGGTAGAAGAAGCCAGGCGGTCGTTCGACTTTTATCATACCCGCTATGGGCAGCCAGGTAGGAAAGGAACATAGATGTTCAGGATTGATGAAGATTTCGTCCTGCTTGACGTAGAGGCGACGAGTGCTGATGAATTGATCAGGTTCATGTGTAAGGAACTTGAAGCGGCTGGCTGTATTCAATCTGAGCATGTCGACGCAGTATTGGAACGGGAACAGAAATTTCCCACCGGTCTTCCAACCAAGCCGTTTTGTGTAGCCTTGCCGCATGGAGAGCCCCACGGGGTCAATGAATCAGCATTATGTTTTGCCAGATTGAAAAAACCTGTTGTGTTTAAGAATATGGGCAATGCGTGTGAAGACCTGGATGTGCGCATGGTTTTTCTTCTGGTGAACAATTCCTCTGAAAATCAGGTTGAGGCTTTGCGAAACCTGTCTGAAATGTTCGGTGAATCGGAAAAATTATCAACATTGGCATTGCTGGAAAATAAAAAAGACGTTGCCAAAATGTTGTCAAACACGATACTTAAGTAGCAAAGGAGGTTCAAGGAAAACTAAACAGCAAACAATGAAAGGAGAAAACAAAATTGGGTTACAGAATTGTTGTCGCTTGCGGCGCAGGAATTAATACCTCCACTCTGGGTGAGGATATGATCCGTGAGCGGCTAAGCAAGGAAGGACGCGAGGATATCGAGGTTATTCACGTTCTCATGTCCAATATCGAAGCATATGAAGACAATATGGATATTTTGGTTTCCATGCAGCAGGTTTATAGAGAATTCAAGTGCCCGGTAGTGAGTGGCTTGCCTTTTTTGATCGGGACAAAAAGCGAAAAAGAAGCATTACTAGACAAAATTATGGAATTGGTAAAAAACCTGAAATAACAGGCTGGAAAACGAAAGAATCCTAACATAAAAAAGGAGATTATCAATGGAAGTCATAAAAACAGCAGTTTCATGGTTTTTAGGCTTAGGTTCCACAGTGATCGTACCGATTGTATTGATGATCCTTGGGTTCGCCTTTAAGGTAGAAGCGAAGAAAACGATCCGTGGTGCAATCATGACTGGTGTAGGTCTGGCAGGTCTGTTCCTCATTGTTGATCTGATCGTTGCTGCATTACAACCCGCTGTTGCAGCAATGGCCACTCGCATGGGTTTGAGCTTGACCCTGGTAGATGTAAACTAGGCTGATGCCGGCATAGCGTGGGGATGGCCCGGCGTTGCAGGCGTGTTATTGATCACATTGGCTGTGAATGCAGTGCTGATCTCTCTCCGGATTACAAAAACCCTATGGGTAGATATCTGGTCGTACTGGCATGGTTCCGCCCTGGCGGGGTTTGTGTGGGCGTTGACTGGAAATCTGTGGTGGGGTATTGTGGCTGGAGTTCTGTATCTCACCATAGGCGGTTTTCTGGGTGATTGGACTGCGAAAGATATCCAGGAATTTCATGGAATGCCCGGAATCAGCGTTCCTTGCGGAACCACGGTGCAGGCTGGCGTGTTTGCCAAGTTGATCACTCCCATCCTGGATAAGATCCCAGGTTTCAAGAATTGGGATGCATCTCCCGATGCGATCCGCAAGCGCTTTGGTTTGCTGGGTGAGCCGGTGGTTATGGGTGCAATTCTAGGTATCGTGATCGGCATTGCTGCCGGATATAATGTGCAGAAGATCTTAGGACTGGCGATGCAGGTGGCGACCATGATGGTGGTCTTGCCGCGCATGGTTTCCATCATTTCCGAAGGTCTTATCCCGATTGCGCAGGGCGTCATTGGTTTCATGCGTGAAAAATTCGGCAATCGGGAAATCTACGTTGCAGTGGATTGTGCGGTAACCCTGGGGCATCCTTCTGTGATGGCATCAACCGTGATCCTGTACATCATCGCTATTCTTTTGGCAGCGGTTCTTCCCGGAAATAAACTGCTGCCGATCGCTTCACTGGCAGTGATCCCATTCTGGGTTGGATCGGTGGTGCCCTACACCAAAGGCAATGTGGTCAAGACCGTGCTGGTTATGGCGCTGTACATGATCCCGGTCCTTTACATTGCCAGCGTCGTTGCTCCGGTCCAAACGCAGGCATATAACATGATGGGTCAATATACCGAAGAGATCGCCAAAGGAACGTTATTGGGCTCATTCGACATGGGCGGCGATCCACTGGGTTTCCTGATCCAGAATGTGATGCGCTTATTAGGTTTGAGCGTATTGTAAAAAGATCAGCTTGCATGGAAATGCAAGCGTGATCGCAGCAAGTTGGGAGAGCGGTTCGTACCGACTCCCAACTTGCAGGGGTTTCGGATACAACCACCGTCACGAAAAGATACGATAGGAATTTCTTGATGGGAAATCGAATGATTCAGGGATCACTATGTCCAGTTTTCATGTATGTGTGTTGGGAGGGTCTTGTGGCAACCGCATGGTCATCATTGCCGATCATCTTACCGAACTGTTCAGGCAAAAAGGCTACAATTGCACTGTAACCTCGAAGAGCGTTTGGGAATGTTTCACGTTTCCGCCCGCAGCGGATCTTTTATTGCAGCTTCTCCCCGCTTTTAGCGATGAAGAAATGGAATACCCCTCCATCAATATCCGCCCGCTGTTGCAGAACATCAACGATCCTGGTACATTGGAAAGGATTTTCTCGGTAATTGAAAGGGAAGGCAGCGTGTCTGCAATTCCAGCTATTGAGGAAACAGGAAAAGTCTAGATGTATTTTGATTACTGTGCAACAACGCCGCTATCCGATGAAGTATTGGAAGCCATGCGACCGTTCTGGCAGGAGAATTTTGGGAATCCTTCCAGCCTGCATATGGAAGGAAAGATTGCTGCCCGGGCATTAGAGCATGCCCGTTGCCAGGTAGCTGAACTGTTGCATACAGATAAAGAGGAAATCGTTTTTACCAGTGGAGCGACTGAAGCGAACAACCTGGCTTTGTTGGGGGTGTTGCGTCCCTGGGAAGATAAAAAAGCTCACCTCATCACAAGCGCAGTGGAACATCATTCTGTTTTGCACATAGCCCAAGCATGTGAAAGAATGGGCTGCGCGGTCACTTATTTACCAGTGGATGCGAAAGGGTTGATCTCTCCGCATGAACTGAGGCGGGCAATTCGGAAAGAGACGCGTTTGATCTCCATCATGCACGTGAACAACGAGATCGGCAGCGTTCAGCCAATAGAGGAAATCGGAAAGATAGCCGCAGAAAATAATCTTTACTTTCATTGCGACGCAGTTCAGGGGATGGGGTTGCTGGAGGTGATGGTGAAAGATGTGGGTATTCATCTTCTCTCAATCTCTGCACACAAAATGTATGGTCCTAAGGGCACGGGGGCGCTTTACGTCCAAAAGGGTATTCCCATTCAAAGTTTGATGTATGGGGGATCACAAGAAGGAAGGATCCGTCCGGGAACAGAAAATGTGCCGGGTATTGTAGGTTTGGGGAAAACTGCTGAACTGGCGAGCAGGCATCGGCATGAAAACAGGCTTTACATCGGGCAATTAAGAGATCGTTTGATCCGATCTTTAAGGCAAGCCTGCCCCAACCTTCTTATCAACGGGGCTGATGGAGATCGGGTTTGCCCGCACGTGGTTTCGCTCACCTTTCCAGGATCAATAGCTGAAATGATGCAAATAAAACTTGCCATGCAAGGTGTTGCCGTTTCTCTCGGATCAGCCTGTAATTCAAGAGAAATCGAGCCGTCTCACGTTCTTCTGGCGATTGGATTGAAGCGAGAGAGTGCCGATGCCACCATCAGGGTTTCGATCGGAAATAAAACCACGATAGAGGAGATCATACGATTATCCGAAATTCTCCCCAGCGTTGCTTCTGCATGTAGAATATAATTGGTTCGAAAATTCTATCGATCAGGATTGATGAAGCATGCGCGTAAAGCTGGATGAAAATCGAGATGATCTTCTGGCATATGTTGCCGAACTTTATTATGATCTAAAGTGGAACCAGGAGGACATCGCGAAAGAAGTGGGGGTAACGCGATCGATGGTTTCGCGTATGCTCAGCGAGGCGCGTGAAAAAAAGTTCGTAGAAATCACTGTGCACCGACCGCTTTCTTTGGATATAGAGCTGATGGATCGATTTAAATCGCTGTTTGATATCGAAGATGTTCAGATCGTCCACCAGTCTTTTCCCAATGATCTACGCCAACGAGAACGGGTGGGATGGGCAGCCGCCTCCCTCGCGGAAAAATTGCTCGCACCTCACACCGTGCTGGGATTGGTGTGGGGCACCACCGTAGCCTGTTTTGTGAATAGACTTGTCAGGAGCAACCTGAAACACCTGGAAATTGATGTGGTGCAGTTGGTGGGCGCGATAGCGTCAAGAGATTTCGCATACAGCGGTCTGGAACTGGTAAGAGCTGCCGCACATGCTCTGGGCGGACATCCTTATTATCTCAATTCCCCCTTCTATCTTGAAAATTCCGAAATGGTTGCCAATCTTTTGAAAAACAAGATCGTGGATGAGACCTTCCAGATGATGGAAAAATGCCGGTATGCCGTGGTCGGCATTGGTAGTCTTGCACCGGAATTAGCCAGCTTTTATCTTTCCGGAGATATCTCATCAGAAGAATTGGCTATCATTCGAAAGACGGGAGCCATAGGCAGCGTCTGCGGATTGCATTTCGATATCCGCGGCGAACAGGTGGCACAATTCTGTTCGGAACGAACAGTAACAATCCAACGAACGCAGCTTGACCAGATTCCTGTTCGGGTGGGCATGGCTTGCGGGGTTGGAAAAACAGAACCAATCCTTGGAGCGTTGCGCGGAAAATTCGTCACCCATCTGGTCACAGATAGCATAACTGCCAGACAGGTTCTGGAATTAGCCTATAAAAGCTAATCGGAATTCACGATGATGCGTCCCCAAACTGTTTTTATTTGAAAGGAGCCAACACGCACCTCTGGTTCACGTTGGCAGGTGATGTTGGTCATCTCCACCCCTGTTAACATACAGGTTACCGTTCCATTCGCGCTCCACAGGTTAATAAAAGCGTTCTCAGAATCTGTCAGGGTGGCTGTTACGCTGCCATGATCTGACTCTAGAAAGATGTCATCGTCAGCCAGCACCTGCCCCGAGAATTGAATAGATCCCACCACTGTGGAAGAATCGATATCACCGTGTAAAGAATCAAGGGTCAGCACACCGTGTTCACCTAAAACCGAGATATCTCCCTGCGAATCAGATATTGTGATATTTCCTCGCGCAGTTCGGAGCAGGATTATCCCTTGCATGTTCTCTGCAACCATATCGCCATCAACGGTTCTTACACTGATATTTCCGGATAAATTTTGCAAGGAAAAGTCTGCATGAAAGGCGTTGATCTCTACCTCAATCCCGCTCGGCATCGAAATGATGATGCCATTCTCTGTCTGTGCGTTTCTTTGACCTGAAATAATGAGCGCATGGTTTTCTGTGGAAACAGCGATACGTTTTTCATCCTCCTCCAGAAAATCGTCGTAAGAGACGTGGAGCCAGGTGTCGGGAGAAGGGATGACCGTGATGAGCATTTTTTGCGCTTCGATGGTGATGGTCTGGATTTCATCGGTGGAAAATTGAAAAGCATACTGCTGGCGAGAAAGGCTAGGAGAACAGTTGCAACAGAAGCTCAAGAGGAAAAAGAAAATGAAAAAGATTTCTCGGCGCATAGACTCTCAACAGGCAGATTCGTTAACGGTCCTGTTAGTTTAGCATTGATTCATTGTTTGGAATTGGGGAGGTTAAAATGCTTTCAGCCACAAAAAATGACCAGGAATTGTTGACAACGTTGTCATAGTTTGATATAGTATGGATGAATTCTGTGCGTGCGAGGTCTTATGGCAAAAAAATACGATCAATTGGCGATAGACAACCTAAATTCCTTTGTTTTTGGTAAAAGTCCATTTCCCGTTCGGCTTAACAATGGCTTCACCATCGGGGGTGGAGAAGTGTACCCAGAGATCAACTTTACCTTACCTGGCATGGCGATCAATACAGAAACCTTTTCTGAGGTGAGGAATCAGTATGCGCAAATGATCAACGATGTTGTCAAAAGGGCTGTAGAATTGCATGCGCCTGGTTTCAGCGTGGAATTTGAACTGTTGCCTGATCTGACGTTGAATCCGCAATGGGGAGCCGAAATTACCAAAATCTTGCGGGAAAAGCTGGACGAGGTTGAACAAAAAGAGAACATAAAAACCTGTTTGCGCGTAACTCCCAACGATATTCGCGAATTTGCGCGACCGCCCTTGATGAGGCATGGGAAGTACGTAGATGAGATGTTTCGCTGTTTCGAGCTTTGTGCAGAGGCGGGTGCGGACCTGCTGGCTATAGAGTCTACAGGAGGAAAAGAGATCCATGATGAAGCGATCATCCATGGCGATCTGCTCGCATCTGTTTTCGCTCTGGGCGTTCTGGGCAGCCGCGATATGAATGACCTCTGGCAAAAGATTGTCGCTATCGCAGATGCTCACAAGATCATCCCGTCAGGTGATTCGGCGTGTGGATTTGCCAATACCGCCATGGTTTTGGCTGAACAACATTTCATACCGCGCATCTGGGCAGCTTTGATCCGCGTGATGAGCGTTCCCCGCAGCCTAGTCGCCTTTGAACAGGGCGCAGTTGGTCCAAACAAGGATTGTGCATACGAAGGGGTGTATATCAAAGCGATCACGGGCGCTCCCATTGCACTGGAGGGTGCTGAAGCTGCCTGTGCGCATCTGTCTCAAATCGGAAATATCGCCAAAGCTGTACCGGATCTGTGGAGCAACGAATCGGTGCAGAATGTAAAGCTGCTGTCAGCAAGCGCTCCCACGGTTTCGATGGAGCAACTGGTTTATGCAACACGGCTTATGAACAAGGCGTCTGCAAAGGGACAGCATGCCGCCTTGGCTTTGCGCGATCTGTTCGTTGAATCAGATTCAACGCTGGATGTGCAAGCTTATGTGCTGCGACCGGATGTGGTACTGGAAATTTCACGGCAGATCATCCAAGAATCAACCGCTTACCTGCGTACCCGAGCCGCTGCCAGGGTGGCTCTGGCACACCTGCGCAAAGCCAGTGAAGATCAACAAATAACCCTTTCACGAGTAGAACTGCGTTGGCTGGATACCCTATCCAAACAGGCGGATCAACTGCCCGAATCCGAAGAGGAATTCATTGATCAAATGAAACGTCAAATTGATGTGTCCAAAGTGAACCTATCAGAGTATGATCTATAACTAGGCAGGTCAATACGTTGGAATCCATGAATGAAAGTGAGCTGGCATGAGTGATATTCTTTCAGAAATCTATCAGAGCGTCCTGGAAGGCGAAAGCACCACGGTCGCTGAAAAGATCAATCTGGCAATGGCAGAAGGAATCGCTGCAGAAACCATACTCAACAATGGAATGGTCGCTGCAATGAGCGAGGTAGGACGTTTATTCGAAGAAGGAGAATATTTCGTGCCTGAGATGTTGGTCTCTGCCAGAGCCATGCAAGAGGGATTATCCGTTTTAAAACCTTTTCTGGCAAAAGCTGATGTTCGATCGAAAGGGAAGGTGATCATCGGAACGGTAGCCGGTGATCTGCACGATATCGGAAAAAACCTGGTCGGCATTATGCTTGAGGGCGCTGCTTTCGAAGTGGTTGACCTGGGGACGGATGTTGCTGCTGAAAAGTTCGTGGAGGCTGTCAAGACGTACAATCCTCACGTGGTTGCTATTTCTGCATTGCTGACCACCACCATGAACAATATGAAATCGGTCATTCAGGCTATTGAAGCAGCGGGATTGCGCAAGAATGTGAAGATTATCATTGGTGGGGCACCCATTACAGCCCAATTTGCTGAATCCATCGGAGCAGATGGATATTCACCGGATGCAAGCAAAGCTGTGGCGCTTGTGCGAGGGCTGATTCAGTAGCTGGGGGTCAAAGCGCCCTGTGCACGTTGATCAGATCCCTGCATTGCCTGTTCAATGCGAGAATGGATGGCTGGTTGATGCACGAATTACCAGATGGGAGGGAATCACTCTTTCCCGCTCCTCAATTTCTTTCCCTTCTAACAGTGTTACGAGCATGGAGAGGGCTTGTTCTGCGATCTCATTTACCGGATGGTGAACCGTAGTTAGTCCGGGCCAAACGTTCTTTGAATTGGCGAGATCGTCGAAACCGCAAACGGATATGTGCTGTGGAACAGAGAATCCCATTTCCTGCAGTGCATAGATTGCTCCAAAAGCCGCTTCGTCATTCCCGCCGAAAATAGCGGAGGGTGGTTCAACCTGGTTCATGGCAATCTTGGCGGCTGTATATCCTCCATCAAAGTTGAATTCAGAATCCAACTCCAACTGGCTTTTTGGGGCGATGTGGTAATGCTCCAGAGCCCGGCGATATCCCAACAGGCGTTCCAGACTGGTTCGATGATTGCGAGGTCCTTTGAGGAATGCGATATTGCGATGACCGAGATTGATGAGATGTTCGGTCATCAGATAGGCACCTTGAAAATCGTCTGCGGTGATGGCAGGGACTTCAGGCGATGGATTGTAGGGCGATATCTGCACCAGGGGAATGTGGGAGTTTCGCACCAGGTCCAGCACGAACTCGTCTGTATCGCAGGGGGGAGTGGTGATCAGACCGTCAATACGCCGTTCGTTGATCAAACCAGCCAATTTTTTCTTTGAGCGTGCTTGCGATGGGAAGTAGGTCTGGATTAGAATGTCGTAATCATATTCATACCCCACTTCCAGGGTCTTATTAATCAAGGCAGATTGGTAGAAGCCGCTTGTGTGAAGCAAAATGCATAACATGTAAGAACGGCGCTGTACCAACCGACGAGCAGAAATGTTGGGCGCATATCCCAACAGATCAATTGCGTTTTGTACACGGGCACGCATGTCTTCGGCTACATGCGGTTCATTATTGACCACCCGCGAAACCGTCTTGATGGAGACCTGTGCCATTCTGGCGACGTCTTTAATAGTTGCAGTCAATTGATGCTCTCGTATAACAAGGGTTTACTATAGGATTTATTATAACAATTCTATATAACTAGATAGTCGGGCACGTGCTATTTCCAAAAAAGGTGACGTTCTGGCAAAATTCAAGCAATATCTGCTGATAATACTCGGAGCTGGAGTCGTCTGCATTCTGCCACTTTTCTATCCGGAGCGCTTTACCAGTAGCGACGCTGACTTAGCTGTGCATCTGGATACCTGTTTCCATGATGGTTGGATCTGTTACCTTTATTGAATAGTAGTTTTTTGAGGTAATGCTCCTTTTGGTAGCTTGCCCACTGCGTGATAAAATAGTATGAAGTTATCTCATAGTAAGAAAACGTGGAGGGAATTTGAGGCAATGAGAGAACGATGGGTAACCCTAAGCAACCCGTAGTAATCTTTTCTAATGTTTTCAAGAGCTTTGGAACAGTGCAGGCACTGCGTGGTATCTCGTTTGAGCTACTGCCCGGAGAAGCTTTCGCTATTCTGGGGCACAATGGAGCTGGCAAAATTACCAGCATTCGCTTGATACTTGGTTTGCTGAAACCGGATAGTGGTGCTGTGCGTCTTTTCGGGCATGATCCTTATCCCGAGGATGAACTAAACCGAAAGCGACGTCAGCACATCGGCGTCGTCCAGGAAGAAGATCGTTTGTATTTGCAGATGAGTAGCGAAGAAAACTTATTGTTCTGGCTTGCTCTCTATGGTGTGCAAAAACAGCAGCGGAAGGAACGGGCGTTTTCTGCGCTGTCGTGGGTAGGTCTGGAGAAAAGGGGGCAGGGGAAAGTGGGCACTTATTCCAAGGGGATGCGCCGGCGATTAGCCATCGCAAGAGCCCTAGTGTTGGAGCCTCAGGTGCTCATTTTAGATGAACCTACGGTCGGTCTGGATCCGGAGGCACGAGTCGAGGTTCGCGAACTCCTGGAGAGGTTGATACACCGCGAGGGGCTCACACTGCTCATGACTTCCCATGATCTGGATGAAGTAGAAAAACTTTGCAAGAGACTAATAGTTATTGATCATGGGCAGATGTCGCTTGCTGGCACCCTCTCTGAATTGCGTGCCGGGCAGCAACCAGAGCTATCTATCAAATTGGTGCGCGAGGGGGAGGGAATTATTCACGAATCTCTGTTTCAAGAGTTGACCGCTTTGCCTTTCGTGACGCGGTTGGAATTGAATGGCAATATGCTTACAGTTATGTTGAACAAAGGTGAGGAGGAATTTATCAGCCAGGTGGTCGCTAGGCTAGCTGGGGCAGGTGTTGGGATTGCGGAAGTTGAGCTTTATCAACGCTCGCTGGAAGAAATTTACTTACAGGCCACTGCGAACCACAAGGGAAACAGTGATTAAGGAAAATTCAAATGAATCCGATGCTGATCTTGTTTCGTAAAGAACTTGGTATTGCCAAGCGGCCAACATATTGGGCGAGTTGCCTGCTCATGGGAGCCTTGATGATCTGGATTTATGTGCACACTCCTATCGAAACCATAAAAACAATAGCTCAGACTTCCCCTCAAATTGCAGACTACCTAGCGACAAGTTGGCCACAGATGTTTGCTTTGCTACAACCTTTGTGGTTATTTCTACTGACCTGGTTGCTTCTTTCCTCAGAGGTATTTACGATGGAAAAAACAGATGGTCGCTTGGAGATGCTGCTCACCACACCGCTGCACTTACGTGAGATTTGGGTTGCAAAATGTTTGGCGTTGCTCGTGCTTGTTTATCCCTATGTTCTCTTGGTGAGCTGCCTAGTATTTGGTTTACAGTCCTATGTCTGGCCTGTTCAGTTAGGGTTAGATTTCCACATTAGCACTGTTACGTTGTCAATGGCTGTCTGTGTTGGTCCGTTGTTGGCTTTTGGATTGGCAGCCTTGCTCGGTTTGCTTGCCCTGATGGTAAGTAATGCCAATGTGCTTCAGTCGATATCTTTTTTCGTGACCTTTGCAGTTGGCTTTGGTGGTAATTACGCGTTAAGTGCGTTGCAGAAACAAGCAATGAGCAACTTAAGTGAACTCATTTCTTGGCCAGTGGTCAATGTGTATTTGGCGATAGCGCTGATGCTTTGGGTGTTAATCTTGTTGCTGCTACGGCGACTAGACAAGGATCATGTAGTTCGTTACATGGCATAATGGAACCCCAAAGCTAGCTTGTGTGTCTGTTATATATCTGCAATGTGATTTTTTGGAATTATTGGGTGAGGATGCTCTACTAGGACATTTTAACTTTGCCACTACATCTAGTATTATCTGAATTGCATCTTTTCCCCAACTAATAATATATCTATATCCCTCCGAATTTGTTTGATATTCACTTCTTGGTCACTTCCCGCATTAATTATTTCGTAAAAGTTCGCTCCTAGTAATTCTATAAATAAATCAACTATTTTCAGACTCTTCTATCCATTTCGTCTCTGTACATAGAGATTCTTTGCCCTTATCAAGTATTCGCGATCAAACGCGATAATATTAATAGCCTCATCAAACGTAAACCACCTTGCATCGATGAAGTTTTCTTTTTTTTCAGGATGGATCTTTGCTTTATTTGTCAATTTATATACAAACAGATGAACAATTTTGTAGTGTGGTCTTTCATCGCCTGGCAAATGAAACGAATAATCACTGATCCCGATTTTTCCTACAAGTTTCGGGATTCTATTTAGTGTAAGCTCCTCTTTTATTTCTCTAAGTGCTGCACGTTCAGGTGTTTCATAATTCTTTAGTTGACCCTTTGGCACATAAAAGCCCCATTTGGTTTTTGAACTAGTGCTACGTATAATGTCCCATCTTTGGGAGATTCATAAAAAAATAAAACCTCCTGCTGATTCATGCCTAACAATTTCATCCTTATGCCTAATTTTATTCATAATAAGCCACCCTTTCTATTGGAGATCTTGTTTTATCTTCACAATAGTTATAAGACGTCTTCTCGTATAATAGGGTTTACTATAGGGTTGATTATAACAATTCTATTGGATAGATGGTCGGGCACAGACTATTTCTGCAAACATGGCGTTCTGGCTCCATCCTTGAGCTCCATTGCTGATGCCGGTTGAAGTTCTTCCTTTCTACCGCATCTCCTTTTTGTATCTTGACAATGGAAATATTGTTGTGTATAAATTCATTCCAATAGAAACAGACTGATGATGACCCACTTTATTTCACTGATTTTCGGAATGTGCATGTGTATGACCTTACAACAGGGAGCAGGAAAAACCTGGTGGTCATGTTGTGGCTTATCCCGATCCATTTGAAATGTCAACCATCAGTGAATGCTCCCCAGCGAATGTTGGTGGAGCGGATTCTACAAAAAACCGAGAAACTGCTCTCGGTTTTTTTTTATTTCAAAACCGAAAGGAGAAAGGTAATGAAAATCGCAGATGATGTAACAAAGTTGGTGGGGAATACCCCCCTGGTACGGCTCAACCGTATTACGGAGGGAACTGTTGCCACAGTGGTTGCAAAACTTGAATTTTACAGCCCGGCTCACAGTGTGAAAGACCGGATTGGTGTGGCAATGATCGATGCGGCAGAAAAAGCTGGCAAGATTAAACCCGATACCGTAATCGTTGAACCAACCAGCGGAAATACGGGTATTGCTCTTGCAATGGTAGCAGCGGCTCGAGGATATAAGCTCATCTTGACCATGCCTGAAACGATGAGTAAAGAACGCAGAATTCTGTTAAGGGCATATGGAGCAGAATTGATCCTGACACCCGGCAGTGAAGGCATGCCTGGCGCAGTTAAACGGGCGGAAGAATTGACAGCCAGTGACCCAGACCGTTATTTTCTCCCTCAACAATTCAAAAACCCTGCTAACCCGGAAATTCATCGAGAAACCACCGCTGAAGAGATCTGGAAAGATACAGATGGAAAGGTGGATTTTTTGGTTGCGGGCGTTGGCACTGGCGGAACCATCACGGGGGTGGGCGAAGTGATCAAAGCGCGCAAACCGTCGTTCAAAGCGATTGCTGTTGAACCAGATGCTTCTCCCGTCCTTTCAGGAGGGCAAAAAGGGCCTCATCCGATTCAAGGAATTGGTGCCGGGTTCATTCCTGATGTGTTGAATACGAAGATTTACGATGAGGTCATTCGCGTAACGGCTGATGCGGCTTTCGATACAGCCCGCCGGGCTGCCAAAGAGGAGGGATTGTTGGTTGGGATTTCTTCTGGTGCAGCCATCTGGGCAGCGCTGCAGGTTGCCAGAAGACCGGAAAACGAAGGAAAATTAATTGTTGTAATCATCCCTTCGTTTGGAGAAAGATATTTAAGCACTGCCTTATTCGCGGAATTGGCTGATTAGTTGATTGTATGGTTGAAGAAATGAAAAGACCCTCTGTGCAAATCGCACAGAGGGTCACTTTTTAATAGAGGTTAGCATGTGAATCAGGTTCGCTTGCCCAGGCGCGCATCCCGCCTTTTAGATTTCTGACATTTTTGAAACCCGCCTCGATGAGAATTTGCTTTGCAATCGAAGATAAAAATCCAATATGACAGATTAAAATGATCTCTTGCTGCCTGTCCCATGCTTTCATTCTTTCGGAAAGCGAATGAAAGGGGATATTTTCGGCTCCTGGGATGTGAGAAATTTGAAGTTCAACCGGATCTCGCAGGTCGATCAGGCGGATAGGTGCATGCTTTTCCATTTCCTCTTTCAATTCAAGCGGTGTTATTCCTTGGGGATCTTCGGTGTTCAAATATTGATCGCGGATAGGCATGCGGCAGAATTGCTCGTAATCGATCAGTCGGGTGATCTCCGGATTGGAGCCGCAAACTTTGCAGGCAGGATTTTTAGGAAGTTGAATGGTCTGCATCTTGCATTCCAGGCTGTCATATAGAACCATCTGGCTGTACAGGGGAGATCCAATATCCAGGATGAGCTTTACTACTTCGGCAGCCTGTAAAAGACCGATGATGCCGGGGACAACTCCAACCACACTGGCTACGGAACAATTCGGCACGGATTCTGGAGAGGGGGGGACGGGAAAGATGCAGCGATAACATGCCCCTTTCTTTGCGTCCAGCACTCCCAGTTGCCCATCAAAGCGGTACACGGCACCATACACATAGGGTTTTCCGCTCAGTACGCAAAGATCGTTCATCAGGTAGCGAGTGGGAATATTGTCGGTTCCATCAATCAAAATCTGATATGGTTCGGCGATCTTTTCTGCGTTGTTCGAAGTGAACAGCTCTTCATAGCCATCCACTTGAATTTCAGGGTTGATTGCCAGCAATCGGTCGCGTGCTGACTGTACTTTGGATGTGCCGATGAGGTTGGTGCTGTGGATTATCTGGCGCTGTAAATTAGACAGTTCGATCGTATCGTAATCCACGATCCCAATGCGACCGATTCCCAAGGCTGCCAGATACAGAGCGATGGGAGATCCCAATCCACCGCATCCGACGATCAAAACCGATGCCTTTTTCAGTTTTAACTGTCCTTGCAATCCGATCTCTGGAATTACAAGATGGCGCGCATATCGTTGGATTTCTTCTGGGCTGAGATCAAACACCTGTTGCATGCTCATCTGATTGTTTCCCGTTATCCACATAGTGGTGTGTAGACTGTATGATGCCACCGCCCAGGACCAAGTCGTCCTGATAGAAGACAATGGACTGTCCGGGCGTGGCGTACGATTGTGGATATTCAAATCTTACTTCAATGTGGTCTTCATCTGTAGGGGTGATGGTACAGGCTGATTCTTTCTGATTGGAACGCAGGCGAGCAAGTCCATTGATCGGTTCCTGTAATTTTTCAAACGCGATCCAGTTTGTATGCATTGCCGTAAGAAGATCGACTGCCAGATGTTCCTTTGGTCCCACCGTAATGCAGTTGGTAAGTGGATCTATCTTTAAGATATACAAAGGCTGGCTGTGCCCGCCATTCAAGACACCTTTCCGTTGTCCGATTGTGAAATGGTGAATGCCTGGGTGTTCACCAACGATTTGACCCTGTAAATCGATGATCTTGCCTGGCTTTCCCTGTGCTTTTTCAAATATGCTCTTGTATCCGCCGCCATCCGTGAAATCCTGGCTTTCT
>OFEK01001110.1_pt1 | contig 20122 bp, 25 predicted proteins | sample 1521131 | NCBI WGS metagenome assembly OFEK01 (sample SAMN05720209, study PRJEB24109) | activated sludge metagenome | isolation source: Anaerobic digester | place: China | collected 2015-12-16
TCAATAAGATTCTTGTTATCTGGAATGGCCGAAACTGATTCAGGAAAATGTATTGAGTACCATTCTCTAATTCGCTCAAGAAATAGATTGATTGTTTCATCAAATTCATTAAGTGAATACACTGCATGAATAATAAGTTTGTCTTTTTCTCCTAAGAGACTTGTGACTTTCATTCTTGCTAATTCTTGGAGAATAGATTTTTGTTTTATTCGGTATTCGTCTTCATTAATCATGGCTTTTTCTAGGTTGTCAATATGGTGTTCCCTAAATGATATTCCGCCTTCATTAGGAAATATGAACTGAAATAAATTTTTGTCTCTTAATTCATATTCTGAGAAAAAAGATGAGCCAGAATTTCTTTCCAGGATTTTTTTCAATTCAAAAGGAAGTTTACCATTTTCAAGTTTTATGAGTGATTTAACTGAAGATTTTGTATTCTTAGAAAATGCTTCAAAATCATTAATCTTGCCTTTGTTATCCACAAGGTAAATGCCATTTACGTTAACACAAATAAACATGTATTCACTATACCCCAAATATACCATTTTTTTAAATGTTTTTTGGATTGTTGCTTCTTTTCAGGAGCTTAAAGATGCCTAAAACTGTTAAAATAAGATAAAGAAACACGCCTGCAAGAAAACCTGGAACGAATTCTTTTATCTCGTCCATCAAGAAATAATTCGGTACAATATATCTATCAAATATAACGATCAAGATATTTATCGCAAAAAATATAATTATTATAAGCCAAACTAATTCATTCGGTTTTTTAAATCGATTTAAGATTAAACGGCCAATAATCAACCCTAAAATCAATGAAGGGATTAAGATAAAATATTCATAAAATAAAATATATATTTAATATAATAAGATTTTCTATTGAGATTATCCTGCGCCAGAGCAGCCGTCATCCCCTGGATTATATTCTGCCTTTACGCCAACAATTCCCGGAGTGGAGTATTTTCCACAGCACTCCTCAATTAATTTCTCTGATTTCAGCTCTTTGCCACATGCTTTGACATCATCAATAGAGGATTTAGTTATGTCCGATATTTTTTCTGGAGATATTTCGCCTCTTTGGTATATAAGTGTAAGAATCTTTGATTTAAGTTCACTATCACATCCCATAAACACACCTATAAAAAAATAGAAAAAATAATATATAAATTTATTGACCAATTGGAAGAATTTCTCTACCGTATGTTTCATTGATTACTTCTGCTGCAGATAAGTATAACGCCGCCAATGCAGTAAATATTCCTTCATACCCTGCTATTGTGTGCACAGTGTGATTAAATTGTCCTATGGCTAACAGAAAGAAAAGAATTGTCAAGGAAATGAATACTACCTGCAATGCTTTATTTTTCTTTAGAGTAGCTACTGTCATATAGGCAGTGAAAAGACCCCACGCACCTAGAAATACGGCAAGTCCTGCCTTGGGTACTGGCGCTATTGCACCTGAAAATTGAAGTAAAAACATTAGTGCGAGACCAAGCCAAAAGGCACCGTATGAGGTGAACGCAGTGGCACCAAATGTGTTACCTTTTTTCATTTCCCACATACCTGCATATACTTGACATGCTCCACCATAAAATATACCCATCGGTAAAACCATTCCTATACTTTCAGCAGGAATAATCTCTGCATTGACAAAATTCAAAATAAGGGTGGTCAACCCAAACGCAGCAAGCCCTAGTGGGCCTGGATTAGCAATTTTCTCTGACATAATAACCAGTTTTAGGAACAAAACTAGTATATAAAAAAGTTACTGTTTACCCTCAAGAACATCTTGGATTACTTTATGAATCTGCTTAACGAGGAAAGGTTTTTGGATAACAGTTGCAGCTCCAGCATCAATTGCTTCTTTGAATCTTTCTCTGTATGCAGATACACCTATTACAGCAACATTTGGATTTTTTGCTTTGGCATGTTTAGTAACTTCAACTCCAGATACATCTGGAAGTCTTATGTCCACAATAATAACTTCTGGATTTTCTCTATCAAAAATCTCAATAGCTTCTCTACCACTCTCAGTAGTAAACACAATATAGTCTTTACTAAGAATTAGATCGTATAATTCAAGAAGTTCAACTTCGTCTTCTACAACAAGTACCTTTAGCATTATAATATACAGAATCTATTTATTTAAAACTCTTTCTGATTGTAATTTTCTTATAAGTTAATTTTTTAAACATCTTTTAGATGGGTGGTATATGGAGAAAATAAAACTTGATTTTCATATCCATTCTTATTATTCTCCCGATGGAAATATGAAGCCTAAAGATATTCTTGAAACTGCAATGTATAAAGGTCTTGATGTCATTTCTGTTACGGATCACAATTCTACAAAAGGCGGTATTGAAACAAGAGATTACGCTGAAAAAAAGGACCTTTCCATAAAAGTCATAGTCGGCCAAGAAGTAAAAACACTTTCAGGAGAGATTATTGTACTAAATCTTGAAGAAGAAATTCCTAAGAACATGACTTTAGAAGAAACTATTACATACGGAAAAAAAGGCTTTTTGATAGCCCCGCACCCTTTTGATAAATTTAGAAAAGGCATTGGGGATGATCTAGATTCCATTAATGAAAAAATTGATGCCATCGAAATTTTTAATAGTAGAACTCTTTTATCTGCCCACAATAGACTTGCAGAGGCCTATGCAAAGAGTAATAATATTCCAGGAATAGCGGGATCAGATTCTCATTTTTCAGAAGAGCTTGGTTCCTCTTATTTTATTCTAGAATCTAAAAGGACAACACCTTCTATATTTAAAAATATAAAAGAAGGAAAAATATCTATCCATGGCAGACAAACTGGGGTTAAACCCCATTTGAAGACCAGCATGATCCCATTTTTCAAATAGCTTGCCTTATTATTTCTTTGATTTGGCTTGAATATATTAAAATTGTATCATTTGTTGCTGTAACAGTAGGGGATGAAAGCAAAACAAAAGATAACAGGATAATGATAAGTCCTGCATACATAAAAGCAAAGTTTACCTTTGTCCCTAAGTAATCCTTAGATAGATTGTAAAACAAGATTGTTGGCACTGACATAGCTAGTATTAATATGAACACCACAGGAAATGCATACATGAAGAAGGATGCTAGTAAGAATCCTACTAGTAATAATGAAAGCGGGAATACCCTTAGCTTGTTTTCTTTAATTATTTCTTTAGCATTGGCAGTGTTATTCTTGTAATATAAGAATAGAAGCGAGTATCCTATTGATAATGAGATAACAAATGGAAAGGGGAATCCATTGAAACTACTTGTAAAAAGGAACCAACCGCTAGAAAACTTTAGTATCTGTATAGCTGTAATTAGCATCAAACCGCTATTTTTGTGATTTTTGAGTCTTATTGATGGGTAGGAGTATAGAAGATTTAATGCAATTACTGCTGCAAATATGCCAAAAAATCTCATTCCTGCCAAAAATGATAATGTTGTTCCTAATACTGATAATACAATAATAAGGTACTTAGCCGTCTGAATTGATATACTTCCATTGGCTATAGCTTTCCAAGATATTTTCATCGAATTCTTTTTATCATCTTCATAATCAGTAAGATCATTAAACAGATATATTGCCCCTAGGCCCAAGGACAATCCTGACGCTCCTAGCACTATTTTTAGTAAATTATAGTCACCAGTTAAACTCGCATATATAATAACTCCAAACAGAAACTGAAGGATATTCTTAGGGGCGTTAAGAGTGGCAGAATTATAAATAATTGCCCTATAAGTCATAGAATTACTCAACATAAGTTGATTTATAAATATTTCCTTTTGAGTATATATAGGATAATTAAAAAATATATATAAATATAGGAACTAGTACGAACATAAAATGGGTGGCATACTACAATTATTTTCTATAAGAGAAGTGAGCATATCTCTTGAATTTTCATACCACTCCGGGTCATCATGTTTTGTCCGGGATAAAAATCTTTCAGAAGTTTTGTCTATAAGAAAGATTCTGTCTTTTTCCTTTTTCTCCCACACTTCAATTTCTCCTTTAACTGAACACATACTGCCCAAATAATAACATGATTTAATTATAAATCCGTAGGCTTGATCAAATTCGTTTGCCATGGATAGCCTGATTGGGGAGTGAGTAAAAGGCTAGAGGGAGTGTGAGTTACTAATTTTTAGTATACAAATAATAAGATATTCTTTATTTTTTAATATAAAGGGCTATTAAAGCCTTAAATATCCTAAAGCTATTTTTATGCCCCACATTAACCATATAAATAGATTATATAATTTTTTTGAATAATGCACATCGCAATGACTAGGCATAGGTATATACTAATTTTGATACTTGCATCAGTTATATCTCTTGCTTATTATGTTCCTCACTACGGACTGATATACGACGGCGGTTTATATGCCTCTTTAGGATATTCTTTAGTTAGTGAAAATGGATATTATTTTAATGGCTATCCTGGTGACGTACCACCAATTTTGCCTTTTTTTCTAGCTCTTTTCATAGGGATTTTTGGGGAAAATGGGATATATTTGGTAGTGCCATTATTTTCCATTATTCACACAATTCTTTGTTTTCTCATTTTAGAAAAAAGAGTATCTACGGAATTGAGTTTTTTAGGTTCTTTGTATGTTTTTTTTACACCTATTATTTTTTACGATTCAATTAATGTAATCCGCGAAATACCTTTGTTGACCTTTGTCATGGCATCTTATTTGGTCTTTTTATGGAAAGATGATTCATACAAGAAACATGCCTTATTAGGCATTCTAAGCGGAATAGCATTCTTAACAAAATCAGTTGGTGTGATATATACATTTCCTATCATTGTATATTATTTGATCAAAATGAACAAAAAAGTTGCAATTAACATATTGTCTTCAGTATTGATTGTACTCCCATGGGCATTATGGTCTTATTCTCATTTTCAGACCCCATTTGTTTCTCATTCTGCTTACCTATTGCCACAAATGGGCTCAAATATCACTACATTTTTCACGAGAACCTTGCCCATATTCTTCTTAGGCTCATTTTTGCCCATATTGCCTCTTTCAATTTTAGGCATAAAAAAATCAGAGAAAACATTTCTATTATTTGGATTTTTCGTATTTTTATCTGCCTTTGTATGGCCTGTTCAAGAGGCAAGATATCTTCTCGCAGGATATTTTCTTCTAGTTTATTTGGCATTGTTATATCTTAAAGATAAGAGAAAAAATAAAGTTTTAGCCTTCATGGTAATAGCGGTATTGTTCCAGTTTGGTGCAACTGTTACCATTTTAAAAACTAATGTTGTTTCCTATGGCCTTCTGGATGAAGCTGGGCATTGGCTTAAAGATAACACAGATGAGGATTCAAAAGTGATGGCACAATCATATAGGCAAATATACTATTTTTCCCACAGGAAAACTTATCAAATACCCCAAGATCCATCAATGTTTGAAAGGACCCTCGAACGTTGTAAAATAGAATATGTTGTCATTGATTCCTATGAAAAAACAACTCCCGAATACGCAAGAGAATTTTTTGGCAAATTAGATCCATTGATCACTTTCAAGGATAATTACGGAACCGTCTGTATCTACAGATCCCCTTATTACAACTCTAGTAAAATTGACAACTAATTATTAACGGCAAATGCCTCGAATTTGAATAAGAACCCTGAAAAGGAAAACTTATAAATATACACGACAAATGTCTAATATTGTATCAACATTCGGTGATAATTTATGGCTTTTGGCGATAGATGCGATGGCAAACAGATAAGAACACTGTCCAATTATAGGCGAGTTTATCCATTTGTAATGAAAACAAGGACCGAATCTGCAATATATGCAGACTTTGAATTTGAAGTTGGCAAAACTTTGGAGTATATGGAAAAAGCAAATGCGGGGCTTAGCGAAAAAAGAATAAAATTTTTTCACATTTTCATTGCTTCTCTGGTCAGAACTGTTGCAATGAGGCCTCAGTTGAATAGATTTGTTATGGGTAGAAGAATATTTCAAAGAAATGCCATACAAATTTCAATGATTGTTAAGAAAAAATTGGATGAAGAATCAGAGTATTCTAATATTAAAGTTACTTTTGATCCAAGAGATACTTTGGATATGGTAATTCAACGAATGGCCAAGTCTCTTGAATATGGTAGAGGGGACGAAAAAAAGCATGAAGAAAAAGAGATAGATCTTCTTATCAAGTTCCCTGATTTTATATTAAGATTTATTATTTGGGTGTGGAGAGGTCTTGATTATTATGGAATTTTACCCGCTTCAATTGTCAAAGACGATCCAATGTATGCAAGTATTTATGTCACTAATCTCGGTAGTTTGGGGCTTGATTCAGTATTTCATCACCTGTTTGAATATGGCAATACCTCAAATTTCATAGCACTGGGCAAAATTCACAAAGCCCCTGTAGTTGATGAAAACGATGAATTAAAGGTAAAGGATGTGGTTAGAATAGGATACACACTGGATGATCGTATTAGTGAAGGGATATATTTTGTTAAAGCTATTGAACTATTCAAGAATTTTATGCAAAATCCTGAAATATTAGAAAATCCACCTTCTGAGGAAGATATTAAATCTTTTTTGATTGAGACGGAGGGAAAATAATGTACGAAAAAAAACCATGGTTAAAATACTATGAAGATTATATCCCTGAATCCATTGATTATCCTAAAAAAACTATGTATGGCGCCGTTTATGACGCCTCAATGAAATATCCAGATAGAATCGCCTACGACTTTTTAGATCGTACTTCAACTTACAAAGAGTTTCTACACGATATAGATCGGTTTGCCAATGCACTTTATGCTCTTGGCCTTAGAAAGGGCGATCGAATTACCATTTGCATGCCAAACTGTCCCCAGGCGATTATTTGTTTATATGCTGTAAACAAGATTGGTGGCGTAACAAGCATGATACACCCTCTTTCTCCGCCAAAGGAAGTAAAGTTTTACCTTAATATAAGCAACAGTAAGTATGCCATCACCCTTGATGCTTTTTATTATAATTTTAAAGACATACTGGGCGATACATCTGTTGAGAAACTTATTCTTGCAAAAATTACGGATTATTTGCCACCTTTAAAAAAGATCGGATTCAATCTTACAACTGGAAGAAAAATAAAAAAGGTTTCCCCAGACTCCAAAGTATTTTGGTGGAAAGACCTAATGGAAACGGATTACCCCGAAATAGAAAGGGCAAAAATAGACACTGATGAACTTGCAGTTATCCTTTATAGTGGTGGAACTACCGGAGTCCCTAAGGGTATTGAACTCTCAAACTTCAATCTAAACTGCCTCGCAATGCAGGCTTGCGCACAAGGGCCAATTGTAGAAGACGATTCAGTTCTTTCAATTCTACCCATATTTCACGGCTTTGGATTGGGTGTTTGTGTACACACATTTTTGATTGATGGCGGCAAATGTATATTAGTCCCTAAGTTCTCTGCAGACACAGTTTTGGATTTAATAAAAACAAAAAAACCAAGATATATCGCAGGTGTCCCAACTCTATACGCTGCACTTGCTAGAAATCCTAAGATCTCCAAGATTGATTTCAGCTGTATAAAGGGCGCATTTTGTGGAGGGGACCACCTACCTCACGACATAAAAATAGAGTTTGAAAATGCAGTTGCAAAGTCAGGAGGGAAAGTTGTCTTAAGAGAGGGTTACGGATTGACTGAATCTGTAACAGGCGTTACAATAATGCCTAAAAATACATATAGACAAGGAAGCGTAGGAATACCTATTTCTGACATTATTATTAAGATAGTTAAACTTGGTACCTTTGAAGAAGCCCCACCAGGAGACGAGGGCGAAATATGTGTCAGTGGCCCCACCCTAATGAAGGGATACCTAGATCATCCTGAGGAAACAGAGAAAACACTCAAAATTCATCCCGATGGAAGGAAATGGCTACACACGGGAGATGCAGGCTATATGGACCCTGACGGATTTATCTATTTTAAGCAGAGACTTAAACGAATTATTATATCCTCTGGAATTAATGTTTACCCGTCTCAAATCGAAGACATACTAGACAGCCACCCTGCAGTTGCTTTATCATGCGCTATCGGAGTCCCCCACCCACACAAAATGACAAGTGTTAAAGCTTTTGTATCACTAAAAGACCAATCTATGGAATCAAAAGAATTTGCAAAAGAACTCATCGAATACTGCCATGAACATTTGATAAAATGGAGTTGCCCAGAAGAGATTGAATTCAGAAAAGAATTACCTTTGACCTTAATAGGAAAAGTTGCTTATGGCGTCTTAGAAAAAGAAGAGCTAGAAAAAAGAAAGAATCGTGAAATGGATAAAATACCTAAAGGAGACGCCTTCCCTGAACCAACGATAGACATATCCTGCTCATCAAGCCTAACAACGCCAGACAATCCTTAAATTATTTATTTTTTCCATATTTACTTGCAACAAAATCTATTATTACTCCGTAGACTATTCCGGCGAAAAAACTTGGCACATCTCTAAATTCAGTTGAAATAAAGATAGCACTGGATACAATTAATCCGAGTAAAGCACCTCTTAATAGAACATTCTTATGTCCCTTTGTTATTTGAATATTGTCTGCGAGGCCTATCAATAATCCCATGACCACCCTGTTATACCACATACCAATTAAAAAAATATAGTTTTCATATCCTATTCTAGCGCCTACACCTATAATACAGAACACGCCTAGAATTGCGCCGGTCAATAAACCAATTAAAATTCTTTTGTTATTTATCATTCTAGTTCACTACTATAAATTATAATCAATAACTATTTAAATTTTAATATTTTAACAATCTAAGGGTATTATGAAAGAAAAAGTCAAACTGACAGAAGAGGAATGGAAGAAAAAACTTACTCCTGAAGAGTACCATATTCTGAGGGAAAAGGGAACTGAAAGACCATTCACAGGAAAATATGTAGATAATAAAAAGAAAGGAAAGTATGTTTGTGCCGGATGTGGAGTTGAGCTATTTGATTCTGATTCTAAATTTGATTCTGGAACGGGGTGGCCAAGCTTTACTGAAGCTTCTGCCAAGGGCAATGTAGACGAACATGAAGATTTAGATTATGGAATGGTTAGGACTGAAGTTACTTGCAGTAAATGTGGCGGGCATCTAGGGCATGTATTTGATGATGGACCTAGGCCGACTGGAAAGAGATATTGTATGAATTCTGCATCACTGAAATTTCAAGAGGAGAAGTGAAAAACTTGGAATTTAAGTTTAAAACATTGAAACAAAAAGTTATCATCCCAGCAGATCCAGATGATGTATATGGGGCAATTATAGACGAAAATAAGCATTCGGTTTTTACAGGCTCCAAAGCAACATCCGATCCCAAGGTAGGGGGCAAGTTCACCGCGTGGGATGGGTACATCTTTGGCAAATATGTTGAACTTGAAAAGGGGAAAAAGATAGTCCAGGAATGGAGCACTACGGAATGGCCGAAGGGTTATCCTCCATCGATATTTGAACTAAAATTAAAGAAAGCCCAAGGTGGAACTGAAATAGAAATGACGCATTCTAAAGTTCCAGAAGAACAAGCAGATGATTACGAGCAGGGATGGGAGGATTATTACTGGAAACCTTTGAAAGAATATTTCAAAAAATAAAATAAATTTAGCTGTTTATATAGACTGAGTATGGGTCTGTTAATGCATAAACATTAGCAAATCCTTTGTTTGCAAGGAATTGGGCATTTGTTACCGCAGCTTGGCTAGTACTGCAGTATACTATGATTTTTCTATCACGCGGGATACTTGAAAGTACTGACCCCAGTTCAATTCCAGTTATATTGACAGCCCCAGGTATGTGGCCAGCACGATACTCATCGGAGTTTCTCACATCTATGATAAAAAGTGGCTCGCCGCTAGCTATCCACTGTTTTAGTTGAGATGAATTAATGACATGATAAGGTACTGCTGTGCTACCTGTATCTTCTACAATTCTATCTATCAATGTAACAAGATTACTCTGAACTGCGAAGTTAGTATTTTCTCTATCGCTTCCTGCAATCACAAAGACTTCCTGTTTAGAAAGCCACTGATCCCTCTTTTCATAGAATATCTGATAGCCCCTGATATTTCTTAGATTGTAGCTTTCATTTGGAGGCAATATCTGTAATGATAAGAATCCTGTATGCTCCGGTGAATCCGGCCCCCCGATAATGATCACATAGGGGTAGGAGTTATAACCTGAATCTGTTCTGCTAAAGTAAACAATATTCATACCTCGACTTTGAAGAATAGAGATTATATTGCTGTTAAGATTATAGTCTATAGAATTTGCAACAAGCGCAACATTTTTTTGAGCGGATACAATACCAAATGAAGATGCCGCCAAGAATAATATTATAAAAACAGTCAGTATTTTTCTCATTTTACCACCCTAGTTCTTTCAGTTCCATACTTTGAATTATAAAGACAAACTTTCATAAAAATTCCCCAATATAAATATTATAATCTTCAATGTATAAAAATGTTTGGTAATAATTCCAAATTATTAATATAGTCAAAAATATTATATAATGAAAGCTATTTTTTTAAAATGGGTACCATGGAAGCGACATCTTCAAAAGACAGATTTCTTTCGTCCTTAAAAAAAGGAGACATAATACTGAGCAATAATAGAAAAAATCCAATTGAAACATTTATTTGTAAAACCGTACAAGATTCAAGATGGCCCCATTGTAGACTCTATATTGGATATAATAAAAGCGTTGAAGCCACTATTGGAGGAGTTCAAGTAAAAGAAGCTGAGGAATACCTTGATACTGATGAAATGCTTATTATTAGGCCCCCAGACTACATAGATAAAGACAAACTTGTTAAAGATTGCATGATGTACCTAGGATTAGGATATAGCTATTTACAATTTATCCGAACAGGAAATTTATTATTAATAAAAAGACTGATCAAGAAGGATTTAAGAAAATATTTTAGGATAGACCTTGATAAAAATGTTGTTTGCTGTGAACTCATCGCATATGGATTACTAAAACAAGGATATGAATATGAAGTCACCCCTAATTTTTGCTTCCCCGATCAGTTTGAGGATGACCCAAGAATGGAAGTTATTTTGAAATATGTTCCGGAAATTTATTCCGATACCAAATAATTAGACTATCAATCTTCTTTTCATTAGCCTTATCGATACTAAAAAGAATATTATTGTTGCGCCTAAAATCCACAATAGGCTTGTTATTAATGAAAAACTGTATATTCCAAGCGTCAATGCTCTATTAATTATAACTATGTGGGCCAATGGCAATATCGCCAAAGCTACATACTGGATTGCTTCCGGCAAAACAGTCATTGGAAAAAAAGTTCCGCTAAACAAAAACATTGGAGTAATAAAGAGAAAACTTGGATAGCTTAATGTGTCAATTGTTGGGCTTAATGCAGTAAAACACATGGCAATACAAGAAAACAATAGGCCTCCGAGAAACGCAAATGGTATTATAAGTAAAGATGATGGCATTTCCACAACACCAAATGCCAATAAAACAGGGAGCATTATTGTAGCATAAATAGTGCTTCTAGTTGCGCCCCAAAATAATTCCCCCGCGATAACTTCTTCTATTGAAATTGGGGTAGAGACCATTGCATCAAAAGTCTTTAGATAATACATTCTGACAAAGGAAGTATATGTACACTCAAAAAATGAAGCGTTCATTACAGATATGGAGACTAAGGCAGGCGCTATAAATTTTGCATATGGTATACCATCAACATTTTCTATAAATCCACCTAACCCAAATCCCAATGCCAATAGGTAAAGGACTGGTTCTAAGAAAGGAGGGACAAAATTAAGTTTCCATGTCCTAAAAAATGTTACAATGTTCCTTCTCCACGGTTTCAAAAATCTATAGCTGAGCCCTAACATATTATTCCCTTAGCTTTCTCCCCGTTAGTTTCAGAAATACATCCTCTAAAGTTGCAGGTCTTGCTGTAACACCGCTGTCAACGCATTCCTTGAGTATCAGATTAGTTATATCGGATATGTTTTCATTATATATTTCTACACTTTCATTTGCCACTTCATAGTTAATATTATTTTTTTCAAGGCATGCCTTTATTTCCAGGGTATTATCCGTTTCTACTATATGTTCTCCGACATATTTTCGTACAAGTTCCTTCGGAGTACCTTCAACTAGTATTTCCCCATTGTCCATTATAACTAATCTGTCGCATAATCGTTCCGCTTCTTCCATGTAGTGAGTCGTTATAACGACAGTTATCCCTTTTGAGGAAAGATCCTTTAATTTCTCCCAAATCAGATGCCTTGCCTGAGGGTCAAGACCCGTAGTTGGCTCATCTAGAATAAGGAGTCTTGGATCATTAATCATTGCCCTTGCTAATACAAGCCTTCTTTTCATCCCACCAGAAAGTTTTTCGACTGAACTATCTTTTTTTTCTGTGAGTTGAACATACTCAATTAATTGATTTGCCCTCTTTTTAGCCTCTTCTATCGGTATGTCAAAGTATCTTGAATACTGGATAAGATTTCCAAGAACAGAAAAATCTGGATCAAGATTATCCATCTGAGGGACTACCCCCATCAGTTTCTTGATTTCTCTTGGATTTTTACCAATGTCTAACCCAAACACCTTAAGATCGCCTGAAGTTTTTGGTGAAACGCATTGAATCATCTTCATCGTGGTAGTTTTACCCGCCCCATTTGGCCCCAAAAATCCAAAAACCTCCCCTTCGTTTACCTTGAAATTGATTTTATTGACGGCAATAACGTCACTGAATTTCTTTTCTAGATTTTTGGCTTCAAGGACAATGCTCAATAAAACACCAGTTTGGAAGATTGTTCCACATTATAAAAGTCTTTACTATTCATATTTGGATTAATCGATTAATTTAAATATCCTAAGGTACTATTCTAAGTGGGAGAATAATGGCATCTATTGTATATTTGTATCTTGCAATAGCCAATTTTGTTTTGCTTTTGATTGTGTATTCCTCCTTTGTAAAAAACAAAAATAAACTCAAATTTCTCTATGCCCTCGGGATAACTGAAGTCTTGTGGGTAGTACTGTATTTATTTCCTTTCAGGAAACTCACATCTGACTTTGTTGATTGTATGGTAAAACTAATCTGATTGATTCTATGTTAAATGATTCTAATTATTTGAAAGAGCATCTGAAATTCAGCCCAATTACACCCCTTCTCTTATCTGACAATAAGGCCCTAACATATTTTGTGATGGGGGATTTATTAGATGAAGATCCAGGCAACATAGAATCATTGTGGGAATTAAAAGAGGCGATATCAATACTGAATAAGCAACAGGAAGATGGGTCTTGGAAATATTCCGGGTGTAAAGAAGAGATTCGCTTCCAGAGGAACTACAACCAACTTGAAACATATAGAATTCTCCGTGTTTTAGTTGAAAAGTATGGCCTAAACAACACAAATAATGCTATTTCAAAGGCTTGTGAATTTCTCTTTTCCTTCCAAACTGAAGAAGGCGACTTTAGAGGCATATATGGGAATGAATATACGCCAAACTACTCTGCAGGCATCTTAGAGATGTTAATAAAATCAGGATATGAAAAGGATGACAGAATTGATCTTGGGATAAAATGGCTTTTATCCGTGAGGCAGAATAATGGCGGATGGGCAATACCCTTCAGGACCACTAAACACAAGATTAGGGATTCCATGTGCGAAAAAGAGAGTCCCATAAAAAATGATCCAAGTAAACCTTCTTCCCATTTGGTAACTGGGATAGTCCTAAGGGCTTTTGCAGCACATAATCATTACCGAAAATCAAATGAACTAAGAAAAGCCGGCGCATTCCTCAAATCACAATTTTTTAAGAAAGATAATTACCCAGATCACAGCTCATCTGATTACTGGGGGAAGCTAGCTTACCCTTTCTGGTGGACCGACATTGTTTCTTCTCTTGACTCTCTTTCCAAGTTAAAATTTACCGCTGAGGATTACAACATCAAGATAGGGCTAGATTACTTAATTGAAAATCAAAGGTCAGATGGAACTTGGAAAGCGTGCTACGGCCTCCCAAAAGACGATGACAACGATGTATGGATTACATTGGCTATTTGCAGAATATTCAAGAGGTTCTATTCGATTTAAAAGAATCCGATAGTTTTAAATATTGGTAATTAGTATCTTTGTGTAATAACGGTGTCAATTATGAGAGGAAAAATTGCTATATTAATTTCTTTGTTAGTTATAGTATCTTTTATATCAGGATGCACGACTTCTGAAGTTTTTGTCAATAATAATGAGTTTTACGGCTGTATACAAGAGCCAGTTATAATGGATGATGAAGTGCAAAGTGGACTAAATCAATTATATGGACAATATCTAGCTGAATGCCGACAGGAGTGTTCCACATGCAATTGTGAAGTTGAGTCTAAAATATACATTGCCTTGAATTTGGAAGAAGGATGGGAACCTGGCCTTTTTGGTAAAGAAGTAACATTGCCATTTACATACAATATTAAAAGATGCCTACCTTCACAACATTATCGCCTTAATAATGCGGATTTAGGTCTAGATACCACAAAATGCCCTGAAGAATTCCAAATTTTAAGATTTGAGGATGATACTACAATGAGTATATTTTCTCTTCCATTTACATCACTTATACTGTATGTCCCCGTATTCACTGATAATTATGGATGTAGCCCAACTTCCTTTAGAAATCGAAATCTACCACCAACTATTAATTGCCAACTAAAAGAGAGTTATCTTTTAGTTATTAACTCAGAGTCTCCCAATCTAATTATCAATGGCAATCAAATTAATCCAATAGATAATAATGGCAACTTTGTTTACATCATTTATTATTATTCTGGATGGGATAAATCTTTGATTGATAAATTCCTCCAGGAGTTCAATGGACCTTTTAGTAATATATCTAGCGTCCATACATATAATGATATTCCTTCTAGTATCAATATTACTTATGACGAATGGGAAGGTCAGCCCACCACAGATGTATTCCTATATAGAGAATGTTGCTGGGACTGTAATTCAAAACCACAACTTCCTGCAACTATCCTGTATCCAAAAGTCGATATAGAAAGTTTCACATTAAATAATGGAGATGCTATTATAAAAGATGGAAAGGTAGTCTCTTCCTTTACCATTGCGCCCGGGGTTCAAAAGCCAATTATAGGTGTTGAAAACAGAGGATTCTTTACCCAAAACCATGTTTACATAAAATTCGTTGGATTGCCAGATGGAATAGAAGTGATTACAACACCAGAATTGCAAAAGATAAAAGCACACAACATTGGAACCGTATGAAACTACATTTACCGTTGGACCAAATGTGCCTTCAGGCACATACAAGGTATCATTGATTGCATACTCTCCAAATGGAATACTTGATACAATTATTATGGATCTAGTAGTTCTATAATATTTTCTATTTTTTCTAAATTTTTAATTAGACATATATAGTACAAACTCAAAGAAAGATAGAGATGATAAGAAATAAATTAATGGATATAGGATATACTCTCTTACTATAAATCCCCTAATTAAATATTCCATCACGGAAATAACAACTAAGTGTGCCAAATGCAATAGGACTGTTTTGGAAGAAATAATAAACAGCATTGAAACTGAAGAAGAACCTATAATGTGTAGAAGGTGCACTATATTATTCCACTTTTATAGGCCTTGGATCCATATTCTAAAGCTTTTTGGATTTGCAGTTAGCAGGAATTCTTTAAAAACTGTCCCAACTTTTGCAGAAGGTTACTCCCTTTCGTCGTATACTAACGGCGTGCATTCCGTTCTAGAAGGAATAAACTCATTTGGCCTGAAAAAGCCACTTGTATTCAATTCACCAGTTTCTGTGATCTTGGAGCTTACAAGATATTGTAATTTAAATTGTAGCTATTGTTATGTCAATACTTTTGATTTTGATTCAAAAAAAGAAAATCAATCAGATCTATCAACTGAAAACTGGATTAGGGCCATAGATAATCTAAAGGCTGCAGGAGTGCTATCTCTTGTCTTTTCAGGAGGCGAACCATTACTAAGAGAAGATTTTTTTACAATAGCAGATTATGCAAATAATCATAATTTTACAACATCACTTGCAACAAATGGAACACTGATAGACAATGAAATGGCCAAGAATATCAAAGAATCTGGGATAAACTATGTAGAAATAAGCGTATTTAGCGCTATAGAAAAAACAAATGATGCCCATAGAAAAAAAGATTCTTTTAAGAAATCCATCAACGCAGTTAGATTTTGTAAAGAACAAGGGCTTAACGTTGGTCTGTCCTTAACTCTTACTAGTTTGGTAAAAGATGAGATTCAAAACTTCTTGGAACTTGCAAAAAAAGTGGGCGCCGATGTATGTATTTTTTTAAATTACGTCCCTTCAGGAAATGGAAATGATATTTTGATTATAGATAACGGCGATAAGGAAAAAGTTCTAACAGAAATCATAAATAAGCGTAAAGAGTATGATCAATATTTTAGAAAAATAGTAGTACTACAAGCTCCAGAAATCTCTCAGCTGCATTATGAAAAACAAAATAATAAAGAGCTCATGCAAATCGGATTCACCAAATTTGATAAACCCGGTTGGGGCAGATACATAGAATATGTTGGAGGATGCTCCGCAGGCAGATTCCTTCTGGCCATATCAAATGAAGGAACAATTATGCCGTGCCCTTTTCTAAGAATGGATTTAGGCAATATTCTAGATGGAAATCTTAAATCAATATGGAAAAATAATGATGCCTTAAACCAAATGAGGGATAGAAATAACTGGGAAGGCAAGTGTGGAGATTGCAAATACAAAATAATATGTGGTGGGTGCCGGGCAAGAGCATACATTAAATCAAACAATATCTTAGCAGAAGATCCATCATGTGCCTATATGGGCTAAATAACTCTAAAAATCTTGTTGTCAATATATTAGAAATCCATTCAACATGCATTTTTAACTAGTTTACCCTACCCTAATCAGTTAAAAAACCAGACTTTTTTCTCTGAATACGTCCTAGAACCACAATATATCCTCTCGATGATATGTACCAGCCCCTCTTTTTAACCCCCTCAAATTTGCCAAAACTCTATAAAAATTTAACCCATTACTCAATTTTTTTTCAGCGAAAATTTCCAGATGCAACAATATATATTCTATAAAGTATATTATTATATATTTATTGCAATACTAATTTATATTTCTTGTAATTAAATATTTGATATTTTCAAGTATAGATAATTATATTCGAACAACTATTGATTATTTGGACTAAATTTAAATACTTAGAAACTTATTAATTATGAAACCAAATTAATTTTAAAGTTAAAGGAGGAATAAATGAAGAAAAATATTTATATTTTGTTGATAGGAGTATTACTAATTTCAGTAGTCCTTGCAGGCTGTTCGAGTCAAAAAACAACTACTACTCAAGAAGTCACCATCAATCTTATGGCAAAGAACATGGCGTTTGACAAGAGCACAATAACCGTACCTCCAGGAGCACATGTGAAAGTAATATTTAATAATCAGGATAATGCGGAACCCCATAACTTCGCAGTATACGAAACTTCAGATGCAAAAAATTCCATATTCGTTGGAGCAATAATCGCAGGCATGACATCTACCACTTATGAATTTAACGCCCCAACAAAAGTTGGAACATATTTCTTTAGATGCGATGTACACCCTTTAATGAATGGACAATTCATAGTGCAAACTGGAGCGACAGGATCTGCTAGCGGATCTGGATCAGGTTACTAGTAATAAATTCTTAGGTCTAAATGGCCTTATTTTATTGAATAGCTTTAATAAATAAAATATTTACTCAAATAGGACGGACTAATCAATTAAATACTCTATTCTAGAAACCTCCATCACTCTATTTTTAAATCACTAAATAACTCAAATTTTTCTGTTTAGTAACAACAATATATATTTTATAATATATATAATTAAATAATTATTGCATTTATTTTTAAAAATATTAGGCCATACTAAAATTCATATTTCTGAAAAATTTGTTAAAAATAACCCGAAGCTATCTCTGATAAAAGTTTAAAAATCAGTAAAATAACAATATATATGATAAAGAATATATTTTTGAATAATTATTGCAGAAATTATAAATATTAAAAATATTTACTTTTCATTTTCTAAAGATCTTGAGATTGAAACCCAATTACCATATTTTTAATTAGTAGTTTCTTTTTTCTAGCAAAGCCATCATATTAACTCATTATTTCTGATAGTATCTTACTGTTGCAAGTAACCTATGCTCTTTTGAATAATCGAGTGATATGTGATATATTTGAACACTCTGCTTTATATTTATATAAAACAATTAACATAATTGCAATAATTATATAAAACTATATTTTATATAATATAAAAATATATAATAATTGCAATATATTATTATTTGTCATGTTAGTTATGGAATACCAATACTATATTTTTTTCTAGTAAAGACAAATATTAACTATGAAAATGGAATCGGAATTCATTTACCAACTTTTTTGTAAGTTAACTATAAATAGTTATTTACCCCCAGTTATTATGGTGAGAACATGGGATTAATGTCTTGGATAGATAAAAAATCAGGAAAATTAAGCGCCTGGGATATTGCATTTGTTAAAATTGGCGCGATGATATTTGGCCTTATTATTGGAGCTTACTTCCCAGCTTTGATAAAACAGTACGTTATACTGCTTATAGTACTCTTTATACTATTTTCCACGAAACCACTTTATGCGGCATTCAAATAATACCTAAAATTCTTTTTTTATCTAATTAACCCGGGCTTATTTGAATAAAAAGAAGGCTTTTGATATCTAAAAATAAGTAAACTGTGGCATGTCCTAATTAAATAATGTCGAACGTAACTATAAGGGCCCTTACCTACTATTAGCCTTATTGTAGTCCTAAGTACTACTAAAAAGTCCCTAAAATCGTCCTTTTTTAGCGAAATTTACACGAAAACCGTCTATGCTACGTATAATATACATTATACGCAATAAATTATAGGATAAATACTAGAAAAAAGCCAGGTAAACAGGCTATTTAGGGCCTATTTTACCCATAATTCACATTATCCCAAGAAGTTAAAAATCTTATTATTCGCAAAACGGTTTTTTTAGTCGTTTAGAGTAGCTTAGTAAAAAATAAAATCATAGTATAAGGGGGTATTTTTAAATCTAAAAGAACAAATAGTCTATGATATTATGGTCGGATCTTCGAAAGAAGTTAGCGAATATATTAACAATCTGCCCGAGGATAAAAAAGAGATTGTAAAAGCGCTTAGAGAGATTATTTTATCTATTGACCCTAGCCTAAATGAATCATTAAAGTGGAAGCAGCCAGTTTATTCGAACAAGGGGGATATATGTTACATTTTTCCTACTGGCGGCCATGTTAATCTAGGATTTTACAGGGCAATAGAGCTTAAAGATCCAAAGAAATTACTTCAAGGAACTGGAAAGACGATGAGACATATCAAGATAAAGTCTTTAGAGCAAATAGATAAAGAATATTTTTGGGAATTGGTATCCGATGCCATTTCCAAAGATAAGCAGTAATTGCAATAAATTTTCATTATTATATCTTTTATTATATTGTTTTGAATAATATTTGCAATTGAATTAATGCAATTATTTTACATTAGTATACTATATAGAATATATTTTTATAAGATTATTGCAATTTTTCTTTATTTTTATTTTCTCTATTCATCATGAAGGGTAAAGTTGTGTATGAGGTAGCTATTAATCCAATCCCAATTATACCAATAACTCTTGCAATGGATACAGTATTTTCGCCGAGCAGGGTACCATTAAACATCAAGAAAGCCCCTAGCAATGATAATAAAACGCCTATTATGAACTGGACAGTCGCCCTTTTCTTATGAATATTACCTTTATCTCTGGTGGAAGATCCTTTTGGACTTGCAAATGCCACAAATAGCGCTAATCCTGCTAAAAGAGCACCTATGATAATTAGTACTATTAGCAGATTTGCCATATGAATTATATGCATAATTACTATTTAAGTCTTTTGTTTATTAGGTAAATTAGTAAATATAATATATTTTAATGAATATTGGTAATGTGTTACCAAATATTATTA
>OFEK01001118.1_pt1 | contig 19978 bp, 21 predicted proteins | sample 1521131 | NCBI WGS metagenome assembly OFEK01 (sample SAMN05720209, study PRJEB24109) | activated sludge metagenome | isolation source: Anaerobic digester | place: China | collected 2015-12-16
TTTCCTTTAAATCAAAATTATTAATATGATGAATATGATGATGAGTTTGATATATATTGTTCCGAAGATAGGGATTATAAAGGCTATAGTTACAAAGATAATAACTATAGATATAATAGTTATAAAGATAATAGCTATAGAGATAATAATTATTATAGCGATTATTATAATAATAAAGGGCACTATAAAAAAGACCATGAAAACAGTTTTACTAGAAACAGCTCTGTTGGCAAGGCAAATAGCAAACCAGGTACAAGCAGCAGGGTAAAGTTTAATATTGGCGATTTTGTTATGCATAAAAAATTCGGAAAAGGCGTTATAACTAATATAGAAAAAGAAAAGGAAGATTACAAGCTGGAAATAATTTTTAATAATGTGGGGATGAAGAGGCTTATGGCAGCTTATGCAAATCTTGAGAAAATTGATAAATGAATCCACATATAGACTGAAAATGAGGGGTGCATATTTTAAAAGTGAAGAAATATTTACCAGTATTTTCTTTACTTAAATTATATGCACCCAAAAGCGAGTCAACATATTGACTGCTGACTCACAATAAATTCAAAAGGTCTAGGGGCTTTTCTATCAGAGCTTTTGCTCCATTAGCCAGTAGCTCATCCTTTCCTCTGAACCCCCATAATGCACCAACCGCATACATACCTGCACTACATGCAGTCTGCATATCTGTACCTGTATCACCAAGATAAAGAATTTCTCTGGATTGCAATCCCATAGTGCGGGCAATTTCTATAGCTCCTGCGGGATCAGGTTTCCTGGGTATGTAATTCCGATCACCATAAACTGCTCTAAACTCCCAATTAGGGAGCAATTCCTTTATCATAAGTTTAGTGAAGTTATCAGGCTTGTTGGATAATACCGCTATATGTACATCCCTTGAAGAAAGTGCATCAAGCAACTCAGGAATACCCTGATAGGGACGGGTCTTATTATTCCACCTTTTTTCATATTCCTGCTTCATTTTACCGGCGTATTTCTTTACCGTTTCTGTATCTCTGTATTCTTCCGGGAGGGATCTAAATACCAGCTTTTCCATGCCATCCCCTACGAAATATTTGTAGCTTTGAATATCATGAGCCGGGTATCCCGCATCTTCCAGCACTGCATTCATTGAATCAGCCAGATCATCAATAGAATCCAATAATGTACCGTCCAAATCAAAAATGACTGCTTTATATTTTATCATTTGTAACCACCTTCCTTTATGGTTTGTATAGTTTGTGTATTTCCCCAATAAATTAGAAAATTACATTGCGAAATCAAAGTTAATTTTTGCAGTTGATCTACTATTACCTTATATTATACCACAACTTGGCATTGTTTAGTTAAAATATATGGAACATGTTATGCTCCTTACCAATATTTTCTTCAGATAAATCAAATGCACCCAATAAAATTAAATAAATTGTGCCAGTCAAGGAAATAGGGTATAATTGTTAATATAACGAGGCAATAGGTGTCCTTCACCTCTGCTGATGTGTTATAAAAGGCTCTAAAGATTCTAACTCAAACAATCTACAAACTGACTTTAAACTGGCTTTGTATGAAAATTGATTTCCAGGGCTTAAAAAGAGAGGATTTGGGATGAAAAGACTTCCATATAGTAGGAAATATAGAAGCAATATTTTACCGCATTAACTAAAAAAGGTTGGTGAAAACAATATGGAAATAATTATAAACAATGGCGTGACACCGTATGGCAGAGTGATAACAACATTAAGGGGAGGGTGCCCTGATAAAATACCTTTTACAGTATATGAAAATATGTTACCCCGGTGTGCTGCTGAAAGAGACCTTAGAAACAGAGGCCTTTGCATAGTTAAACGCATAACCTCTTACAATATTAGACGACCCAATGTAAAAACGAAATCCGTTCATTATTTGGATGAAAAAGGCAGGGATTTGATACGCACAATTTATGAAACACCATATGGTGAGCTTTCTACTCTTGATCAACCTGCGGGTTTTACATCATGGCATCATGAAAGGTTATTTAAATCCCCGGATGACTATAAAGCTCTTCTATTTATGATTAAAGACAGTATAATCGAGCCTGCATATGATAATGCTTCAAAAGTTGTCAAAGACCTGGGCGAAGATTTTATTGTACGTGACAATCTACCTTTGGAGCCTATGCAAAATCTTGTATCATCATACATGGGAGCAGAAACATTTTCATATGAATGGATGGATAACAGGGATGAGGTTTTGAAACTCTATGATGCATTTGTTGATGTTGCAAGGAAAATTTATCCCATTGTTGCTGGTGGACCATTGGAATTTTCAAATTATGGAGGGAATGTAATACCTCAGGTAATAGGAGTGGAAAATTTTAAAAAGTATTATGTACCACACTATAATGAAGCTGCTGAGATATTGCATAAGAAAGGCAAACTTATAGGGTGCCATCTGGATGCAGATAATAAAATTATTATGAATGCAGTTGCGGATACGGATCTTGATTATATCGAAGCATATGACCCCGGCATAAGCCCTCCGGTTAAAGAGGCACGTAAAATTTTTGGCAGCAAAGTATTATGGATCAACTGGCCGAGTGCATGGCACTTGAATTCAGTTAATAATGTTTTAAAGGATACTATTAAATTAATTGAGGAAGCAAAGCCGGGTAATGGATTTATTATCGGCATAACAGAGGATGTGCCTGAGGAAAGATGGAAAGAAAATTTTCTGGCAATTATGGATGGTATCGACAGTTGCAAATGATTGCATGTATAGTATATTATGCATAAAATTGGTAATTACAAATAACTATATGTGTGATATATTATGTAAAAATTTTTGGATGAATGTAATTATAAGCAGTTATTAAAGTGAATAATTACTAATTGAATAATTAAATGATGAACATAAATATATTACATAGGTATTTGGAGGTGTTTTATGGAATACAGAGTTTTTGGTGATAAAATAGTTGCCCGAATTGATAAGGGAGAAGAGATTATTGAATCTATAAAAAAGATCTGCATTAAGGAAAAAACAGCACTTGGTAAAGTATCTGCTTTAGGTGCGGTAAACAGGGCTAAAATAGGGCTGTTTGAAACAGGCATAAAAAAATACCATTCTGCAGAACTATCGGGAGATTTTGAAATAACTTCATTATCAGGTACAATAACCGAAATGGATGGAGAGCCTTATCTTCATATACACATTAACCTTGCAGGCGCAGATCACAAAACATTTGGGGGACACCTGAACGAGGCATATGTAAGTGCAACCTGTGAGCTTGTTATTGATGTCATTAATGGACGGGTGGGAAGAAAGTTCAGTAAGGAAATCGGACTTAACTTAATGGAGTTTTAAACTGGCTTTGTATGAAAATTGATTTTTAGGGCTTAAAAGGAGAGAACCAATAGATCCTGAGTATTTCGCAATATTTGAAGTTAAGTATATTAAAAAATCAGAGTATGAAATGTATGGCGAAAAAATTGTGGAAGAAAAGAAAAAGGAAGCTACAGTACAAATTATGAAGTATCATACATCTGGCGAGCTTCAAAAATTACCACAACTTAAAAAGTGGGCGCTTGTATTTGCAGGGGATAAATGTGTTGTCAATAATGAAATTATACTATAGGGAGCCTGTAAGGAATTTTGTATTGACATCATATTTGCCATGCATTATAATATATTTAATTTACCGATGTATAACTTTACAACTTTATCACGGTAAAGCACCAATTGAATTGAATAGTTGAGGTGTTATTATTGCCTAAGTGGAAAATTTATACACCGGAAGGTGTACAGGATATATTAATTGACGAGTGCTATATTAAAAGGAATATTGAATCCAATATCAGAGAGGTATTTAGAAAAAGCGGGTATATGGAAATTGAAACTCCTACTCTGGAATTTTTTGATACCTTTTCAGTAGATGAAGACTCTACTCCCCAAGAAATGATGTTCAAGTTTTTTGATCATCAGGGGCGAATACTGGTTTTAAGACCTGACCTTACCATTCCTGTTGCACGGGTAGCAGCCAGCAAATTTAAGGTTGCAAAATACCTCCTGAAGATTTTCTATGTGGGGAATACCTATAGATATAATGAATCAGGAGGAGGACGGCAAAATGAATTTACCCAGGCGGGTGTTGAATTGATTGGCTCTGCAACACCTGAAGCAGATGCAGAGGTAATTGCAACAGCTATTAATGCACTTAAGGCTGCCGGAATGGAGAATTTTCAGATAGATATAGGCCAGGTGGAATTTTTTAAGGGGTTAATGGAAGAAACAGGCCTTCCTGAACAGGATGTGGAACAGATGAGAATACTAATAGACCGAAAGGATTTTATAGGAATAGAGGAAATAATTAATCATTGTAATATTGCTGAGGAACTAAAAGAATTGATTCTTGATCTTCCACGTCTTTTCGGGACTATTGATGTTATAGACAGAGTAGAAAAAATTGTTAAAGAAAAGCGCTCTTTAGATGCTCTAAATTATCTTAGAAACATACTAGGCATATTGGAAGATCATGGACTCGGCAAGTATGTTTTTATTGATTTGGGAATGGTCCAGAGTTTAAATTATTATACAGGTATAATATTTAGGGGATTTACTCATGGAGTAGGCTTTCCAATTTTAAGCGGAGGAAGATATGACACTTTGGTGGAAAAATTTGGGGCAGGGCGACCGGCTACAGGTTTTTCCATAGGAGTAAATCTTGTTATGAATGCTCTTGAAAGACAAAAAACAAATGTAAAAAAGCAGGAAATAGATAGTTTGATCTGTTATGAAAAAGAGGGCAGGAAAACAGCTTTTGTAATTTGTGAGGAGATGAGAAAACAAGGACTTGTCATAGAAATGGATATTACAATGGCAGGCATGGATTATATCAGTTCATACGCAAAAGCTATGAATATTGGTGGTATCATAAGGGTAGTGAATAGTGAAATTATTGAGATCTATAATCTTGAAACAGGCGAGATGCAGCATGTTACAGTAAGTGAACTGATCAGCAGAAGCTAGAGGAATGGCAGTGTCATAGAGTATTTAATATTTGGTGCTTGGAGAATGGTTAGCACGAAGGAAATTTTGTTACTATTTGTGCTGCTGGTAGCAGCAGCGTAATGGAGGATTATATGAATTATTTGAATATTGCACTGGCTAAGGGAAGACTTGGAGATACTGCTATTGAGCTGTTTGAATCCATAGGAATAGACTGTACTGAAATCAAAAGCGGTTCAAGAAAATTGATTTTTACCGATGAAAATAACAAGATTAAATTTTTTCTTGTAAAACCAAGTGATGTACCTACATATGTGGAATATGGTGCTGCTGATATAGGTATTGCCGGAAGAGATACGCTGCTTGAAGAAGGTAGAAACCTTTATGAAATGCTTAATTTAAAATTTGGAGCATGTAGAATGGTGTTAGCCGGGCCTGCGGAGCTTCAGGATAAATTGAACAGGTTGACAAATAAAAGGGTTGCAACAAAATATCCAAGGATAGCCAGAGAATATTTTGAACATAGAAGAAAGGAATCAATTGAAATTATAAAGCTTAATGGCTCTGTAGAACTAGCCCCTTTAGTGGGTTTGGCCGAACTTATTGTGGATCTGGTGGAAAGTGGAAGAACCTTAAAGGAGAATAATCTGGTTATTTTCGATACTATAGAAGATATTAGTGCAAGATTGGTTGTGAATAGAGTAAGCATGAAAATGAAAAGTGAAAAGATTACATGGATTATCGACAGGTTAAGAAAAGAGATAGAAAAATAGGAGCGCATTCAAAAATAAAATATGCACCTGAAAAATAGAAAAACAAATGAAATAGAATCGTGTGAGATAGAATCGGGGAATAAAAACTGAAAAGAAACGATGGGGTGAAAACTATGATCGGGATATTTAAAGCAGGTGGGAAAGAAGTAGAAGCTTTCATCAATAAGCTTGCCGAAAGGAATTTCAAGGGTAAAGACACTGTGAACCGGGTAGTAGCTGAGATACTCGAAAATGTAAAAACTAAAGGGGACAGCGCTGTCATAGAATATACAAAAAAATTTGATGGAGTGGATATTGAAGCTGAGGACTTAAAAGTTGGCAGCAGTGAAATAGATGAAGCATATAAGGTTGTTAATTCGGAACTTCTGGCTGTTATACGGAGAGCAAAAGATAATATAGAAAAATATCATCAAAAGCAGCTCGAAAACTCCTGGATATCAACTGAAAAAAATGGAGTATTGCTGGGACAGTTGTACAGGCCTCTTGAGGTTGTAGGCGTGTATGTGCCTGGAGGAACTGCACCCCTTGTTTCATCAGTGCTAATGAATTTAATTCCTGCAAAAGTTGCGGGAGTTGATAGAGTGGTTATGGTTACACCTCCGGGCAGAGATGGAAAAATAAACCCTGCAATCCTGGCAGCTGCCAAGGAGACTGGTGTGGATGAAATATACCGTATAGGTGGCGCTCAAGCGATAGCAGCCCTGGCTTTCGGGACTGAGACCATACCTAAAGCCGATAAAATTGCAGGACCTGGAAATATTTATGTAGCCACTGCAAAAAGAATGGTATATGGATATTGTGACATTGATATGTTTGCAGGACCCAGCGAAATTGCTGTGGTAGCAGACGAGAATGCCAATCCCAAATACGTTGCAGCTGATCTATTATCTCAAGCTGAACATGATATTATGGCATCATCTATTCTATTAACTACTTCTGAGAAGTTGGCCGGTCAGGTAAAAGAGGAAATTGAAAGGCAATATCGGTACTTGGACAGGAATGATATAATTAAAAAATCCCTGGAGGAATATGGAGCCGCGATAATAGTTGAAAATATTGAAGCTGCAGTTGAAATTGTTAATAAGATTGCACCTGAGCATCTTGAATTATATATAAAAGAGCCTTTCTCCATATTAGGTTCTGTAAGAAATGCAGGAGCCATATTCCTGGGTTCCTTTTCTTCAGAGCCGGTTGGAGACTATTATGCAGGCCCAAGTCATGTTCTCCCTACGGGTGGAACTGCAAGGTTTTTTTCGCCATTAAATGCAGGAGATTTTATCAAGAAAACAAGCATTATTTCGTACACTGAAAAAGCCTTACTTGATGCTAAGGATGATATAGTACGGTTTGCTGAAGCTGAAGGATTAAGTGCCCACGCAAATGCAATAAAAGTCAGGTTTGAGTAAGAAAGTTAAACCTGGGTTATAAAATAAGGGAGACGGTTCTCGACTATCGACTATCGACTAATGGAGACGGTTCTCGACTATCGACTATCGACTAATGGGGACGGTTCTCTACAAAGACTATAAATATGTAAATTTATAATAAGAGAAGAACTGTCCCCGATAATGTCACCAATAACAAGATGAGAACTGTCCCTCACGAGGATATAAAAGGAAAACCGTCCCCATAGCATGAAAGGAGAAATATATGAGTAAATACTGGAGCGAAAGGGTTAAGTTACTGGAACCATATGTTCCGGGCGAGCAGCCTAAAGATAAAAAATATATTAAACTAAATACAAATGAGAACCCATACCCTCCATCTCCAAAGGTTCTTGATGCTATAATCAAATCAGCGGATGAATCTCTAAGATTATATCCGGATCCGGATTGTATAGAATTGCGCAAGGCTATTTCAAGTTATTATAAGCTTAATGAAAAGCAGGTTTTCCCAGGGAATGGTTCTGATGAACTCCTTGCATTTTCTTTTATGGCATTTTTCAACCCTGGAGATCCAATACTTTTCCCGGATATAACATACAGTTTTTATCCAGTATATTGCAGCATGTTTAATATTGATTACAAACTTATACCTTTAGATAAGGAATTATCTATACCAATAGATAGGTTTTTTGCAAAGAATGGGGGTATCATATTCCCAAATCCTAATGCACCTACAGGGAAATATCTTCCAGTTGAAGCAATTAGAAATATTTTGGAACACAACTGTGATAATGTGGTAATAGTTGATGAAGCTTATATTGACTTTGGGGGAGATTCAGTTATAGGTCTAATTGATGAGTATCCAAACCTTCTCATAATCCAGACTTTTTCAAAGTCACGTTCTCTAGCGGGTTTAAGACTTGGATTTGCTCTGGGCAATGAAAATTTAATTGATGCTCTAAACATGATCAAAAACTCCATAAACTCTTATACTATTGACAGATTGGCTATTAAAGCAGGCATAGAGGCCATAAAAGATGAGGATTACTTTCAGACAACAAAAAGGCGTATTATTTCTACGAGAGAAAGGGTAACAGAGGCACTAAAAAACATGGGCTTTAGAGTAGTTGACTCAAAAGCTAACTTTATATTTATAACACATCCTGATAAAGAAGCAGAATGGCTTTTCATAAGTTTAAAGGAAAAAGGTGTGTTGGTGAGATATTTTAAAAAGCCTGGAATTGATAATTTCTTGAGAGTGAGCATAGGTTCAGAAGAGGAAATGGAAGTTTTCCTGACAATAATTCAGGGACTTGTGTTATAAGCACCGTAAAGATAGCTTCTGGAATATATTTCTTTATAAATTTAAAATGCATCCATCTGTGGAAATTTATTTTTTATATTATAATTGTCTGGTATAATGATGATTGGTATAATATCTTATTAGATGGTAATGCTAGCGATACCCGCCACCTATAGAGGTGGGGGACAAATATAGCCTCGTTATATTTAAAAAATTTACAATTCATCTGCAGGGAGGTATGAAATGGATAGGAAGGCTTATATTGAACGAAAAACAAATGAAACGAATATTAAAATAAGCATTAATATTGATGGAGAGGGTAAAAGTTCAATAAATACCGGAATAGGTTTTTTTGACCATATGCTTGACCTTTTTGCCAAACATGGTTTATTTGACTTGCAGATACAGGCAGAAGGCGATCTTAACGTGGATTGCCACCATACTGTTGAAGATGCAGGCATTGTTCTTGGACAGGCAATAAAAGAAGCCCTGGGTGATAAAAAAATGATAAGAAGATATGGCCTTTCATATGTTCCCATGGATGAGGCTCTTGCTATGGTTTCTCTGGACTTAAGCGGAAGACCGTTTCTTGTTTATGATGGAGGTTTCACTTCCGAAAAAATAGGGAACCTTAATACACAAATGATTGAAGAGTTTTTCAGAGCTGCAGCCTTTAACTCAGGTATAACATTACATATTAAGGTTCTATATGGTAAAAATGATCATCATAAGACAGAAGCTATTTTCAAAGCATTTGGAAGAGCTCTTGATGAAGCGACAAAGCAGGATGAAAGAATAAAAGGGGTAATGTCCACCAAGGGAATATTATAGATAGAGATTATTATAGGGATTATTATGTATAGAGAGCATTGCAGATTTTTATTGCAACGGGAATGTATTCCCAGAGAAATTTATGACAAAATATAGGAGGGTTTTATGAGTAAACTTATAAATGATACTAATTTTATTAAACTACCCTTATTTAAGAAGGGAAAGGTACGGGATGTATATGAATTTGACAATAATTTACTTATTATTGTAACAGATAGAATATCAGCCTTTGATGTTATTTTCCCAACACTTATACCAAACAAGGGCAAGGTATTGAACAGCATTTCTGAGTTTTGGTTTGACTATACAAAAGATATTATAGGCAACCATATGGTAACTACCAAAGTCGATGAGTTTCCGGGGGATCTCTCAAGATTTAAAGAAGAACTGGAAGGCCGTGCAATGCTTGTTAAGAAAGCTGAAATGGTTCAGGCAGAGTGTATTGTTAGAGGGTACCTTGAAGGTTCAGGGTTGAAGGAATATCAAAAAACCGGTGCCATTTGCGGCATAAAGCTACCATCGGATTTGAGACAATGCGAGAAGCTTCCCGAACCAATTTTTACTCCCACTACTAAAGCCGATGAAGGTCATGATGAAAGTGTAACATTTGAAGAGCTGGCAAACACAATTGGATTTGAACTTGCAAATAAATTAAGAGATATAACTATTTCCCTTTACCTTAAAGCGAGTAAATATGCGGAAAGCAAAGGCCTCATCCTTGCAGATACAAAGCTTGAATTTGGCTTCCTTGATGGGAACCTTATAGTGGCAGATGAAATGTTCACACCTGATTCTTCAAGATTCTGGACTATGGAAGATTACGCACCCGGAAGACCGCAGAAAAGTTTTGATAAACAGTATGTAAGAGAATATCTGGAATCAATCAATTGGAACAAACAGCCGCCAGCGCCCGAACTTCCAGAGGATGTAGTTAAAAATACCGAAGCCAAATATATAGAGGCTTATGAAAGAATTACAGGGAATAAAATTTGAGGATTTTAACCTCCGGCAAAGCGAGTTTGCTATTTCTACCTAGTAGAATCATTTTTGCGTTATTATAAGGTATACAAAATAAAAAGATGGGGGTGGAGATATGATAATTTATCCAGCTATCGATATTATAGCAGGGAGATGTGTGCGCCTTATTCAAGGCCAGTTTGATAAAGAAACGGTTTATTCCGATAACCCTGTTGAAATTGCTTTAAAGTGGGAGCAATTGGGTGCAAGATACCTGCATGTTATTGATCTTGATGGTGCCAGAACAGGACAGCCTCAAAACACGACGGTTGCTAAAGAAATGGCAGCAAAACTGGGAATACCTGTGCAATTGGGCGGGGGCATAAGGACATTAGACACTATAGAGATTCTTCTTAGCAAAGGTATCCAGAGAGTGATTCTTGGGACTTCTGCAGTTGAAAATCCGGATTTTGTAAAGGAAGCACTGAAACTCTTCAGCGAAAATGTAGCTATAGCCATAGATGCAAAAGACGGGATGGTAGCTATAGAGGGGTGGGCAAAGACCAGTGAATTTACAGCAATTGGTTTTGCAAAGAAAATGGAGGAGCTGGGTGCACGTACAATTATATATACGGACATTTCAAAAGATGGAATGCTTTCAGGTCCAAATATTAAGGCTACTGCAGAAATGGCAGAAGCTGTTAATATGGAAGTTATAGCATCAGGTGGTATTAGCAGCATTGATGATATAAAGAAACTTAAGGAAATAGGAGTGTCAGGAGCAATAGTAGGAAAAGCTTTATATACAGGAGATATGGATCTAAAAGAGGCTCTGAAAGCAGCAGAATAAGCCTTCCAAGATTTATCGAATCGTGTGCTTTTTTGTTCACAAGCTATATGCTGTGATGTTAAATAATGAAATGAACCATACAGTAAAGAAGGGGATATAGTTTAATGATTGAAGGGAAAAGAATAATCCCATGCCTCGATATGAAAGATGGCAGAGTAGTAAAAGGTGTAAATTTTAGCAATATAAAAGATGCCGGTGATCCTGTGGAAGTTGCACATGCATACAATGAAGCAGGAGCAGATGAATTAGTTCTTCTTGATATAGCAGCCACTATTGAGGGAAGAATGACTTTGCTGGACATTGTGAGCAAAGTTGCAGCACAGGTGGATATTCCATTTATTGTAGGTGGAGGTATTGGAAGTATAGAAGATATTGAGAGAGTATTAAAAGCCGGAGCAAATAAAATATCCATAAATACTGCTGCCGTTAAAACACCTCAATTAATATCTGAAGCAGTTGAACGATTTGGCAGGAATAGTGTTATTATTGCAATAGATGCAGCAGAAAAGGCTGATCATACTGGCTGGGAAGTATATATAGACGGTGGGAATACCAATTCAGGGCAAGACGCGATACAATGGGCAAAAGAGGTAGAAAAACTTGGAGCTGGTGAAATACTCCTTACAAGCAAAGATATGGATGGTACAAAGAACGGCTATGACATTGAATTAACAAGAGCAGTTTCTGAAAGTGTAAATATACCTGTTGTAGCTTCAGGAGGAGCAGGTACCATGGAGCACTTCTACCGTGTGCTTACGGAGGGTAGGGCCGATGCAGCACTTGCAGCTTCTTTGTTCCATTTTGGCGAAATCAAAATTATGGAGTTGAAGAAATACTTAAAAGAAAAAGGAGTAATTGTAAAGTGATTGGAGAAGAAGGCAGGGTAAGCTGCATGCCTGAATACGAATTTAAACAGAAGTCGGATTGTAAATCAGACCGTAAATCATACCGTAAATCAGACTGTAAATCAGACTGTAAAGCAGACTGTAAATCAGATTGTAAAGTTAGTTATGATCTGGATAGGGTGCTGAACCGTAAAATGGATTGCAACTCAGATAATAAGCTGAAATTTGATTGCAGGATATCTGAACTAATATTCAATAGGGATGGCCTTATTCCCGCCATAGTCCAGGATATATATTCAAATGATGTATTGATGCTAGCATATATGAATGAAGAATCTTTTACAAAAACTCTTCAAACAGGTATGGCTCATTATTGGAGCAGAAGTAGAAAAAAACTTTGGCTCAAGGGTGAGACATCTGGCCATTACCAATATGTAAAATCTATTAATATTGATTGTGACGGAGATACACTGCTTCTAAAAGTAGATCAGAAGGGTGCTGCTTGTCATACGGGGCATAGAAGCTGTTTTTTTAGAACTATTGAGTTATAATAAAGCACGGATTATATATAGAATTGATGATAGTATCTTATTTGAACGACAGATTTGGATAGCAGGTTTAAATACTGCAGCTATAGTTTTTTATAGATATGGCTGAAGATAAAAAGGAGAAGGATATATATGGATAATATTGTTGGGCCTGATATTTTACAGGAACTCTATGAAGTTATACAAGATAGAAAAATAAACCCCAAGGAAGGCTCCTATACAAATTATTTATTTGACAAGGGGTTGGATAAAATACTTAAGAAAGTTGGAGAGGAAGCTTCGGAAGTTATTATTGCCGCTAAAAACAACTCTTTTGAAGAGCTGCGTTATGAAATTTCCGATCTTATATATCATCTTTTTGTGTTGATGGTAGAACAGGGATTAAAACCGGAAGATATATATAGTGAACTAAAGAAACGCAGATAACCGGGTCAAAATACTTTGGAAAGTGCTGCAAGAACTGCTTTAGAGACATTTCCCCTCGCAGCATCTTCCCGATGTAATTGAAATTTTGTTGGAACATGACTTTCTGCAGTGGAATCAATAGTATAAGGGTAAAAGAAGCAATACAGTGAAAAATAGATTAAAACCTAATAAGTATGGCGAAAAACGGTAATAAATTCATTTTTTAAGGAATATACATATTTGATTTAAAAAAGGTTAATATATTATTATTAGTATTGTAATTAGCACTCGATGAAGGTGAGTGCTAACAAAACGGAAAAATGAGACAGGAGGTAATATTATGATAATAAAACCCTTAGGTGACAGAGTAGTAATAAAAATGGTAGAAACTCAAGAAACTACAAAGAGTGGTATTGTATTACCAGGTTCAGCTAAAGAAAAACCACAGATTGCTGAAATTGTTGCTGTAGGACCAGGTGGCCTGGTAGATGGCAAGGAAGTAAAAATGGAAGTAAAAGTTGGTGACAGAGTTATCATCAGCAAGTATTCAGGAACTGAAGTAAAAGTTGACAATCAAGAGTATACTATTTTAAGACAAAGTGACATACTCGCAGTTGTAGATTAATAACTTTTAGATGCGTTAGTACTTAAAAATTAGTTACCAGGAGGTTTAAAATAATGGCTAAAGATATTTTATTCGGAGAAGAAGCCAGGCGCGCTTTAGAGAGAGGAATAAATCAGTTAACTGATACTGTTAAAATAACTCTCGGCCCAAAAGGAAGAAATGTAGTATTGGACAAAAAATTCGGTTCTCCTGCAATAACCAATGATGGTGTTACTATTGCCAAAGAAATTGAACTTGAAGATAAATTTGAAAATATGGGTGCACAGCTTGTTAAAGAAGTAGCAACAAAGACTAATGATGTTGCAGGAGATGGTACAACTACAGCTACTTTACTTGCACAGGCTATAGTAAGAGAAGGTATGAAGAATGTAGCAGCAGGTGCAAATCCAATGATTGTAAAAAAGGGTATTGCAAAAGCTGTTGACGTTGCTGTTAATGAAATTAAAGTAATCAGCCAAAAAATTAAAGGTAAAGATGATATTACACGAGTTGCTTCAATTTCTGCAAATGATGAAGTAATTGGCAGTCTTATAGCTGATGCCATGGAGAAAGTTACAAATGATGGAGTTATAACTGTAGAAGAATCAAAAACAATGGGAACAAACCTTGAGATTGTTGAAGGTATGCAGTTCGATAGAGGTTATGTATCACCTTACATGATTACAGATACAGAAAAGATGGAAGCTATCCTGGATGACCCATACATCCTTATTACCGATAAGAAAATAAGCAATATACAGGATATTCTGCCTGTTCTGGAAAAAATAGTTCAGCAAGGCAAGAAGCTTGTCATTATTGCTGAGGATGTTGAAGGTGAAGCCCTGGCTACTTTGGTAGTGAATAAATTAAGAGGGACATTTACCTGTGTAGCTGTTAAAGCACCGGGATATGGTGATAGAAGAAAAGATATGCTCCGTGATATAGCAATCCTCACAGGAGGAGAAGTTATCAGCGAAGAGCTGGGTCTTGAATTAAAAGATACTGAATTGTCTCAGCTTGGACGTGCAAGACAGGTTAAAGTTGAAAAGGAAAATACTATAATAGTTGATGGATATGGAAAACCTGAAGAGATAAAGAAGAGAATTGCTGCTATTAAAGCTCAGATAGAAGAAACAACTTCTGATTTTGACAGAGAAAAACTCCAGGAAAGACTTGCAAAGCTGTCAGGTGGAGTTGCTGTTATACAGGTTGGAGCTGCTACCGAAACTGAAATGAAAGAAAAGAAATTAAGAATAGAAGACGCTCTTGCAGCTACAAAAGCGGCTGTAGAAGAAGGAATTGTACCTGGGGGCGGAGTTGCATATATAAATGTTATTCCTAAGGTAAAGGAACTTCTTGAAAAAGTAGCAGGCGATGAGAAGACAGGCGTGCAGATAATTGTAAGAGCACTTGAAGAGCCTATAAGACAAATTGCCGGTAACGCAGGACTTGAAGGTTCAATCGTTGTTGAGAAAGTTAAAAACAGCGAACCAGAAATAGGTTTTGATGCTTTGAATGAGAAGTATGTAAATATGGTAGAAGCCGGTATTGTAGACCCTGCAAAAGTTACAAGAACAGCGTTGCAGAATGCCGCTTCAGTAGCAGCCATGGTACTTACTACAGAGAGCCTGGTTGCAGACATACCCGAACCAGAACCCCCGATGCCTGCAGGTGGCGGAATGCCAGGCGGTGGAATGTATTAAAAAAGCCTAAAATAAAAGATAGTAAAGCAATATTAAGCAAGTAGTAAAAAACAGGTCAGAGATGCAAAATTCCTGACCTGTTTTTTCTGTAGACTTAAACTCTTCAATCCGTTGCTGAAATGAATATTATACATTGAAATCGTTTCTTGCCATATTTTCCCTCAAATATAGAAAATGCACCCCCTATGTTTTCCTAACATATTGTTTATATTGAAAATGTATGATAAAATTTAGTTCAAGGTTTTTGGTCAAGTATATTTGAAAATAGGAGGTTGGGGTTGGTAATGGATAGTTTTATAGAAAAAATTGTTGTAAAAAAAAGAACTGCTAAAGACAGTCTTATCATAACGGGAGTTGTTCTTGGAGGGCTTGTACTCTTTTTTGTACTTCAGCTTATACCTTTTTTAAGACCGTTTTTTATAGTTATTGTTGCAGCTTTGGTATATTTTATTTATCAGTTTGTAATATCAAGAAATATAGAATTTGAGTATATCGTGACAAATGGTGACCTGGATATAGATAAAATCATAGCTCAGAGAAGAAGGAAAAGAATATTTAGTGCAAATTGCAAGGACTTTGATATGGTATCACGACTAAAAGGTGGAAATAACGACCGGAGGATTCAAGATATCAAAAACAGAATAGAAGCTGTAAGTTCCATGGATTCTGAAAATGTATTTTTTGCAACTCTTTTATATAAAGGTGAAAAGACTGCGGTTTTCTTTGAACCGGATGAGAAGATGCTTAATTCCTTTAAGACATTCATACCGAGAAAGATGGAAATATGATAGAGAAGCAGAGAACTTCTTTCCGGTGATCTATATATAATGCAAAAATGATTTTACAAGGAATAAATTGAATTTTTGCGTATTAATTAAGGTAATATAAGCGCACAAAACTTTTATAGTGTAGTTTCTTTTACGCACTATCTATAGTTAAATTATTGTAGCATGGGGGTCAATGTTAATGAAGAAAGCTTTTTTAAGGACGATTTTGGTTACTATAGTATTGGCAGTTATAGGGGCTTTCGGGTATTCAGCGTATTATTTCTTTTTTATGCCAAATAACAGTATTACGGCTGCTTTTGAAACAGAAGGTCTTCATCTTGTTATCGAAGATGAGGAAGTTGTTTCAAAGTATCCCCCTAAGATTATGGATGATGAAATTTTACTACCTTTAGAAATTGTTAAAAAATATTTTGATAAGACTATTTATTGGGATGAGAGTTTGAAAAAAGTCACAATAACAACAAAAGACCGGGTTATAAGGATGAAAACAAACGAACTTGAGGCCCTTGTAAATAACAAACCTGTTAACCTTAATATACCTGCTATTGAGGAAAATGGAGAAGTGTATATACCAATTGAGTTTCTAAGTGATTTTTATAATATTGACATTGACTACATTAAGTCTGATAATGTTATTATTATTGATCCCCGATACAGCATGGTGCAGATTGCAGAACCCATAAGCCCTAAAGCTGTAATACGTAAAGGCCCATCAAAAAATCATCCGATAATAAAAAAGTTACAATTTACTGAAATAAATAATGAAACTAATAGCTATAAGGTTGATGATGATAATGGCAATAGTGGTAAAACTTTATTAAGAATATTTAAGGAATATGATAAATGGTATAAAGTTAGAACTCAAGAAGGTGAAATAGGTTATATAGAGAAAAAGTTTGTATCTGTAAAATGGCTTACAGTAAACTTGAATATATTACCTAGGGAAAAAGAAATGGAGTTATGGAACCCGGAAGCAGGGAAAATTAATCTGGTATGGGAAATGATGTACGGACAAAGGCCTGACTTAAGTAAAATTGGTAAAATTGAAGGGCTTGATGTAATTTCACCTACATGGTTCCAATTAAAAGATGATGAAGGCAACGTAATTAATAGGGCAGACGCAACCTATGTAGACTGGGCTCATAAAAACGGTTATAAAATATGGGCCCTTTTTAGTAATGATTTTCAAGATATAAAGGCCTCAAGCAGGTTTTTGAATAATACTGATGCAAGAGATAACGCCATAAGACAGATTCTGACATATGCATCCCTGTATAAACTGGATGGAATAAATATTGATTTCGAAAATATATATAAAGAAGACAAAGATGCACTAACCCAGTTCGTAAGAGAGATCACCCCTTTCCTTAAGGAACAGGGGCTGGTTGTATCCATGGATGTTACCATTCCCGATGGAAGTGATACCTGGTCAAAATGCTATGATCGCACTTCTATAGGAGAAATTGTTGACTTTGTTATGCTGATGGCATATGACCAGCATTGGAGTTCAAGTCCTGTAGCAGGTTCTGTGGCACAGTTAAGCTGGGTAGAAAACAACATTGTTAAAATGTTAAAAATAGTTCCAAAAGAAAAACTTTTACTTGGTCTTCCGTTTTATACCAGACTCTGGCAGGAAGAAACAGTGAAAGGCGGAAGAGTAAAGGTAACAAATCCTAAAGTACTTTCTATGGACAATGCCAGAAAAATGATTGCAGAAAATGATACTACGGTTAAATGGGATGAGGAAAGTGGACAATTCTATAGTCAATTCAATAAGGATGGAAAAGTATACAAAATATGGCTTGAGGATGAAAACTCAATTAATCTTAAATCATCCTTGGTACACAAATATAAACTTGCAGGTACAGCCGCCTGGAGGAGAAGTGATGAAGCAGCGGTGATATGGAATATTTTAAATGAAAACTTGAAAATTGTGAATAATTATCAAGAATGGCAGGACAGAAATAAAATTACAAATTACGTATATAACAGATAAAGACATAATTGATAACAGAAATTATTAGCAAAAGTTATAATAATATTTTGGAGTGGATAGTATGCCTTATTTTCTAGAAATATTAGCCAGATTGGTATTAGCTTTACTGCTGGGAGGAGCCATTGGATATGAAAGGGAACATGAAAACAGACCTGCAGGATTTAGGACACATATACTTGTTTGTATAGGCTCAGCCCTTGTAATGACTACTTCTGAATATATTTTTAAGCTGTTTTCCCCTATCGTGAATTTGGATCCTGCTCGGTTGGGTGCCCAGGTTATAAGTGGTATAGGCTTCTTAGGTGCAGGGACAATTGTCAGAGAAGGATTTAATGTGAAAGGTCTGACTACTGCGGCCAGTCTTTGGGCAGTATCCTGTGTTGGACTTGCTGCGGGCATAGGGTTTTATGAAGGAGCAATCACAGCAACAGTATTAATATATATTACATTAATAATGCTAAAAAAGATAGAAAGTCAGTTTAATGTAAGAAGCCAGTATAAAAATATTTTTGTAGAAACTGCAGCAATACCTGAAATAATATATAAATTAACTGATATATTTTGCAGGTATGAAGTAATGATTAAGAATATTGAGTATTTTAATGGAGACGTAGATGGAAATATGACTGTCAAATTCTTTGTAAGACCTCCTCATGCATTCCGTGTAGAAGATATTATGATTGACTTGTGCAATATTGAGGGAGTTTATAAGGCTTATGAAAAATAATATACATAATTTTTATGCACTAATGCACCGCCATAATCAGGGCTAGGCTATCAATAACATAATCAGAATAATCAATCAATAATATGCAGTCAATAATAAGACCTGTACTAAAACTGTTTTTAAGTGAATAAGAATATGAGGAAGGACAGGAAAAAGGAGGTTTGATTCACTTGAAATCGGTTTTGAAAAAGGACAATTTATTGTCTGAAGATTTTCCATCAGTCAAAGAAGGAAGAAATAAGAGTCTAGGACTAAGTGAAAGAGAAGCAAGGGAGAAGTTTAACAAATACGGGCCTAATAGTTTGGCTGGAAAAGCCGGAATATCTCCCTTTAAAATTTTAGTTGAGCAGTTCAGTGATTTTATGGTTTTAATTCTATTGGCAGCCACTGCTATTTCAGCTTTTATGGGAGAAACAATGGAAGCAATGACAATACTTGCTATTGTAATAGTAAATGCTTTTCTTGGTTTCATACAGGAATACAGAACTGAAAGAACACTTGAAGCTTTAAAAAGCCTGGCTGCTCCTTCTGCAAAAGTTATAAGAGATGGAAAACCTGTTACTGTTTCAGCAGATAAAGTCGTTCCCGGAGATTTAATTCTTGTTGAGGCCGGTGACAGGGTTCCAGCGGATGCAATCCTTATTGAATCAGCAAATCTTAATGTGGATGAGTCATTATTAACAGGCGAATCTGTTCCAGTTGAGAAACATCATAGAAGAAATAATGGAAAGAAAATAATTAAGGAACAAAATATTGATATTTATCATGGACGCGAATTCAAACGTGAACATGAAGACTATATAAATTCAGAGCTTGATTTCAGTGATAAGAGCAGGCATATATATATGGGTACCACATTAACAATGGGCAGAGGAAAAGCCATGGTATATGCAACTGGAATGAATACCGAGATGGGTAAAATTGCTCATATGATTCAGAATATTGATGATGAGGAGACACCTCTTCAGAAAAAGCTGGCACACCTTGGCAAGTTTATAGTTTTTGCCTGCCTTGTAATATGTGCTGTCGTTTCTGTAACCGGTATTATGAGAGGAGAAGAAGTATTTAACATGCTTCTGGCAGGAATAAGCCTGGCAGTTGCTGCTGTGCCGGAGGGCCTTCCTGCTATAGTAACCATATCACTTGCACTTGGCGTTCAGAGAATGTTGACGAGAAATGCACTGATCCGCAAGCTGCCCGCAGTAGAAACCCTAGGATGCGCGAATGTAATATGCTCTGATAAAACAGGTACTCTTACTGAAAACAAAATGACAGTAAGAAAG
>OFEK01001126.1_pt1 | contig 19838 bp, 11 predicted proteins | sample 1521131 | NCBI WGS metagenome assembly OFEK01 (sample SAMN05720209, study PRJEB24109) | activated sludge metagenome | isolation source: Anaerobic digester | place: China | collected 2015-12-16
AATTTCCGAAGCCTTGGAGGAAATTTAGCCAATCCCCTATGGTTTTCAGCCAGAGGCTGAAAAATCCCTTCGAAAAAGCGCCCTTTCTTTGGTTCATTTCTTTGGGCGAGCAAAGAAATGAACAAGAAGAATTTCATACGAGATCAAAGACTAGTCAATAGACAGAATCGACATAGATGAATGAGAGGAAGCTTAAGTAATAACATTGGATATCAAATCCGTAGCCTGGACGCTATGGAAAGCGAGAGCTAAGTTTCGTGGTTCTGGACAGCATTCTGTCCGCTTACTTCAGCCGGGCTTACCGTTGTTGGACTCCCTGGCGGGAGTCCGGCTTTTATGGAGGGCTCGTGGCTCCCGGGTTCAGTAACCGGGCTTACGTTAGCTTCTTGGAGTAAAAATCTCCATCGGTTACTTCACCCGGGGTTATTGCTGTTGGACTCCCTTTCGGGAGTCCAGTGGGTATTGATTGGCGTTCCCTGCTGTGCGTAGCTTCTGCCACCGCTGTCCATAGCGTGGAGGCTACAGACAGCGAGGGAACTTACTCCCACTCGCTCTCACTCTCACTCTCACTCTCATCCGGGGATTGCCTCATTCGCTTCGCTCATTCGGCGGACCCGGGAGGGGGGGCTACGCATCAAAGCTCCCTCGCTGCGCTCGGACTTTTTGCTTCCCCGTTCGCATCCGAGCAAGCTCGATGCTCCGGGAAAGCAAAAAGCTCCAAAAGCTGTGCTTTTGGAGCTTTGATGCGGTCCGGACGGGACTCGAACCCGCGACCTCCTGCGTGACAGGCAGGCATTCTAACCGACTGAACTACCGGACCAAAATGGTTCCCCGCGTTTGGGAGTGCAAATATACTGCGGATTTTCATTATCATCAAAAAAATTTTACACAGATAATCCATTGTCTCATACCGCTGACCTCAGGGATGTCGTAACTTTAATCCTGGCATCCGGAAGAGGGACTTCACTCCCGCATGCCTCGCTGTCATGAATATCAACGACCACAACGGAAAAGGCGCCTGCACAGACCGGCTACCGGCTTTCGCCGGCCGCTTTTACCCCGCTACGGAAGCAACCCTGCGGGTGAGCCTGCAGAAAGCCTTTCGTTCAGCTAAAAACCTGGAAAGGCCCGGCCTCAGGGCCCTCATCGTGCCCCATGCAGGATACATCTTCTCCGGTGATGTGGCAGCGCATGCCTATGCCCAGATCCCCCTTCAGCATACCTTCCGCAGGATCTTTATCCTGGCATCCAGTCACCGTACCTCATTTGCCGGGGCTTCGGTCTTTGCCAGCGGGGATTACCTTACGCCCCTGGGCAGGGTGACCACTGATGTTGACCTTGCCCATGCACTCCGCGGAGAACATGAGGTGTTTTCGTACGGAGAACAGGGTCATGCACATGAACATAGCCTCGAAGTACAGCTTCCCCTGCTGCAACACCGCTTATCCAGTTTGCCCCCTGTTGTACCCATCATCCTGGGGACCCAAAGTCCGGAGACCTGCCGTGAATTGGCCCAGGCCTTGCGCCCTTACTTTGTCCCGGAAAACCTCTTCATCATCAGTACGGATTTTTCTCACTTCCCGGCCTATCAGGACGCCTGTCGGCTGGACCTTGAAACTGCGGAGATCATTGCTGCCAATCAGCCTCTTCATCTGTTGGAGACGATCAGGGACAAGGCCTGGCAGCATACGCCCGGACTGCAGACGAGGCTGTGCGGATGGACCAGCGTTTTGACGTTGATGCATCTCACTGCAGGCAACGAAAAGCTGAAATACCACCTGCTCCAGTACCGCAACTCGGGTGATGCTCCTGCCGGTGACAGGGATGCAGTGGTCGGGTATTGGGCCATGTCAGTAAATGAGGAGGGTTCGGAGGATGTATCTGGCCCAGAAATCAGGAGCCACCTCCGGCACGAAGCCTGCACCGGCCTCAGCCCGGCAGAACAGCAAAAGCTTCTGGAAATAGCCCGCCAGTCGCTGCAGGCCTACCTGATCCATGGACATTTTCTGCCCTGCCAGGCGGCGCAGATGCCGCCAGCCTTGCAACAGCCCGCAGGCGCCTTCGTGTCGCTCCACCATGGCAAGGAACTCAGGGGATGCATCGGTCGCTTTGATCCGGATATCCCCCTGTATCTCGTCGTCAGAGATATGGCTGTGTCAGCAGCGCAGGACAGCCGCTTTGAACCTGTGGCAGCAGCCGAGCTGGAGGATCTGGAGATAGAAATCACTGTCCTCGGGCCTCGTGAACGCATTCAGGGCCCCGATGACATCATCATCGGAAAGCATGGTATCTACCTGCGGCAGGGGATATCCGGCGGGACGCTGCTACCGCAGGTAGCTGTGCAGCATGGCTGGGATGCACTAGCCTTTCTAGGTCATTGCGCCCGCGACAAAGCCGGGATTGGCTGGGAGGGTTGGCGACATGCAGAAATATACCGCTTTGAGGCCCAGGTTTTTGGAGAAAAATAAAGGCTGCCCCTTGCGGAGCAGCCTGGCGAACCTGTATCAGGTCAATAAGTTACCTGAGGATAACCTTGCCGGTGTAATTCTGTGAATCACCCACCAAATTCAGCAGATACATTCCGGACGGCAAAGCCGACAGGTCGTATCTCCTCAGGTAATTTCCTTTGTCAATGTAAACCTCATCAACCAAAACAGCAGAACCGGTCAAATTGTTGAGACGAAGTGAAAATTTTCCATTTAATCCCTGCAAATCGATCGTCAGGATACCGTCTGAAGGGTTGGGATAGAACCGTATCATGCCCGGATCCTTACCGTGTTCAGGAACCGAGACGAGGTTGGATATGTTGATGTCATCCAGGTAAATATTATTACTCAGGTAGCTGAAACTCTCAAATTTGATCTGCACATTCTCCATGCCTGCCCAGGCGGTGAGGTCAACGGATCTGCAGGGACTGCCATATCCGCTTCCACACCAGTCATCAGGACCGGCAGGCGTGAAGTAGCTGTTTCTGGGTGTTGCGGTGGCGAAGCTGCCGGTGCCGTCATCTCCAAGCCGGAGGACGGATGTCCAGGTTTGTCCGCAATCCGTGGAAACCAACACAAAAAGGGAATCGGTGTAGGACGTCTGATACTGGGCATAAGCATGCCTGAAATGCAGGTAAACTTCGCTCATCCCTGAAAAATTCAGGGGGGCTGATACCAGGCCATCCTTATAACTCAGCGAATTGGTGCCAAAGATGGGAACCATCGCTGCTTTGTTGGAGGTGTTCAACCGGGGTGCTGTGGCGATCTGCCAGGTGAAATCCCCATTGGGATTCACGGTGGTCCATTCACGCCAGGCCAGGCTGTTGCTTTCAAAGTCTTCATCCAGCGGCAGGGGAATTCCGCCGGCCAGGATCAGGCCGGGCTGGGTGAAGGTTTGTTGTCCATTGACATTGGTGGCGGTCAGAGAGACGGTATAGGTACCTGGTACATCGAAACGGATGACAGGATTCCGGGAGTTCGGACCTGTTCCGTTCAGATAGGTGACGGTGGAGGGGATGGTCTGCCATTCCCAGCTTGTCGGGCAGTATTCGCTCTGATCTGTGAAAGAGACAGGCTCGGATGTACAGGCAAAACGCTTGCTGAAAGCAAAATGGGTATTTGGTTTCAGGGTGTCGCTGACATGAATCAGTCCGGGCATTACGATGGTATCAGCGCCCATGCCGTTCTGGGCAATGAGGGTGACGGTCCAGTTACCGGGCTGGCTGAATTGAATATTCTGGGGATTTTGCACATTGGAGGTGGACGGTGTCCCGTTCTCAAAATGCCAGCTCCAGCTTTGAGGGGAGCCCACTGAAAGATCGGTGAAATTGACTGGGCAATTTGAGACGGTGGTCGACCGGTCGACCTGGAAATTGGCGACAGGGGGCTGGAGCACGCAGCCCAGTGAGGTCTGCAATGAGCTTCTCCACATGCTGATGGCCGCCCGCATACGGGCTTTCTGGCCCTGTGTGAAGGTGTTTGCGCAGGCATCATCTACATAGTCCATATAGTTCATGAACATATCCTCAGATCCGCATGAATACTGGGGATGCGAGGGGCAGCCATAATAATTGTCACCCTGGTTGGGCGTATCTCCCACATAGTCGGTGCCGGAACAGGTACCGTTATCGTCGCCCCAGATGTGATACAGGTTAAGCCAGTGGCCTACCTCGTGTGTGGTCGTCCTTCCCTTATGAAAGGGATACTGGACATTTCCCACTGTGCCGAAAGCATCATAGAGGATAACAACTCCGTCGGTGGCCGGATTGCCGCCCGGGAACTGTGCATAACCCAGGAGTCCGCTTCCGAGGTTGCAGACCCATATATTCAGATATGAGGAAGAGGGCCAGGCATCCTTGCCACCCTGGGAAGTGAATTTGGCATTATTGTTCAGGCCGAAGGTGTTCACACTGGTCTGGGTACGGGTGATCCCAGTGGTGAAGTTGCCCTGAGGGTCACGACTGGCCAGGCAAAACTCTATTTCCGCATCAGCTGCCACGGGCTTAAACATACCCGGTGTCAGGGTGGTATCCGTATTCATCCTGCGAAAGTCCCGGTTCAGGACATCTATCTGACTGTGAACCTGGGCATCGGAGATGTTTTGATTTGCATTACTATATAATATGTGTACGACAACCGGGATAGTGATGACATTGTTCACACCCTCTATTTCCTCTTTACCCTTGGTGGCGATCCACGCTTCGGTGAGTTTTTCCATTTCAGCCATGCGTCCTTCAAGCCCGGGGTCTGATATTTTGAGCATTTCGAGGTAGGGCATTGTGCCGCAGCGTTCATACCCTTCATGGTGATGTTTGTGATCGTCGTGATGCTGGGAAATGGCAGGAACCCATGAAAACAGGGCTGCCACGGTCAGAAGTAAGATTATCCGCATTGATTTTTAATGATTAACAAACCTGAATAAGAATAGTTTAATACCCCTCTCTCCTGAAACAGGATTTGCAAAGATACAGTATGGAGGAATAGGGTTACTTGTTCCGGATCAACTTCTGACTGATGCGTGTGTTGTTTCCCTGGTAAGTGACGATGTAGACGCCGGCTTTGAGACCGGAAAGATCTATGGGGAAGGTGGTGAAGCCGTGGATGTCCATGCTGAAGGAAGCCACCGTTTTTCCTGTTACGTCCTTGATTTCCAATATAGAAGGACCAGTTCCTTGAATGGAAGCCCAGGTGGCTCCTGTGGCAGGATTGGGGCTCAAAGTGAACATGGCCTGCGTATTTCCTGCATCGGGGATATCACCGGCGACCGAGACAGCGATGTCATCCAGATAAATATTATTGCTCAGGAAGCTGAAGGATTCAAAGGCAATGCGGATGTCATTGAGTCCGGCCCAGGTGCTGATATCAATGTTCTGGCAGGGGGTAGCCGTGCTGCCATAGCACCAATCGGCTGCGGAGGCCGGAACAAAGGAACTGGTAGTGGGCGGATGGGTGGCAAACTGTCCACTGCCATCTTCTCCCAGACCGGCTATGCGTGTCCAGGTGCTGCCGCAGTCGTTACTGAGGTATATCCGCAGCGAATCAGAAAATCCGCTCTGATATTGTGCGTAGGCATGTCTGAAATGCAGATAAGCGGAGCCTGCGCCCCTCAGATCCAGTGGCGGGGTGATCAGGCGGTCGGTATAACCAAGGGTGTTGGTATTGTAGATCTTCATATACATGGCAGCACCCTGACTTCCAAGGTCGATATGCTCCCAGCTCAGGTCATTGTTGGGGTTATGGATGCTCCAGCCCCGGCCTGTGATGTCGGCATTGTCAAAACCTTCGTAAAAGGGTAGTCCCAGCCCGCCATTAATGATGAGTGCCTGCTTTGTCACAGTAGCGCTGCCGTTCTGATTTGTTACGGTAAGGCTTACATCATACTGACCCTGTGCCAGAAAGCGTACCTGCGCCAGGGGTGATGATGCGGAGGTTCCGTTCAGGAATAGGACGCTGTCAGGGGTAAATGACCATTGCCAGGTTTCAGGGCAATGGTCGCTCTGATCCTGAAAGACAACATGATCATGGCTGGTACACAAGTATCGCTGGTTGTAGGTAAACCCAACATTGGGCAACAGGGTATCACTCACTGTGATATAGGCAGTCTTCAGCAGACTGTCTTCACCAATACTGTTGCGGACAAAGAGCGAAACGGAGAATATCCCGGCTGTATCATAGATAATGTGCTGTGGATGTTGCAGGGTGGATGTTGCGGGCGTACCACCTTCGAAGCGCCAGAACCATTCTGTGGGAATACCGCCGCTCATGTCGGTAAACTTAATGGCACAGCCTTTGGGAATGAATGTCTTACTTGCGTGGAACTGTGACATGGGATAGGTTTCGTACAAGCCTGATTCCCATAACCCCCTGCCGTATGTCGAGGCCCTGATGCGGTCGGTGCTGCCATTCAGGGTGTCATACCAGATCTCCAGCTCGGTGATCTCGGCCGTGTAGGGCAATCCATTGGAAAAGGGCATCCAGTCGCCGGTATGATAATCCCTGTAGAAGACACCCAGGTCAGTGCCGAGGTAGAGTCCATCCACTGCCCGTCGATAGTACACCAGGGTATTCAAAGGGATATCGGGAAGGTTGCCGGTAATATCCGTCCATGTAGTTCCGCGGTTATCGGAGCGGAAGACCTTTCTGTCCTGGATGATCCAGAGTGTACCGGGTTGTGTGGGATGGGTGGCAATGGCTTTGACCAATCCGGAATGCGGCAACTGAGAGGTCAGGTTGATAAAGACCGGGCTGGCGTCATTGACATTATCGCTGCGGAAGAAACTGCTGTTGTATTTCGAAGCATAGAGCAGGTTAGGATCGGCGGAGGATTGCTCAAGGGCCAGCATGTTACTTCCAGCTGTGTTTGGTGCAATATTCTGCCATACAACGCTTTGAGGATTGGGGGCATTGGCATTGGTGCTGCGCCAGACGCTGCTCATCCCCAGGAAGAGGGTATTGGGATCTGTTTTATGCAATATGAAGGGAGAAACCCATGCGCCGGATTCATTGATGCCATTGCTGCCATTTTCCCCTATGGTGCCCTCGTAGCTGTTTTGATAGAGTCTGAAAAGGGAACCATAATAATACGTTCCGTAAGTTCTGTCGGGGTTGGCGTAATTGACGGCACATTCCATGCCGTCACCGCCTGCCACGGTCAGCCAGCCGGTTCCCAGATAGATGGCGCTACCATTATCCTGGTATCCTGTCATCACCTGGTCGCGTACTTTGGCCGACTGCCCCAGTTTGTAAATCTGTGAAACGGCCAGTCCGCTGCTGATTTCCGTCCAGGTATTGCCACCATTATCGGTATAATGGACGCCTCCGTCATTGCCGGAATACAGCCTGCCGTTGGGAGCGTAGCCGAGGTAATGGCAGTCGGCATGAACGGCGGGGATCCCGCCTGCGCCGTACCAATGGGAGTTGATCTGCCAGTTTACGCCGCCGTCGTTGGATTTCCAGACATTGACACCACCGGCATAGACGGTATTGGCGTTGTCAGGATCGACTGCGATGGCCAGGTTGTACCATGACTGCCCGGATTGGTCACTGCCGGTAGGGGAGTACCCCATTATATTGGGAGAATCTGAGCGCATGGTAAAGCTGAGGCCTGCATCCAGGGAGCGGTACATGCCTTTGAAAGTCTGCTGGTTGGTGAGCAGAAAGTACACCATGTCGGGGGTATGTGGGCTGACTCCGATAACACCGCGGTTTCCGCCCGGTAATCCATTGCTGACGGGTGACCATGACTGCCCGTTATTGACCGAACGGAAGAAGTTGCCGCCACTGGCTGCATATACGATATTGGGATTGGTTGGGTGAAAGACCATGTCCTTAAAGTTCGACGCGGAAGAGGTTAAGGTCCAGGTTGCAGCGGAATCTACGGAGCGGAAGATGCCTGCATTGGTGGCCGCGAGCAGGATGGCAGGATTGTTTGGATGGATCAGGAGTGCGCCCACAACCCGGTTTCCCATGCCGTTATTTGACATGATCCAGTTGAAGCCGCCATCATAGCTTTTCATCACGCCCACCCCGGGTGCATCGCCATGGTCCCTGTCTCCTGTGCCCATGTAGACGATAGATGGATTGATGGGATCAACTGCAAGGCTGGATACGCCCAGGGTTGGCAGGGTATCACTTAGCCCCGTCCAGCTCTGTCCGCCATCTGATGTGACCCAGAGGCCGCCTGAAGCGGCTCCGGCCCATATGCGCAAAGGATTCGTGGGATCGTAAGCCAGGGCGTTGATGCGTCCCATGCCGTTGGGCTGGCCTGTGCCATTGTTGGCCGGTTGCTGAACAGGACCCAGGATCTGCCATGATCCGGCCTGCGATCGTATGCTGGTTTTCTTTTTGACCTGCTGATAAGCGTTCCAGAGCTCAGCCCGGCTGAAGCGACTTCCGTCAGGACGCATGCGCATCACCTGATAATATTCCCACCGCTTGAAGGGTTTCCAGCCTGAACCGCGGCTTACTACCCTGTCCTTCCAGTACAGTTCAAAAGCCCGAACAACCTCAGGAACAGGAATACTTTCATCTTGCATCATATCAATCCACAATGGATAGGATGCTGTGTCACTGGCATCCTGCGCATGGATGTTCTGACTTCCCAGGGTGAAAATCAACCCGATAATTAGCAGGTAAAATCCTCTCATGATATCTTTCATATATCCTCGACAATCATAATAACAAAGATAGCGGATTTTTGTCGCTGAAATCAGGAAAAGAAAGCGCCTCAATAGGGGGATTCATCCATTTTGCGGTTACAGATATCGCTGTAATCACAGTACTTGCATTTAGCTTCGTCCTCGGTCTGGACAAAAGGAAGGTCCGGGTTGATAAGGTCCTTCAGCAGGTCTTCCAGGTGAGCGGCAAACCAGTCTATGGTTTCAGATGTAATGCTGTCACCAGATTCCAGCTTCAATGGAAGATCGCCTTGTCCCAAAGCAGGCATGCTATACAGCGTGAGCTGCATCGGCAGGGGCAAAGCGTGGTTGCCTCTGTTGAGCATGAAAGCATAAAACAACAACTGGAAGGTTTCATTCTCTTTGATATCATAACAGGAAACCAGGGTGTCCGGCTTCAATTGGGTTAATTTCCTCTTGCCAGTTTTATAGTCAATCACCTTATAAACGTGATCCAGTCTGTCAATGCGGTCGATCCGGCCAAACAATCGAACGTGAACCGGGGTGTCAGTTTTGGGGCAGCTCAGGGTAAGGTTGTGCTCAGCCTCACATTCAAGGGCATGGATGACGATTTCAGTGCCTTCCTTCAACTTCTGCTTCTCATAATTGATTAAAGCAGACAGGTAGCGACTATAACGCTCCTTCTCGATGCGGTTTCTGCCGGTCTCATAACTGATTCCGGGAAAGTTCTGCTCAAAGGCGCTGCGAAGCACAACATCAAGACCTGCTTCAAAGGTCTTCAAGATCTCCGGTGTAAGTTTCTGTCCGATGGCGGGGGTGTAAAGGTTCCAGGCTGCATCATGAAAGATCTGCCCCATCTCTTTTGCTCCAAGCTGCTCTTTGTCAGTATCATCCAGGGATAATCCTGGGATGGTGTTATAGTAGAATTTCAGGCTGCAGTTTCTGAAGGTATTGAGCATGCTGGCCGACACACTTTTGCTGACCTTTTGAATGACAGCCTGCTGGATTTCAGCGGTTCTTTCAATGCTGATGGATGGGGTGGATTGTGTCTCCGGAAGCAGGCTGACCACATTTTCGATAATGTTTGCCTGCTCGTTCTTTTGCTTCAACTCGATCATCAACTGACTCAGGAAACGGCTGCGCTCACCGCCACCCAATTCATTTGGTTCTGTATCGTAAAAACAGACCAGTTGATTGCTCCGCTGCAGGAGGCGATAGAAATGGTAGGCAAACACCCGTGCCCGGTGATGTGGGGGAGGCAGCTTAACCTGGTCTCGCAAGTCATAGGGAATGAAAGTGTTAAGCGGCTTGCCTGAGGGTAGAATGTCTTCATTGGCAGAAAGAAGAATGATGCGATCGAAATCCAGCGCCCGGGTTTCCAGCAACCCCATGACCTGTAATCCCTGCAGCGGCTCGCCAGAAAAACTGAGCTGCTTGCTGCGGCATAGCCGGTCGATGACTTTGATGAGCACATCCATCTCTTCTCCCAGATCGTATTCCTGCCATCTGCTGATGAGGTCCTGCAGGATTCCATGGAATGCAAACAGCATCTCTTCCTCGGCACTTAGCGCAGGTGGAATGTCAGGCGCACCCATGCCCTTATGGAGATGCTGTGTAAGTTGCCAGGCATGCGCCAGTGCTTCGGTTGCTTTGAGAACCTGATGCGGAAACAGCAAATCGCAAATGGCAGGATCAACACCTCGCTCGGTGAGAAAAGCATGCAGTCGCCGGGATGAAGCATACACCCAACCTTGCTGATTGACGGTATTGGCCAACGCATGTTGGGCTTTGTCAGATTTATCAATGGAAAGTAAAAATCCCATCCAGGGATGTGTCAGCAGACGTAGGATATGGCGCATGCGATAGCCCGGACCATGGATGGGATTGGGGTTTGCACCTGGCTGGTGGCGCCCCTGGGCATCAGAAATAATGCGAAACCAGGTATCGAAAAACGACCAAGCCATCGTTTGACGAAGCGGAAGCCCCATCGTGATATTGATGTTCCGGATTTCGGCCGGGATGGCATTCAGGACGGGAAGCAACAGGCTTTCGTCAGCGAGGACGACGGCTGTCTTTTCATCCATGGGAATCCCCTCTGCCATCCACTCCCTAAGGATTTTAGCGGCCATTTTAGCCTGTCCTGTACGCCCTGAGATGCCAAAGGTCCTGATATTTAGGGAGCGCGTGGAGATGTGGTTTTCCAGCCAGCGGAATTCCCTGTCCGCTTCCCGTTGATGTTGCCTGAGAAAGGTGCCGGCCTCCTGCAGCGGGTCATCCATATAATAACGGTCAGCATCCCAGAATGATACGGCACCATGCTCGCGGATAAAATAGCGCATGATATGATGTTCAGCGGCGCTGAGGGCATTCAGTCCGGCAAAAACGACGTGGGTTTCCGGGGAAATCGTGGTTCCCAGCTTCTCAACAGCCTGACGGGCTGCCAGCCCCGGGTAGGCCATTTGCTTCTGCAACAGCGACGCCTTCAGGTTATTGTATATACCGGGTAGTGCGTGGTAGAATGCCAGGTAGGCAGACTGAGCCGGAGACAGATGCTCTGATCCCGGATTCCAGAGTTCGATGGCTTTGGCTTCGCTCAGGTAACTGAAAACGAAATCGATAGGGCACAGATAATCGTCCAGTTCGTTGAAATCGTCCAGCAAAAGCTGCCCCCATGGCAGGAATGTCGGGATGTTTTCGGCTTTATCCTTCATCACCGAAGCATAGGACTGGTAGAGCATCAGCAGCAGATCGACGGGGTCGGCTTTTTTTAGTCCGCTCAGTTCGAGTACAAATTCTTCGACCGAGACCAGGCGTGGAGCCCAAATGGGTTTAGCGACGGCATTAGAGAGGTATTTGCGCAGCACGACAACCGCGCGTTTGTTCGGAAGCACGACCTCACAGGCGGAGAGGTCATGACCGGCTGTTTCCAGCAGATAAGATGCCAGTTTCTTCAGAAACGGCTCAGGTACATCTGTTGCCACCTGATCCCTTCCGGGGTGCTCAGGAATTGATTTGCTTTCTCCCATGATGCCGGTGTTCCGATGTCCATCCATATCCCTGCGTCATGGGGATAAGCCTGGATCAGGTTGTTTTTTGCCAATGCAAGATACAAATCAATGATGGAAAACCGCTTGCTTTCAGGCATCATGCTGAAAATAGCAGGAGAGATGATATGGACCCCGCTGAAAGCAAGGGAAGTAGGGCACTCTTCGATACCCTGTACCCATTTTTCCTGCCCGTTTTTAATGTCGCGCCATCCGGTAAGCTGGCCATTCCTGTCCCAGAGCAACTGCCTGGCTGAAGGCCGTTCCCTGACCGCCAGGGTCGCCAGCGCCCTGGATTGCAGGTGTTGTGACAGCATAGCCGGGATGTTGATATCCGTCAGAATATCCACATTATGGACCAGAACCGGATCTGGTCCTGCCAGCCATGGGGCTGCCTGCTTCAATCCGCCACCCGTATTCAGCAGTAGTGTTCGTTCATCTGAAATGTGAATGCGCATTCCTTCCCATTGGTTTTTTTCCAGATATGCAATGAGAAGACCGGCATGATGATGCACATTGATAACAACATCCTGGATCCCGGCCAGATGTAAGCGGGTTAGTACCCAGTAAACCAATGGTTTGCCACCTATCTCTACCAGGGCCTTGGGCCTGGTTGCCGTCAAGACTCCCATTCTACTGCCCACTCCGGCAGCAAGGACAAAGGCTTTCATGGCAAAAAACTATTTATGGTGGACTCAGTCATTCTTTTCCGGTTTGCAGAGGTGTTTCGGCTTATCGGTCTTCACACCGCATTTGGCGCAGCGATAAGTTTTATCCCCCTTTTTTACCTCTTTGCCTTCACAAGCTTTTTTTGCCATGGCTGAATGGTCCTGACGCTGAGGTTTTACCCTATTTCAAGGTGGCGAAGATCCGGATCAATATCAAAAACAGCTTTTAGTCTGGCGGCAATGGCCTCAGCACAATAGACGGACCGGTGCCGACCCCCTGTGCATCCAAAATGGAGGCTCAGATGCTGAAATCCACGTTGCAGGTAATTGTCAACAGCCTGTATAGCAATGTCAGCCACATGGCTGAGAAACCGGTCTACTTCAGGTTGGTTTGACAGGTATGTCCTCACCATATCGTCCTTTCCTGTCAGCGACTGATATTCGGGATATCGACCCGGATTGGGCAGTATGCGGCAGTCGAAGACAAAGCCTCCGCCATGCCCGCTTAAATCAACCGGAATGCCGCGTTTGTATGAAAAGCTGCGGATCTGAACATTGAGCTTGTCTTTGGCCAGCGCTGTCAAATGCGTCGAAGTGGCAACTTCTTCCAGAATTTCCCGGAGTCCATTTTCAATGGATAAGCCGGGTTGATCCAGCAACCAGCGGAGGTTGCGTTGGCCGAAGGGTATCCCACTCAGAAACAAACGCTTGCGTTCAAAATAGCCCCTGAAGCCATATGCGCCCATCGTCTGTAATACCCGAAGGAGGGCCACGGCCAGATAGTCCTGCCGGAATTCTTCAGTCCTAACTTCTGTTTTATCCTGCAGTCTTTCAATATAATAGGAGTAAAGGGCGTCTCGTACCTCCAGCGGAATATCTGCCCTTGTATTTAGCAGCAGGGATGCGAGGTCGTATTGCAGCGGTCCCCGCCGTCCTCCCTGAAAATCAATATAGGCATAGCCTGCCGGCCGGACCATGATGTTGCGTGATTGAAAATCACGGTACATGAAGTAGTTTGCAGGAATGTTGAGAATACGTTCAGCAAGTGCGTCCAGGCCGTTTTGCAGCTTGTCTTCATGAAAAGATAACCCTGAAAGGCGCAGGAAGTAGTAGCGAAAATAATTCAGGTCTGCATGTATTTCCCTTCTGCCAAATCGTGGTGAAGGGTAGCACCTGGAATAATCCAGTCCCTGGTGCCCATCTGTTTGAAACCGGATGAGATCATCGATAACGGGATGGTAGCATTTTTCCCAGGTTGATTTTTCTGGTTCGCCAAAGCTTCGGAGCACCAGGATATGGTCAAATAGGGTAATATCGCCCATATCTTCCTGCAGGTAAGCTCTGCCATCAGCAGAAACAGCATAAACCTGAGGCACAGGAAGTCCTTTTCTCTGAAAGTGATTGCTGAGGTATATAAACGACTCGTTTTCAGCGATGTTTTCATTCCAGCATCCAATAACACGCTGTTGTTGGGTGTGGAGACGAACATAGGTTCTGTTGGAAGCAGTGGGAGGTAATGGTTCTAACCGCTCCGGATCAATGCCTTTCCATTCCCTGAAAAGGCCTGTGAGTTTTGCTGTCACATCTGCCTCCAATGGCATGATCTTTAGTACGTCAGATGGGTAAACTTACCATTGTCAATATCAATGACAAGGGTTTCACCGGTTGCTTTCACTTTAAAGGAAAAGCTTCCTGAAATGCGCTTCGTCGTCGTGTTAAACTCTGAGAAGGTGATTGTGCCACTGACATAGTGAAACTCTTTTGAGTTCATGTTAAGGATTTTGGTATCTGCAGCAAGATCGTACGTGCCGGCCTTTTGCGCGCCATTGTGCACGAGGATCAGCATCCAGAAGGGGGTAACACCATTGTCGGCAGTGATAATAAGCTGCCCTCCGCTGAGGGTAGCGGTCATATTAGCTGCAATCCAGTTGTAGCCACTGACCTTGGCAGTCATGGAGGGGTTGTAAACGCAGGGGGGGCAGGGTCCGCCACAATCTACGTCTTCCTCACCCTGATTCAGAATGCCATCAGAACAGGTTCCAACGTCTTTGTCGTCTTTGTTGTCGCAGGAGTTGAGGCTTAATCCCAGGAACAGGCCCAAAGTCAGCATCAATAAGAAAGATCTTTTCACAGGCATAGTTATTCAGCTTTTCTGATTAAGGTTCAGTGGCAAAAATAATCAGAAATCACATGTCAACCCGACATGGGTCACGAAAGGATGAGGATTGCAGGATTAATGGGCAGCTGCTTACTGATAGGCTTTCTTCAGCTTACCTGTCTTGGCGAAGAACCATTCTCCCAGTCCGTATGCGAAACCTTTACCCCGTGTAGGATGCTTGCGCAGGGTACCGCGTTTGTTGGCAAGCTTCTGGAGGCTGCGTGCCACTTTGCCTTTGGTCAGCTTCTCATCGGGGTTTGCCCCTTCGGCAGCTTCCTTCTCCATGATGGCCACCACCAGGTCTCCGCTGGTCATGGGTTTATCATTTGCCCGTATGGTTTCGATGATGGAATTGTCCCAGTCTGATAGCCTATATCCCTGAGAACGAACACTTTTCTTTTTCCGACCTGGTTTACGCCCCGGTGTTTTCTTAGCCGGTTTAACCTTTTCTTCACCTTCGACCGCTGCCTTCTTTTCCTTCGGCTGTGGTGTCATCTTTTCCTTTTTCAACTCCCGCATTTCCTGCAGGTCGCGCAAAGTCTGAGTAGTGTGATCCATCTGAAACCGCAACTTCTTCAAGCTTGATTTGTAGGCGGTGATCAGATCATCAATCTCATTAAGTGTGAGGGTAATTCGGGCCATAAACAGGAGTTTTTAAGTTACGGATTAAATTCAGGCACAACAAATTTAAAGCAACGATTTTCAATTTCAAAGTCTTTATTTCTTTTTCTGCATTTTTCATTCTTTGACCTTGGGTTGATTTAAACTAATAATCTTGTTATATAATTGATAAACAGTTATATACTGCAAAGTGAAAGCCATTTGCGGAGGACAGAATATTACATGGAATTGAAAAAAACGGGATAAAAAGCTAGAATTACGGAGAAAAAATCTGCCTTTTCCGATAGAAAAGACGAATGCATTACTGAACCGGCACAACTTGCAGGGGCTGTTTCAGATAGACCAGCCACCCGGTGGGCCCGGGGTATCCCATTTCCTCCAGTTTATCCAGATACTGCCTGAGTTGCGCATGGTGCCCCGGATGGGGACTGCCAGTTTTGTAGTCCAGTACCTGAGTGCTGTCTTTCAGGAAAAGGATACGATCGGGACGTAGTAGATGACCATCAGGAAGCAGGATATCAGCTTCGGTCCTTACTCTTTGTCCAGGTGCGAAAAATGGCGCAATGTCCGGATGTGCCAGCATTTGTAGTATGGCGGTCACCCAGGTTTCCTCAATGCCATCAGTCTTCAGCCGCTCTTCAAGTGCTCGCAAATCACCGGCATCATGGATATTTGCCAGCACCTGATGCACGCGCTGTCCCATTTCCAGTGCACGCTTTTCTCCTTCATGTTGCCAACTGTCAGCATCGACACGTTTGATACGCATCCGGTCGCGCCATGACGCGGATGATAGTTGAAAGCTATGGCCTGAAGATGCCGGAGAATCATCTGAATGCTGAGATCTCCAGGCAACATCACCCATGTGATACCGCATCCCCTCCTGGTGGAGGAGACTGGTTTCCGCAATGAAGGTGTTCAGCAGGTGAATGATGGAAGGTTGCTTATCATCCTTAGGCGGTTCCAGGATCGGTAACAATATATAGAGTTCTTTCTCAGGACGGGTAAATGCAACGTAATACAGGTTGTAGTGGTCCAGGTACTGGCGTTTTTTTTCGTCTTCATATGCATCCTTCCAGGAACTGTTTTTCATCTTATCGCTCATGTTGATATAGGCCGCAGGCAGACCCATATACCTGGCTGGATCCAATCGAATCCATGCCGCTGGAGCTTTGAAAGTCTTCTCCTTGAGCATAGGACAAATCACCACAGGGAACTGCAATCCCTTGGCCTTGTGGATGGTAAGTATGTTTACGGCATCCATTAATGCAGGGATTTTTGCTGATTGCTTCCATCCTTTATCATCCCACCACTGCAGAAAGCCGGGCAATCCCTCGGCAGTTTCGCGGTTGTATTTTTCAATCTGATCCAGAAGGAACTGTAGGTGCACATCTGCGCTATGATCGAGTCCGAAGCTGCGGTGAATGGACTCCACCATGTCCACCAGCGACAGCCTCAGCCACGTGGCAGGAAGCTCCTGGTGGTGTTCTCTGAGAAAATCTTCCAGCCGGTCGGCTTGGTGCTTATATTGCAAACCGGCGGAAATCAGTGCTCCACTCAGCGTTTCCGGTATGACACCGGCATGCACAAGGGCCTCGACCAGGGCAAATCGATTGTACCTTTGCTGCCTGTCGTTCAGATACTTCATGGCAGCCACCACTGCTCTCACACGGGGTGAATTTCCGAGCCGGATGGCTTCCTGGGATACTACCGGGATCTTATTTTTGATCAGAAAACGTGCGAATGCACTGGCATCGTCGTTGGTCCGGCATAAAATTGCAATCCCTCTGTAGGATTTAGTAGCAGCCTGGACCTGTCGAACAATATCCAGGACATACTTCTGCTCTTCCTCCAGTTTATCTGTTTTATTCTTCTCAATGGCGTAGGTGATCACTTCTACCTTACCCTTACCTGTGTTTTCCTGTGTTTCCTGTTTATGTTTCAGGTAGATTTTCTGCTGGGGCAGGGGAAGGGCTTTTTCAATAGAATCGAAAAGGGCATTATTGAAGGCAATGATCTCTTTTACGGATCGATAGTTGGTGTTCAGCGGCAATTCCTCAAAGTGCTGCCGTAAAGTGTTTTCCCTTTCCTTCAGCACCGGATCATCTCCACGTTCATAGATGGATGGCAGTTCAGTAAATTGCTCCACAATCCCGTTTCTCCAGCGGTAGATGGATTGCTTCCCATCGCCCAGGATGATCGCCTCAGCCCCCTGCGCCAGTCCATTTTCAACTAGAGGAAGAAGGTTTCGCCACTGATACAGGGAGGTATCCTGAAACTCATCTATCATGAAGTGACGGTAGCGCTCTCCCAGACGTTCATAGATAAATGGAACGGATTCTCCGGCCACTTTTTCATGGACCAATGCATTGAAATCACTGATGGGCATCTTGCCCGTGTCAAGCAATATCTTTCTGAACTCCTGATAAATATGGCTGATGAGGGTCATCTGTAGCAAATAACCTTCCAGGAGTATATCATCTGCATACAGTTGTCCGTCACTTTGCTGATACTCAAGGATGTCCGATATCAGTGGTTTCATCCTCCTGACAGTATCCAGAAAGACAGGGTCACTGGCAAGTCTGGCATATTTTGGACTGGTCCATTTGTCTTGATCCAATGTCTTCTGTGTATTAAGACCTGGGCTGGCTGTTAAATCTTTTCTGGTTGCCAGTTTTTTCAGCCATCCCATGACACCACTACTGCCATAATAAAAGTGCGTTTCATTGTATCCTGCACTTGTGGCCATTTGTATGACCCCGGACGCCAGTTCACTTATCCTCTTTTCATAGACTGACCTTCTTTGCCGGATGGTGGTCCTGATATCCCTGAATTGGCTGGGTTCGATGATACTTAAGAGGGCAGCATGTTTCCTGGCATCCTCCTTGAGCAATTCTTGGGCAAAGGTTTGCAACAATTTTTCAACTCTGGAATTACCGCTGTCTTCTATCTGCGCTTCAATATAGTCAAGGACAGCATTTGTCAGTTGTGTATCCTCGCCCATGCGTTCCAGCAGGTTATCCACAACCACCCTGCATAGTTCCTCTGCATCCAGTTCAACTTCGAACCCGGCAGGGATGGCCATGTCATGGGCAAAGGTCCGGACCACCCTGTGCATGAAACTGTCGATGGTCCCCACTGCCAGCTCCCCGTATTGGTGCAGGATGGTCTGCAGGGCTTTTTTTGCCCTGGTGGCAACGTCCTGTGGATTCAGCCCGGATTCGTCCGCCAGCCATACCTTCATCTCCTGGGTTCCGCGATCGTCTTTGTCGATCGACAGCGCATGCAGGTAAGAAACAAGGCGCGTCTTCATCTCATTGGCGGCCTTGTTGGTAAACGTGATCGCAAGAATATGCCTGAACTCTCCGGGATTCTTCAGTATCAGTTTGATATACGCCCGGACAAGGGTATAGGTCTTGCCTGACCCTGCGGATGATCTGTAAACGCTAAGTCCCATTCCTGCAGGGTTACGGCTTCATGAATATACCTGAGCCTGTGCTGCCTGCGGATTGTAGCCTGATGATATAGGAACCTTTGCTGAGTCCGTGAATTTCTTCACGCAGGGTAAGCAGATGTTCCCCGGGCTGCATTTTTCCCATATCTCGCCTAACGATCGATCGTCCGGTCAGATCGGTCAGCTCGATGGTCACTGCTGCGGGTTCCTTTAAAACGAAAACAAGGTTGAGTTCATCATCCACTGGGTTTGGAAAGATTTGAAGATCAAGATTGTTGCGCTTCCATTCAGACACACCTGTATTGATGACACGGGCACTGTCGATATAGGTGACCGTCTGTAGGGGGCCTTCCTGCACGACCTGGAGCAAGGGGAGGTCAAATCCTTTGCCTATCCACTTGTACTCGGTGTAGATGCGGTTTAATGCTATACCCTGACCTAGGGTATCCAGGTAAATACTGTCATATTCAGCTACTTCTGAACGGATTTTCAGAACCTGACTGGTTCCAAAAGGTGTGGTGAGGGTGCCATAACCATCCACATAATTGCGGCGGTAACGGTTGATATAAACGGTACCTAAACCGGGTAAACTGAGGTTGAGGATGGACGTGGCTGAATCCCGCTGTCCGTATTGCATGGGGAAGACATACAGCACATCCGGGCTGGAGAATTTGGCAGGTATTGGAATACCGCTGACCTCTCCGGCATATCCGACGAAGCTATACAGGCTGGCTGTGGAGCGGTAGAAACTATAGACGGACTGCAGGCTGAGTCCGGGAACGAGGTCGAAGACCGGCATCAATTGCGCAAGGGTAGCACGGTTTGGATCCGTGGGATTATTGAATACCAATTGAAAAATAAAGGGCGTGGCTGAGACACTCATGAAGCTGTCCTTGGCTTGTGATACAGGACTGAGGTTGGCATAGTTCCAGGTGATGCCGGCCCCGGTAAGAGCCGGATCCTGTCCGTTCAGTCCCACGGCGGTGCTGACACGCACAGTATCGCCGGGTGATGGCAGATCAGATTGGTTTACCACAATCTGAGAATGCAGTACGCCTACCAGGGCTAGGGCCATGAGAAATGAAAGTGATCTTTTCATAGGGCGACAGGGTTGTTGGTAAGCAAATATATAGGAAAGAATGGAAGGATGTTGCCCTCTCATCATTGCTTATTCGAGATTCTTCCTGACTTGTGACGCTCTGCAAAATTAGTGTGGGTTTTTTTAACATGTTGAATATGACTTAAATAAGAATTAGAGAGTGAATTTTTACCG
>OFEK01001131.1_pt1 | contig 19700 bp, 19 predicted proteins | sample 1521131 | NCBI WGS metagenome assembly OFEK01 (sample SAMN05720209, study PRJEB24109) | activated sludge metagenome | isolation source: Anaerobic digester | place: China | collected 2015-12-16
ACGCTTCGATCGCTTCACAGGACGTTAACTTCTGCCTGATCCCCGAGATGCCTTTCGATCTCGAAGGCGAGAACGGCTTTTACAAGCACCTGATGGATCGCATCCTCAGGAAAAATCACGCGGTTGTCGTCGTGGCCGAGGGAGTCGGTGACCGTCTGTGCGCCCTCGAAGAGCGCGATGTATCAGGTAACCGCAAATTCGGTGACGTCGGCGTCATGCTGCGCGACGGCATCGCTAAGTATTTCAAGGACCGCAAAGTTCCGGTGTCGCTCAAATACATCGACCCGAGCTACATTATCCGCAGTTCGAGCGCCATACCTTCCGACAGCATCTTCTGCAACCAGCTGGCGCAGAACGCTGTGCACGCCGGCATGGCCGGCAAAACCGGCATGCTCGTCGGCATCTGGAACAACTGCTTCACGCATGTTCCGATTGATATCGCGATCCGCAACCGCAAATTCATCGACCCCGAAAGCATGTTCTGGCTCAACGTTCTCGAAACCACCGGCCAGCCCCGCTGGATGCAGAACAAACCGCGCACCGCCTGACCGCCTTCGCTATTACAGAACGCCAAAGCAGGCGTTATGCGGCTCAAGAAAATCACCAGTTCAAATAAACCGCCATTTGAGACCATGGTGTGTCGCTTTATGCGGCTGCTGGTGGCCCCGGTGTCGCGGCACTCCCGTTTAAAACCTCGGGGCGGCTTTGGTTGCTGAGCCAGACCTATCTGGTCGAAGTGCGGTCTGGCTGTTGAACAAAATTTGATTATATTTCCTGATATGCGTATAATAGAAACAGGAGAAACATCATGACAAAAACCAGAATAAACATTAGCCTGGATCAGGATTTGGCTGATTTTGTAAGGCTTTTTGCTGTCGAAAACCGCACTTCTGTCGCAGATATGATAACTCAATATCTGTTAGCGCTTAAGCGCAACTCTGAAGGTGAAAAGACAGAACAGATTCTTTCACATCCCGCATTCCAAAAAGCAATGAAGGATGCTCAGATAAAACTCAGAGATGGCAAAGCAAACTGGCATTCTTATGACGAGGTTTTTGGGGATTGATGAATGTAAAATTTGAATCTGCCTTTGTTAAGGCCTTAAAGAAGCATGCTTCAATTAAAAAGCCGGTTCAGAAAAAAGTAGATATGATCATTGAAAGCCCTCTGACCATCGGAGAGCCTCTTAAAGGCAATTTCCAGGGATTTTATTCCTGTCCGGTAAAAAGAAATTTCATTATCATTTACCTGTTTTGCGAAGTTTGCCGTAAAAAGAATGACGATGTAATCGTAAACTGTTCTGATTGTAAAGAAATGCCAGATAACACTCTGAAATTTGTATTGCTCGGTCCTCACGACGACGCATATGGAATCTGAACCAACATAGAGATTTGTAACCGATGAATGGCCAAATAATTTGGTTTGGTGGCGGCAATTTAACTTCTAATGATGTAGAACAAATTTATACTGCCGAAGCTTTAAAATCGAAGTTTCCTGCAGGAATGTGTGATAGTGAAATGCAAGACGACCGATGATGATCACAACAGAAGCCTTAAAACAGCTTTTGCACCAGAGCAGAAAATTTCATGTAATTACCTCGTAAGGGTGGGGGCAAGCAGGCGCATTGCCTCTCCGTGCAGAATCCCGTTGGTGGCCAGCAGTTCGAAACTGTCGAGAGCCATCGGCGTGCCGTCGAAGCGCGTTACGCGGCCGCCGGCTTCATGAACCAGCAGGGTGCCGGCTGCAACATCCCAGGGTTTGAGGTTGGTTTCCCAGTAGACGGCAAAAACGCCGCGGGCGATGTGACAAAGGTCGAGAGCGGCCGAGCCGAGCCGGCGCACGCATTGAACGTGCATCAACATGATTTTGAGTCGCTCGACGATCACTTCGATATTTTCGCGCCGGTTGTAGGGGAACCCGGTCACCGCCAGCGCGTCATTCATCGCACTCTGGGTGCCGACGCGAATGCTGGTGCCATTAACAAAAGCACCACCGCCTTTGAAACAATGGTAGACATCATTGTTCATCGGGTTCATCACGACGCCCGCCACCGGTTCGCCATCATTGCAGAGGGCTATGGAAACGGCAAAGTGGGGGAGGCGGTTGGCAAAATTCGTGGTGCCATCAAGCGGGTCGACCACCCAGACTTCGCCATGCCGCCAGTCATCGCCGCCGTCTTCCTCGCCATGGAAGCGGATTTTCGGAAACCTCGACAGCAGCTCTCTGCGGATAAGTCTCTCGGAAGCAATATCAACCTCGGTCACCAGATCGACGGTTCCCTTGTGAACGATTTCGTGACTGTTGTTGAAACCTTTTCTGATAACATCTGCAGCCATGGCGGCAACTTCGCGGGCACCGGAGCAGAGATTTTCGAGGCTGTGCATTATTGACTCCTGAGTGTGTTTATTTGATGATTACGGGCAATAATGATAGAATTGTTTCTCAATAAAAACAAGGAGATCAGATGCGCCTGTATTTGCATAGAATTCTGCTGTCACTGTTGATCTGCAGCGCCGCCGGCCCGGCACTGCACGCCGATACCGCCCCTGCTACACCTGTTAAATCAGATATCAACCAGGCACGGATCACCGACGGCAATTTCAAGTTTCCCGGAATTATTGCATCAGACCCGGCTTCCGTTGCCTCGTTAACTCAGCAGGTTGCAAGCATTGCCAGCGAAATTCCGGTTCAGGAAATACTGGCAATCGACAACCTTCTGCAGGTAGCCAGCCAGGCACTGCCACAGATAAACAACCTGGCAAAGCCTGTTATTAAGACAATCACAGGGGCCAGCCCAGTCGGTCAACCCGCAAAAGTATCGTCTGAAGTGTCGACCTCAGTCAGCCTTGAATTAAAATCGGCCATTGATAGTGAAACAACTTTAACCACCTCGGGAACCGCAGATGTAAAGGGTAAGAAAGACAGCGAATACATCGACACGCTTTTTCCAGACCCGCTTTCGCCAGATTTTCCTTCTGAAAGCGGTATCAGTGCAGCAGAAAAAAACCGCCCGGCCAAAGAAGTGATTGATGAAATCAACCAGAAAGCCGAAGAAATCGCTGAACGCACCGCAAAAGAACTCGGCATTGATTATGTTCCGCCGTCTGAACGCCTGCCGAAAACCGAAACAGGTGAGTCTGCCGCATCGGTAAGCGGAGATCTTGCATCAGAAGCGTCTGAAATTGCATCTGGTGAGGCTAAAATTGTGACAGAGGTCGACACCGGTTCATGGGAATACCCTGGTGACACAAGGGCCTCCGCCACGGTCGAAGTCAAAAAGCCGCAGACGGCTCTACCAGTCCCAAAAGGGCAGGGCAGCGCCGTTAAAGAAAATGAAATAACTGAAGAACCGGAAACCAATACCGCGCCCGGAACCGAACCAGCAAAAACTTCCGACCGCACTCCATTGACAAAACCGAAAGTACCGGAGGCAGCTGCAAAAGGCAAGCTGGCCGCGCCGGCCGGAGCAGCAGGATATGACAAACCTGCCAGGCCGGGTAAATTGCCTGAACAGGCTGAACCTGTTAAGCTTGGCAAACTGATTGAGGCGACTGTGACTGCTGACGACGGCACGGCATCGGGCTCTGAAAATATTGGCGAAGAACTGGCGGGTGAAGAGCTTGCGTCGACTTCTGAAACTGTTGTAACTGACACGGAAAATGAAATAATTCCGGTGCAGTGGCCGGATTCACCAGAAGACCCTGAATTTGCAACCGGCAGTCAGCAGTTGTTCAGCGAGAAAACAGCGTCGGCGACAATTTCGAGCGGCGAGCTGCCCGGATTATTTGAAAAGGCTGAAGCTCTGGCGCCGGCTCTGATGACCCGGGGAAAGCCAGAAAACGAGCTGTCTGACGCTGACGAAATTAAAAAAATCACCGGCCGTCTGGTGCCCGAAAAGCAACCGCTGGGTCGACGCCGACACCTGTACCGCTGGGTTCTCAAAACCGATGATGGCCGGCGCATTCCGCTTAAGTCGAATCTGAAGCTGCTCACTGAAGTCAGAAACGAAAAGATGCTCGATGGCAAAGTGAATTTGACCGGGCGCTTTATCAAGTCGGCTATGAATGAAGAACTGCAGTATTTTGTCGTCGAATCGGCCACTGTCGCCGATTCTTCAAATGCCTCGGGCAGTGCCGATATCAAGACAGGCAAAAGAAGCGGCCAACCGGTAAAAGCAAAAGATGAAGCAGATAAAATTGGTTCTAATCACAAATCCGGCAGTTCTGGCACGAAAAATGCTGCTAAAAAACAGGACCTGCCCTCAGGCGACCAGAATCTGAAAAAAGCGCCGCTGCCCAAACAGCCCTGACAGGTTAAAATACTGATGCAGAGCGAAAAACTCGAAAAAATACTTGCCCTGATGCCCGCCAACCCCGGCATCTACATCATGAAGAACCGGACTGGCGAAATCATCTATATCGGCAAGTCGAGATCGCTGAAAAAACGCGTCAAATCATACTTCAACCGCCACCACGACAACCTGAAAACCTCGGTTCTCGTCTCGGCAATCGAAGACATCGAGTTCATCGTCACCGAAACCGAAATCGAAGCGCTGATTCTTGAAAATAACCTGATCAAGAAACACAAACCGCGCTACAACATTCTGCTCAAAGACAGCAAAACGCACCCTTACATCAGAGTTACCATGAAAGACCGCTACCCGCGTCTCGAAAAGGTGCGAAAAGTCAGTTTCCGCGACGGTAACCTCTATTTCGGGCCGTTTCCGAATGAGTATGACCTGACGCGAATCGTCGACCTGCTGTCGCGCAACTTCAGGCTCTGCACCTCCAAAAAAGGCTTCGCCGCCGCAGCACCGGGCAAAAAAATCAGGCCATGCCTCAAATATCACCTCGGCATCTGTCAGGGCATCTGTCAGGGCGCCGTCACCCCTGAAGAATACTCGGTGTCGATTCATAAAGCCGTCGAAGTTCTCGCGGGTAGAAGTGACCCCGACTTCACCGGCCTCGACAAACAGCTTAAATCGCTGGCCGACAGTTTCAGATTCGAAGAAGCCGCCGAAGTGCGAGACACACTGACTGCGCTGCGCCGCTTTTTCGAAAACCAGAAAGTCGAATTCGTCAAACCGCTCAACCTAGATTTCTGGGGCATGTGCGAGGCCAACGACCGTCTGATTTTCTCGGTGTTCTTCGTGCGCGGCGGCAAAATGCTGGGCAACCGCATACTCGACATCGAACGTGAGCCTGAAACCTCGAATTCAGAAGTGCTGCAAACCGTTATCAGCCGCTTCTACGACAACAATATCATTCCGGCTGTCATTTACTGCTCGATCGAGCCTGACGGGGTCGACGCCCTGCTGGCGATGCTCAGCGGGCGGGCCGGCCGCAAAGTCGCGTTCCACATTCCTCGCAAGGGCCAGTTTCTCAACCTGCTCGCCATGGCAGACAACAACGCTCTCGAAGTCATGCGCAACATCAAGTCAGAAGGGCATGAGCGCATCGACGAATCGGTCATCGACCTGCAGAATCTGCTCGAACTCAAGGTCGCACCGGTCAGAATCGAATGCGTCGATATTTCACACATTCAGGGAACCGATCCGGTCGCATCTCTGGTGGTCTGCCATAATGGTCGACCGCGCAAGGGCGAGTATCGCCTCTATCACATCAAGTCGGCCCAGGGTGGCGACGACCCGGCCTCGATTGCCGAAGTGACCAGGCGCCGTTTTTCGCGCCTGCTGCGCGAACGGGCACAACTGCCTGACCTTTATATCGTCGACGGCGGCATTACCCAGGTCAGGGCAGCTCTGCGTGAGCTTGAAGAGCTGGGTGTCGATACCGCCATTCTCGGCCTGGCCAAGCGCGAAGAGACGCTTGTTAAGCCTGATGGCACCGAGATCAATCTGCCATTTTCAAGTGCCGGCATGAAGTCAATCATCAAGCTGCGAAACGAAGCGCACCGTTTTGCCAACACCTTTCAGAAAAAAACTCACAGCCGGCGAGTCATGCGCTCGGCTCTTCTCAACCTGCCGGGTGTCGGCCCGGCCACTCTGCGAAAAGCCCTGTGGGAATTCGGTTCAATGGCCAATGTCGCGGAAACGACGCCCGAAGAACTGCAGAAACGTTGTCAGATCCCGCTCAAAACCGCTGAGGTCATCATTGCCTCGCTGAAGGAAGGTACCCATGAAAAAGCTGCTTAGACCTTTTCTGGTTCTTCTCGTTCTGAGTGTTCTTGTCGGCGGCAGTTCGCAGGCCCGCATAGAAATGCCCGCACCCGGGCCCGAAAAACAGCTGCAGATTCTTGAAGCAGCATTCATGAAAACATTTCAGGACCCGGAAGAATTTAAAGCCAGCGGAATTTTTCAGCTTCTCGGGTATGATTCTGCGGAAATTTCCCTCATCGGCAAAATAACTCCACGCCCGGCCAGTCTTTCGATAGAAATTCTGCCTGCGGAAGGCGATGGTAGTTTTAGAACTCTCAAAGTCCTTTGCAATAAGGTCAGTTACTATAACCTCACCATCGAGCGGGTGACTTTTGATTTTCCTGACAGCAGCATCAGTCTCGATGAGCTTGCGAACGGCCGACTGCGTTTCAAAACCGGCAGCCGCATCGATCTGAAAACCGAAGTTTCAGCAGATGATATTCTCAAGGTCTTTGAACTCTACGCCCAGGCCCGATCGCTTTCGGGCATGAAAATGAAACTCGACAAAAACAGCGCTCACCTCAACGGTCGGATCAAAAAAGGTTTCGTCACCGCTCAATTCGACCTGAAAGGCAATACCCAGCTGCTCGACCCCAAAAGAGTCAATTTTCGCTGCGAAAAACTCACCCTCAATGGCATGCCGATGCCAAGAAATGCCGTTGCCCAGATCTTCAAGCAGATCAACCCGGTGTTTGATGCGAGCAAAACCTGGCTCAACCTCAATGTTGCCAGTATCGCCATCAAACCCGGCTTTGTCGAAACTCTTGCCAGCATAAGCCCGAAGAAAGGTTAGAATAATGCCCACCAGTCGTCGCATTCATCGCATTTCACAAACCCTGCACCAGCGCCAGCTCGATATCGTCATCGCCCTCGATCTTGTACACGACCAGCACAACCTTTCTGCGGTGCTGCGTACCGCCGACGCCGCCGGTTTCGGCCGCGTGATCTGGGCCCCCGACTTCAAAAAGCCTGAAGAGGTGAACCCCGAAGTTTCAAAGGGAGCCGAGCGCTGGGTTGACCTTAAAGTTGTCGACGACATCAAACCTTCGCTCACAGAACTGAGACAACAGGGGTACAAAATTGCCGCCACTCACATGGGCCGCGAAGCCGTCGATTTTCGCACATTAGACTGGACCCAGCCCTGGGTTGTCGTTTTTGGCAACGAACATCGTGGCTGTTCAGAAGCGACTGTCGAGATGGCCGACGAGAACATTTTTCTACCAATGGCCGGCTTTGTACAGAGCCTTAACATTTCGGTCGCCGCCGCGGTAACCATGTACGAAATTCAGAGGCAGAGACAGCAGGTCGGTATGTACAACCTCAATGCCTCAGAAGAACAGGTTCGTCTGCTGTACAGCCAGTGGCGACTCGTCGACGAGGAACTCACTCTCGACGACCTCTGGAAAAGGCCAGAAGGCCCGCTGCCGCCGCCTGACCAGCCGCATAAAGACGGCCGTGCCGATTGCCCGTTCTTTAAACGCCATCACAAAGGTTTCAACCAGCAGAACAATCTCTGACCTTTTACTCCCTCAGTTGTCGGCCCTTCGACGGGGCTCCTTCGACCGGCCGGGGCCGGCAAGACAAAGCGAACAGGCAGTTGCCTGTTCGCTTTGCTGTACAGAGATTGTACATTTTAAAAAAAAGTTAAAATTATCGTTTAGAAAAAATCGAACCCTTCCGAATAGGTTTTTACCAAACACATGTAGACCGAAAATGGAGTTGGTCGATGAAAAAAATAGCACACGGATTAAGGGACTGGTTCAAAGATTTTGTCAGGGCACTTATTTTCTTCCTGTTTCTGCAGACCTACGTTGTACAGGGATTCGTCATTGAAGGGGCCTGCATGGAACCCGAACTGCACTCACGGGAAAAAATCATTGTCAACAAAATGGTGTACATGGTCAAAGAGCCTGAGGTGGGGGAAGTTGTCGTTTTTTCTTACCCGCTCGAGCCCGGTAAAGACTTTGTAAAACGCGTGGTCGGAATACCCGGCGACGTTATCGAGATCAAAGATGGCTACCTTTTCCGCAACGGAAAAATGATGAAAGAACCTTTCGTAAAAGAATATGTCTTTGGCTCCTACGGGCCACAGAAAATTCCGGCAGATAAAATCTGCGTAATGGGTGACAACCGCAATAACTCACACGACAGTCGTTCGTGGGGTCTGCTGGATCGCAATCTGGTCAAAGGCCGGGCCGAGATTAAATTCTGGCCCCCCGATTCATTCGGCCAGATTGCCAAGCTTGCAGAGTGACCACTGCTGCATCGAGACATTCAATTTGACACGCTAAAAGATTGTGAATATATTCTGACAGATGTCAGGAGAAGAAAACTTGGTTACATCATTCAAACTCAGCGGTTTTACCTGCCCGGCCTGCGGGGCAATTTTCGAAGCCAGAACTGTTACTTCGATTACACACCAGGGCCAGGACTCAGACTTTCTGCCCCATTACCTCGGAGAAAACCCGCTGCCTTTCTTTCTGGTTCAATGCCCAGAATGTGATTTTTCAGGTTATCCCGAAGATTATTCGCTTGAAAGCAGAGAAAACCGCAAAGTTTCAGCTGCGCAGATAAAAAAGATTCTCAGCCTGCCGATATGCAAAAAGATGCCGGAAGAAGCCCTGAAATTTTTTATCGCTGCGAAGCTATACGAAGAAACTGGCCGTAACCCTTACCACATCGGAAATCTCTATCTGCGTGGTTCATGGTGCTGCCGTCTGCGCGAAAACCGCAAGGCAGAAATTGAGCTGCAGCAGCTGGCGGTTAAATATCTCAAAATTGCCGTCGAGAAGTCGACAATCTCTAACCCTGACAATCTGCCGGTCGTGACTTATCTGATCGGTGAACTGTACCGCCGCCTCGAAGACCGCAAGTCGGCGCGTGAATGGTTTGGCGCGGTCGAAGAAGTTATTATCGATCCCGAACAACAGTGGATACTTGAATTAACACAAAAACAGGCCGAACTGAATGAGCATTTTATCAATTAAAGCTCGCATTGAAAGGGAGTAGGGCCACTGTTGTCCTGACAATCCCGGGTTTCCAATTAATGTTTGTGATTTTTGCCGAGATGGCATAGAATCATAGGCAAACGGAAATCCGGGATTGTTTATTTCGGGGTAAATAATGCAGAGAATAAAAATTCGCTATGCCGACGAAAAGGGCAATACCAGCGAAGAGGTTTTTGAAACCAGATCGTTAGAAGAACTGCGGTCCGCCTTCAGCACCCGCGGCTATTATATTCTTGCCGAAACCAGTCTCGATGAATCGCTGGCAGATCAGCTGAAAGCCGCGCTGTCTTTTAAACAGCGGGTTTCACTGAAAGAACTGAACGAATTCACCAAACTTATTCGTACCCTTCTTAAATCGGGTATGCCGATCACCGATGCCATCGACGTACTCCTCGACGATGCTGACGACACACCGCTGAATCGTGCTTTGCGCGAAGTTCATCAGGACATCCGCGAAGGCATCTCGCTCAGCCGAGCTTTGGGCCGTCATCCTGATATATTCCCGGATATCTACATAAAAACGGTTGTTGCCGGCGAGAAAGCCGGGGCAATCGACAACATCCTGAAACGCCTGTCGGATTATTTTACCAGCTCTCTTGCAATCAGACGCAAAGTGATGGCGGCAATGATCTACCCGACAATTCTGCTGACAGTCTCTTCGCTGGCTGTGGTTTATATGGTCATCGCTGTCGTTCCCGAGTTTGCCAGCCTTTTCCGCAGTCTCGATGCACCACTGCCGCTCATGACTTCGCTGCTGCTTTCGGCATCAGAGTTTCTGGGCGAATGGTTTTTGCTGCTTTTCTGCCTTGGCATGCTGGTCTTTGCCGGCGTCGTCAGTTATGCACAATCACCTGAAGGGCGGCGAAAAATCGACCGCTTCAAACTGAAAATACCCCTGGTAAGAGATCTTGAGAAGAATTTTGCTTACAGTCAATTTGCCCGCACCATGTCAACAATGGTTGAGGGCGGCATTCCGATTCTCGACAGTCTTAAAGTCGTTCTCGACAGTCTCGAAAACAAGGTAATTGCCAAACGCTTTGCCGTTCTTCCCGAACTGCTTGAAAAAGGACTCGGGTTTGGCAAAGCTCTCAAATCAATCCCCGGAACACCGACAATCATGGTGCGGGTCGTAACCGTCGGTGAAGAATCGGGTAATCTTGGCGAAATGCTCGATAACCTTGCCGAACACTATGATGAAGAAATAACCGAACTCACCGATACGGTCACCTCACTGATAGAACCAATTCTTTTTCTTGGAATGGCCCTCGTGGTCGGCACCCTGGTCGTTGCCCTGCTGTACCCCGTGCTGACCGCTGCTTCGCAAATCAATTAGGACAGATGAGATGGAAAGTTTCAAAGATTTTCTGGTAAAAAAACGCATTATCGATGCGGGTAAAGCCGAAAAACTCTTCAAAGAGTCGAACGGTCAGTCTGACCAGGTTCTGCGCCGACTCGACAGCGACCCCGAAGTTACTGACCAGAACCTTTTCAAAGCCTTTGCCGCTACTTTTCGCAAGAAAGCTCTCTGCGAAATTCTCGTTGAAGAAGGCTTTATCACGCTCGATTACGTACAGCAGCTGGTCAGCGAGTTTGGCGCGATTCCGGCCAATCTCGGCCAGGTCCTTATCGAAAAACGTCTGATAAGCGAAGAAGAATACGCAAAGGCCATCGCTCTAGAGCTTGGTATCGAATATGTCGATCTGACCCGCTACGAGGTCAACGACGAGCTTTTCAACAGCATCGATGTGGCCTTGATGCGACGCTACTGCTTTATTCCGCATCAGAAGTTTGGCAAAGAGATCCAGCTGATCATGCATGACCCCGGCAATGTCGATTCGATCGAAGAACTCGAAGTTCAGCTCGGGCTGCCGATTCGCCCGCTGGTTGCCTCAAAGATGGCGATTCAGAAGCTTCTGAATCTGATGATCGAAACCAGTCTCGACTCAAAAGTGGTGTTTGCTGACCTCGAAAATTTTCCGCCACTCGAAGTTATGATCGAGGAAGAAGACGATGCACCGGCCGCCGGGGTCGCCAAAAGCGCCGGTTTCGGCAGCGAAACCCCGGTTATCAGAATGGTCGATGCCATCATTCTCAAGGGCGTGCGCAAACGTTCGAGCGATATTCACTTTGAAGTCTACGAATCGCAGCTGAAGGTCAAATACCGCATCGACGGCGTTCTCTTCGAGGTGCTTTCTGATGTCGAACCGCGGCTGCGCGGCCCGATCATCTCGCGCCTGAAGGTTATGGCACAGCTTGATATCGCCGAAAAGCGCGTACCACAGGATGGTCGCTTCAAACTTAAAATCGATGACCGCTTTGTCGATTTCCGCGTTTCGGTTCTGCCTTCGATCTTTGGCGAAACCGTGGTTCTGCGTATTCTCGACAAATCGGCACTCGGCCTCGACATTCAGAAACTCGGGCTCGAGGGCGACGACCTGCTTCTGTTCAAGCGCAACGTCAAAAAGCCATACGGCATGATACTGGTTGCCGGCCCGACCGGTTCGGGTAAAACCACCACTCTCTATTCGGCATTAAAATTCGTTCACACACCGAAAGACAAATTCATCACCATCGAAGACCCGGTCGAATACCAGCTGCCGGATATCGTGCAGATTGCGGTAAACGAAAAGAAAGGGTTGACATTCAGCTCTGGTCTGCGCTCGATCGTGCGCCAGGACCCCGACAAAATCATGGTCGGCGAAATCCGCGACCCAGAAACCGCAAAAATTGCCATCAACGCGGCGCTCACCGGCCATCTGGTTTTCAGCTCGATTCACGCCAACAACGTCACCGATGCCATTTCGCGTCTCGAAAACATGGAAATCGACCCGTATGAATTCGTCAGTTCTTTCAACCTGATCATGTCACAGCGTCTGCTGCGCCTCAACAGCAAGAACTGCACCGGCGACGACACCACAATAACTGAAGAAATGAAGCGTCTGACTATCGACTTCGAACATTATTCGCACGTCGAATTCAAGAAGGGCAAAGGCTGCCGTTTTTGCCATGACACCGGCTATCAGAGCCGTTCCGGCATTTTTGAAGTTCTTGAACTGTCACCGGCAATCAAACAGATGATTCTTACCCGACAGTCGCCGCTCGAAATCAAAAAAGCGGCTATTGCCCAGGGCATGGTACCGCTGCGCCGCGCCGGCTGGCAGAAAGTCGAGCGGGGCCTCACCACATTCGAAGAAATGAACCGTGTCACGTTTGAAGAAGGGGTGCTCTGATGAACCTTTACACCGATCTGGTTGCTCTCGATATCGGCACCAGCAGCCTTAAAATCGCGGCTGTCGACCCGGGCCCAGCCCGCCAGGGCTACGTCATGCGCAATCTTGCCATGGCTGAACTGCCACAGGGGCTGGTGGGCGGTGACTTCACCGGCCCATTCATCAGCGATCTGACCGTGTTTAAAAACACTCTTGCCGGGCTGGTTCGCAGCGTTAAAAATACCCGCCAGGGTTTTGTCGTGGGCCTGCCTGACCGCTGGGTCAAGCTGCATCTCGAGACGCTCGAGCTTTCAGACAATGAGCGCCGCTTTCCGGGCTTTCTCTCCTGGCGCCTCGAAAAGAGTCTGCCAATTCCCGAAGGCATGAAAGTTTTCGTCGATTATCAGATTCTTGGCCCAGCTTCCACCCCCGGGCACTATCAGGTGCTGGCAGCAGCTGTGAAGGCTGAGATCATCGAGATCCTTTCGAGTCTGACCACTGACCTGCATATCGAGGTCATGGCGTTCGACACGTCTTCCCTCGGTGTGTTCAATCTGTTCGAAGAATCTTTCCCCGACCGCACGGTTGATCAGACCGTCATTAACCTGCATATAGGCCACGAAACAACGGTTTTTAAAGCCTACAGCCGCGGCGCACTGATGTATGAGCGGGTTATCGAAGTGGCCGGTGAAGAATTCGCCAAAATCATCAGCGAACTCGACTCAGTCAATCTCGAAACGGCAATGAAGACGAAGCCTTCGGAAAAGTTTTTCCCGACTGGCCGGGCCGACGTAAGTGAACTGCTCGGGCGACGGCAGCGCATCGAGCGCATCTTCGGCAACTGGCTGCGCGAACTCAACGTAACTTTCAGGTTTTTCCAGGATAAGTTCAATGTTTCGCGGCTGCCGGCAGTGTTTTTAACCGGTGGCAGCAGTATGTTCGCCGGGCTTGAAACATTTCTCACCGAGTATCTAGAAACCCCGTGCCGACTGTTCAACCCGCTGGCCGAAATGCCGCTGGCAAAAAAAGTCGATGAAGACAAGGTCAGAACCGGGCCGGCCTTTGCAGCCTGCCTCGGTCTGCTGGCAAAGTAGGTGAAAAGATGAAGCACTTTTTAAATTTCAAGCCAACGGTTGTTTATCGCAAGGGCAGCAGTTTTATGCTGAAGACCTCTCTGGTCATTCTATTTTCAGTGCCGCTTGCCCTGACCATGTTTTTTGCCTACAAATACACCACCGCCGGAAGCACAATAGGCTTCTATCAAGGCGCCGAAGAGCAGTTAAATGCGCGTCTGGGCAGCTTCAAGGAAGAACTGGCAAAACTTCGACCAGCCAAAGAAGACCTCGAAGAGGCCGAAGGCAGATATTTTGCCTGGCGCCGAGCATCGACCCTGTGCCGGACTTCATGGAGCACGCTGCTAAACCGACTCGAAAAGCTTACTCCGCCACAGGTGCGCTACAGACGCATCGGTATTCGCCCGGAAAAACTGGTAAGAATCAGCCTTGAAGGCGAAGCGACCGATCTTGGCAGAGTTACCGAACTGCTGCGGGCACTGTTCGCTGAAAGCGTCTTCGTTAACCCCAACCTGAAAAAACATACCAGCAGCGAACTTGAAGGCAATACCAGCGTTACTTTCAGCCTCGAGGTCGATTATGCCGGAGAAAGCGGAGAATTGCCCTGATGAATCCGAATGAACTGAAAAAACTCAAAGAACGTGCGCCATTGCCGCTTTTCATCCTGCTGGTTCTGTTTTTTCTGCCGACAATGCTTATTGAACCGCAGAACGAAGCACTGCACACTACCGCCGCCAGCTATGCCGAAGCGGTAAGAGGCGCCCGACTGGCAGTGCGTAACCGTGAAAATTTTCTCGATCAAAGTCACCGCCTGCAGCACCTCAAAAATCTGCTCGCGGAAACAGACGCTCTGCTGCCGGCAGAAGCAGATCTGCCAGCGCTGATCGACCGGCTGCAGCAGCTTGCAGGCTCGGCCGGCGTTTCCCTTGAAGAAGTGCGCTATGAATTCAGCAAAGAATTCGACAGACTCGAAGTGCCTTCTTATCGCCTGCAGATGAATCTGCGAGCCGATTATGCCAATATGCGCAACTTTCTCGCAGCGGTCGAAAACCTTGATTCACCGGTTATCATCAATGAAATCGTGCTGATCGAAGGGGCCCGTTACGCTCTGACAATGAGGTTACTGGTAAAATGATAGACAAAAGAGGCGATTTCGCCGTTAAACACCGTGAAGACGTTATCGATACACTGCGCCTGCGCGCGCGCGAAAAACGGGTTCTTTATGGCCTGCTGCTGATTCTGCTGCTGACAATCGTCTATGAAAATGGCGGCGGTATAATCGAAAGTCTGGTCAACGAAAGCTTCGAAACCGCCCAGCTTGGCGAAGTAAAGCGGTTCAGCGTCAAGCCCGAAAGCCTCAAAAAGCTTGCCAGAACACTTAAGCCCGTAATCAAAGAATACCCACAGTATGCCGGCCGGCTGAACCAGGACCTTGCGTCTGCCGAAGCGGCAATTCAAATGGCTGGCAAGCCCGAAATGTCAGATCAGGCGGTTGCCAGCAGCCGTGAACTGGTTGCCAGACTTTTTGAATTCGTTTCTCATCCCGTAATCAGCCGCAACAAGTCCCTCGATGCCCTTGAAGCCGAATTGAAAGGGCTGGCAAAGTTCCTGCAGGTCAAGCCCGACAAAGCGTTTATCTATACAAGTCTGAAATTCAAAAAGGCAACGTCGGCGGCTGAAGGGCAGGGAAGCCGCAATCTTTTCGAATTCAACTGAGGAAGCCAATGCTTAAAGCAGTGCAAAATGCAGACAGGCGCGGCCGCCAGAACCGACGCCGCGGTTTTACTCTCATCGAAATGCTCGTCGTGGTCTCGGTGATCGGCATTCTTGTTACCGCAGCCGGTTACCACAACGCCCGCGTCGTGAAAAAAGCAAAAGACACGGCACTGCTGCACGAGCTGAATCTGCTGCGAACCGCTGTCTATCAATATGCTCTCCACAATAACGGCCGGTTTCCCGCATCACTGAACGAACTGGTGCCGGCATTCATCAGCCGCATCCCCGAAAAGTGGCAGGGAAGCAATGCCGCCGGATCATGGCAATATGACCAGCTTGAAGGGCACATCAGGCTTTTCGCACCTGATAATACGGCAAAATCTCCAACCGACCATGGTGGCCGCAGCTATGCTGATTACTGAAAAAAAAGGCCTGTCGCTGCTCGAACTGATAGTCTGCACCGTGATTATCGGTATTCTCTCGACAACTGCGGTTCCGATTGCGAAAAATGTCGTCAGACAGCAGAAAGAAGAGCTGCTGCGCGACCATCTCAAAGAGATGCGCCGGGCTATCGACCGCTATTATGAAAAGAAGTCGGCAAAAGAACCCGGCCTCGATGACGCAGCGTATTTTCCGGCCAGTCTCGAAGAACTTGTCGAAAAGCGGCTGCTGCGCAAAATTCCGCTTGACCCGTTCACCGAAAAAGCCGACTGGAGAACCAGATCGACCACCGACGACCAGAACGCCGAGATATCTGATATGCGCAATGTTTTCGATGTTTTCTCGGCCAGCGACAAACTCGATCTCAAGGGTCGCCCTTACAGCAGCTGGTAAAAAACTGCCCTGCTCAAAAACCGTGCAGCTTGAACAAAAAAAGTTCAATTATTGGCTATAAAGTTTTAGTGAGTTTGCTGTTTCGCCGACCCAGTGCCTTTTATCCCCGATTCCTGTCAGATATGAAATTCTGCTTAATTTGTGTAACATAAATACAAAACAGCGACCAGTATGCTCCACAGAAGCTCCAGCAGCGCGCCTTGAAAAGTTGGCACAATAATTGCTTTGAAGCCGTCGGAGTTTTATTCCGGAGGTCGAAATTATGAAAAAGGCAATTACAGTTATTCTTTTGCTGGCAGCTTTATTGTTTGTTACCATCGAAGCAGGTGCGCAAATGAATGATCTCGATATAATCAACTCGGAAACCAGAGACATAACCGACGCCGACGGCACTGTCAGCGTCAGGGTCGACTGGCTGCAGCGGCCGGGCGAAATGGCGATGACCATCACCTACAATGGCTTTCTCACCCAGGAAGGCCTGGCGAATTTTTACATCGAAGTCAACGGTGAGCAGCGCGAATTCATGACCATGAAACAGGAACTGAAAAACCGCGCGCAGCGCATCAGGATCACCTCGTTTCACCCGACCTGCCGCATCGAAAACATCAACCGCCTGATGGAACTGCCCGAGAACACCGTCGTCGACCGCCTGCTGTTTCGCAATGCCCCATATTACAAGCAGTTCGGCGATCTCAACGTCGAGCTGAAGTTCTTCATTCACGGCCGCTGGGATGGCGACAGTAACAATAACAACGAAAATTTCCGCTTCACCTTCACCAGCCCAATCACCGACATGCCCAAGTTCCACTTTTAACTTTGGGGTCGGACCAGCCGACTTCCCTTTAAATTCATGATTTAAAGCAAAAAAAAGACATTTTCAGGGCTTAGAGTGGCAATTTTTACCCCGAAATTGCCGCTCTAAGGTTTTTAGTTCAGATTAAATTTTATAATCGCAACACATGACTTAGAAAAAAATAGGCGTTGGGGAAATTTCGCGGTAAAATTTTATCGTGAGTTATTTCAAGGAGGAAAACTTATGCTGAAAAAAGGAATTTTGCTGTCAGCAATTCTGCTGGTTCTCGTTATGAGTGCCAGTGTCGCCGAAGCCCGCAGAGGCATCGTTGTACCCACCGCGTGGGGTTACGGAGTAGTCAACAGCGGCATATCTTATCCGTGGCCGGCCTATGGCTACCTTGGCATGTATCCCGCAGTTCCGGTGCCGTCGGCACAGATTCCGGCACCTGCCTGGAACGGTTTCAACTGGTCTTATTACAACGGCGCCTATGGTAACCCCGGCTATGTCGCAGGTTACCCGGCTTATCAGAATTCTTATACGCCCATGAACACTGTTGCCGCAGTTGCCTGCAATCTGAATGTCAGATCTGAGCCCTATGTTGCCGGCAAAAAGAAAAGAAACTCGAATGTAGTCGGCTCTCTGAACACCGGGGAGCAGGTTTACGTTCTCGGTCGCTACGGCAACTGGTTTTTTATTCAGTCAGCCTATCACCCGGTTCGCCGCGGTTATGTCTATGGCAGCTACCTGCGTTTTTACCAGAACAACTGGCCGACCAGCAATTACACGGCTTTTTACCCGTCGCAGTTTCACGCCAGATCCTGGTAAAATCCGTGCCGGTCATTCGCCGGTAACGAAACGCAGAAACAGCAGAGCCATGCCGCAGCCCCAGACTACGGCGACCAGCATCCAGATGATGACGGTCAGTTTGGCTCTGGTGGTTCTGGCGACGCCGGTTTCAGCGGTAAGAATCGAGCCGACGCCGCTATCCTCGTCGGCCTTTTCTTCTTCGTCGACAATGCCGGCGGCGCGGCGCTCGGCTTCGGCCTTTTCTTTCGCAGCCGCAGCGGCTTTGATTTCGACATCATAAGCCTGCTGTGTTTCGCTGATCAGTTCTTCGGGCGTTGAAATATGGTTCAGCGCAATCGCCAGTTTTTCGGCGAGTGTCTGCACAACCCGCTGCTGTTCGACTCTGAGCGAGGTTCTCGATGTCTGGGCAATCTTGTAAACCGAAGCGAGCAGTTCACGGTCAGGGTTGGCAGAGAGAACCACGCCAAGTTTTTCGATAATTTCAACCGAGGTTTCTTTGGCGAGGGCATCGAGCAGTGGCTGTCTGACGATATTGAAGTCAACGAGCATCGCGGTCGAAACGGCAAGCGAACGCTGTTTGGCATTGGCCGAACCGATCATGCTCGTCAGCAGGCTCTTGATTCTGTCGCGGTCGATACCAACGAAAACACGGGTTGCGGTCATGCGTATCTTGCCATTCTTTTCCTGCATGAACTGTGGCAGATACAGGCAGAGAAACTCAGCGTCGAGAGTTGCGAGAGCTTTGATACAGGCGCAGACGATATCAGGATTATCGCTTTTAACGAGCTTCTTGATGCGTTCAGTATCCTGACCGGCTTGACCGAATTTGCCGAACAGGTTGATAATCGCCGCCAGCTCTTTGCTTTGTGCTGAACCAAGCAATTCAAGCAGTTTTGGCTTGTTGTCGGCGAAGAATTTGGCATTGGCGCGGGCAAGCAGCTGAACTTTTTCCTGCTCGGAGAGGCTGTCGAAATTGTCAAATTCAACTTCAGGCGCTTTTGGCGGTGGCGGTGGTGCTGCCGGCCGCTCAACCGGTTTTTCAGCAGGCTTTTCAGCTGCCAAAACTGGCTTTTCGGCAGCTGGCCCTCTGGTTACCGGCGCCAGTTCAGCCGGAGGTGCCATATCGAAATCGTCAAGACCGGGAAGAATTGCATCATCACCGTCATCACCGGAAATTTTGCAGGTTTCCTTCAGCAGGCTCAGTTCTTCGCGGCGCACCCTTTCCTTGAGCTGGTTAAGGTAATCCTGAACCGAACCTTCGATAAGTTTTTTGTCAGAAAGGGCTCTGACGATACCGAGCAAAATGCCCTTGACAAGGCTCTGGTGCTGGCCATCTAGTGAACGGTTGACCCAGAAAATCCTGAACGGCAGTTCGGGGTGGGCGTTATTTTTGAAAATCTGACTGACGCGCATCAAGACTGAGGGGCTGGTTACCTGAGTCAAAAGCCTGATAAGGTGCGGCTCGACTTCAGGGTAGGGGAAAAACGCGGCATGGTGCAGCGCCAGAACAACGTCGGACTCGTTTTCTGAGAACATCAGTTTAACGAGGTGCTTGAGCGCTTCGGCGCGGTTCCAGCGGTAAAAAGCCTGAATAGCCTGAGCCTTGATGACATTTTGCGGCGAATCGAGAAGTGGAATGATAATTCCCTGCAGGTTGACCGGGTCGAGTTTTTCGAGCGCAGCCAGAGCAGCGGTAATAACTGTGGGGTTCGGATGGCGGGTCAGGTCGATCAGCGCCGGCGAATCTTCGATACTTCCGTGCTTCTTGAAAAACTGGCAGAAATTTGGCAGGATTTCTTCCGGAAAGTTCTGCCAGCCGGCCTGACGAAAATAATCGGCAGCCAGAAAAGCTTCAGCGGCTTCAATTGAGGTAACGCCGAGCGCGAGGTCATCGAGGCGCGTCTGATCCTGGAGAAGTTTCTCAAGGCCGGAAAGGGCGACTTTGAACTGGGTGCCCTTGAGCTTGAAAACCGCGAGTCGCAGGGATTTTTTCAGCTGAAACAAAAGAACCGGGTCTTTGACTTCGTCAAAGGCTTTTTTAAGCAGTTCGGCCTCGCTGCGAGCCGGAACCCGGTGGTCGATATCTTCAAGACAACCGAG
>OFEK01001139.1_pt1 | contig 19600 bp, 16 predicted proteins | sample 1521131 | NCBI WGS metagenome assembly OFEK01 (sample SAMN05720209, study PRJEB24109) | activated sludge metagenome | isolation source: Anaerobic digester | place: China | collected 2015-12-16
TGCAAGTAGATAATGATTCTTTGGGTGAAATCGCCTATTCGATTTACGGTAAATTTAATATATGCTTTAAACAGGGTAACAATACCCTGTCAAATGATCTAAAAGCACTGGTGGAACTGTTTATTGAGGAATACAGGAGTATTCAGCCCGGACGCAATCTCATCCTCAAAAGCCTTAGTACACAAATACTTGCAAGTCTTATAGAGCAGATAGAAAATAACATGCCTTCACCTGTATCATCAAGCTATAGCACTGCTAAAAAGAATCTTGATAAGGCTATTGAATATTTAAGAGATCAATATGATGAGGATTATTCCCTGGAAGAAGCGGCTCAGGTAGCACGTTTATCTTGTTTTCATTTTATAAGGGTGTTTAAGTCTTATACCGGCAAAACCCCTTATGAATATCTGATGCTTTTTAAATTGAATAAGGCAAAAGAACTGCTGATTTCAAACAGATCAAGTATAACCGAAATCTGTTTCATGTGCGGGTTTAACAGCTTAAGCAATTTTACTAATTTCTTCAAAAAAAGGGTTGGGGTCACGCCTTCTGAATACCGCAAAATTATGGCTATTAAATGACAAGTAGTCCTCAAACGTAAATTCCCATAACTCATATATATTTATATTCATCCCATCCTTTCACCTGAGAGAAAAATGTCCTCCTGCCCAGCTATAGTATATTAGCTAATGCTTCTTTTATTAATTTCTCCAATCTCTCCGAAAAATAAAATATGCACCTGTGAAAATTAATACTTTCTCATTTGCTATAAGAAATGATACAATGTAATATAATAAAAATCAATACAAAATCAAATTGTACTGGTTTCAAGTAAATAAAAAAGCAGTGGAGGTTTTTAAATGTCTAATAAATTAATTACTTGTGTTTTAGCAGTTTTGTGTATATGTATACTTACGACCGGATGCTCATTCATGGGACCACAGTATAACTTCGGTTTTATTGATAAAACCGGTAATTTTGTTATTGATCCGCAATATGGTAATGCACTGAGCTTTACTGAAGGGCTGGCCGGCATTATGGTGGGCGACTCCCAATATGGCAAATGGGGCTTCATAGATATGAATGGAAATATGGTTATTCAACCTCAATATGATAAGGTAAGAGGTTTTTATGAAGGATTATGTCCTGTAATGATAAACGACAGAAAAAATAGTAAATGGACATTCATTGATGCCAAAGGAAATACCGTGATTGGTACAGAATTTACGGATGCATCCATATTTGTTAAAGGATTAGCTCCCGTAAAATTTTCTGATAACGATTTGTACGGTTATATAGACCCCAGCGGGAATACTGTTATCGCTCCTAAATTCGATATTGCTTCCATATTCAGTGAAGGATTGGCCCTTTACGGTGTTGGAAATGTTGAAAGCCCTGAAACCGGATTCATAGATCGCGAAGGGAATGTAGTAATTGAAGCACAGTATGCCCACTGTGGAGCTTTCAGTGAAGGACTCAGTGCGGTAAAAATAAGCAGAGACCAGGAGAAAGCTGACTGGGGATTCATAGATAGCACCGGCAAGCTGGTAATAGAAGCTAAATATGCATGGGCACTAGAATTTAATGAAGGACTTGCTCCTGTAAAAATCGGGAACACTGAGGATGGCAAATGGGGGTATATAAATAAAAAGGGAGAATTAGTAATTGAAAACAAGTTTGGCTATGCATTTGGCTTTAGTGAAGGTCTCGCAGCAGTACTTGATGGAGATCTTAAGTCCGGGAAATGGGGATTTATAGATACGAACGGCAATTTTATCATAGAACCCCGGTTCAACTCTGCCGGCTATTTTAAGCAAGGACTTGCACCTGCATCAGTAGAAAAGAAATAATCTCTCGAAACGCAGGAATATGCCTTTTCATTTTGGAAGTTAGGTGTGAGAGGTGAGAGATAAGAAGTGATGAGTTGGAGATTGGAAGTTGGTGGTGAGAAGTTAGTGAAAAAAACATTAAATAAATTCTATTTCTTGCCTCATACTTCACGCTTCAAACTTCACACTTCTAACTTCCAACTTCACACTTCTAACTTCCAACTTCTAACTTCTAACTTCCAACTTCTAACTTCCAACTTCCAACTTCTAACTTCTAACTTCCAACTTCCAACTTCTAACTTCTAACCTCTAACTTCTAACCTCTAACTTCTAACCTCTAACTTCTAACCTCTTTTACTGAGAAATGTCCCCACAAATTTAATTATACTTTTTCCTTTTAAATTTCCATGCAAACATAATGCCACCAGCTAAAGATATTAAGCACAACATAATTATAAGGTGATATTCCCGACTACTATTATTTAAGTTATTATTGTTTGGATCTTCATTCATTCCGGGCCAGTTGCCTTTCATCGCCGGTTGATCAGCATTCATTCCCGGTATCTGTCCGGGCATAGCGCCTTGTGGGCCTCTTGCTGCTCCGCCATCGCCCATACCTCCCATACCACCAAGAGTTTGCAGATTTACTGTTGTGTTAATACTCCCATATGAATCTGAAAGCTGTTCTCCCGAAAGCTGGGCTTTAATACTTGCAGTCCTGTCACTTGCAAACTGAGCAAGCACAGGTAGAGAAGCCTGATATTGTTCATACGTGTAGAATGCCGTTGCGTCGTTTTTCACATAATTGCTGATAAGAGTGTTGAGCTTTGATATGGTCTGTTGAAATTTACCACTTTTTATATAGTTTACGACGATTTCTTGCAAATATTTATGATAAAGCTCCTTGTATTCCGGCACTTCCAAAAGTTTCCCAATAAGCGGAGCGTTTTCAAGGCTGTCAGTTGTCGGAGTATCTATGGGAAAATTCACCGCTCTTTGTGCATCCTGCATACCAAAACCGGCAAATGACAGGTTAAAATCCCAGGGCAGTATCTGAAATATACCGTTATCCTCGAGCAGATAATAATTGTGGTACATGCCTCCTGAATAGCTATCCAGATTTACAAGGAAAGTATTTACAGCAAAATAACGTAAAACCTCCTCCACATTAAGATATTTTTCCAGGTTTTCACCACTATCCAACGCCTTAATCATAGATACAACTTTTTTAAAATCCGTATCTCCTGTAGTTTTTAATACCGCACCATTCCGAATAACAGAATAGCTTTCTGGATTATCGTCTGTATATTTCAAGTTTGAACCACCTGACGCACCCATTCCGCCCATACGCCCCGGCTCACCCCGGCGCATACCATCTGCTGCATTCCCGGGACGCATAACACCTGCTGCATTTCCTGCATTTTGTACATTGTTATATAACTGCCTTGAACCTCGAGTGTTTGGCGCATTCCAATTATTCCATTTATTTTGATTGTCTTGATTGCCTTGATTATTCTGGTTGCTTTGATTATTCTGGTTCGGTTGGTTGCCCATGTTGTTGTGAAGGTTTTGCTGCATTTCCCGCATTTTTGAAAATTCCCCACCACCCGCCATATCCATAGGCTCCGGCTTATAGAGGTTATAATTTCCAGTACCAAAATAGCGTTCAAGGAAACTTCTATCTATAATTTCAACTGCCAGATACAAACCCCACGGCTCACCGTTTACTTTAATGTCAGCATATGTGTAAACCGGTGAAGGTACTCCCATCTCCGCCATAAGATCATATGAAATATACTCCTTCATATAGGTAGCATCACTCATTACATTATTCAGTGCTATAGTTGAAAGCCCATACAAAGTTTGTCCCTTTATATACTTGCCAAAGGACAACTTGAAGCTAAAGCGATCTGTAGTATCATCACGATAAACCTGAGTAAGGCTTGAATTTCCCTTAGGGCGTATACCCACATACTTATAGGTGTCTCCGTTAACAGTAATATTACAGGGACGATATTCCTCATTAATAGCATTTTCAATAAGCCAGTTCCAATCATCTTCTGCAATTTCTATATTAATATCCAATACTGCATCTTTATCAAATATTCTGCTAACATATTCCGGCTGAGTTACGGTTGAGGTGACTGAATCAGACTTTTTCAAAGCCATAGCCGCTCCGGTAAATAAAACTGCCAGTACCATTATAACAGCAATAATCTGTGTAATGTATTTACTTGTAATCAAAGGATATCACCTCTTTCCTTCCCGCTACTGCATCAACCCATGTACTCCCCGTTATAGCTTACAAGTACTGCATTATCCACTCCATTAAGCTTGCATATGTCATTAACAAAACCGGTTGAACTTTCCCTAAGACGGACTTCAACAGAAAGCTCTATATTATCATCTTTTTGTATAGTCTTGGATTTAATGATATACCTTTCAACTTTATTTCCAATGGCACTCATAACCTCTTTTTCAATATCTTCACCAATTAAATTCACTACGAGGATATAAGGATTATCTGAACTCTTTTTGTTTGCAAAAATAATCAACACAATACCAATAAATATAGAGCCGAATATTGCAAGAGGTATAAGTCCTGCACCAAGCACAATACCGGAGGATATAGCCCAGAAAATAAACGCTATGTCAATTGGTTCCTTAATTGCACTTCTGAAACGTACAATTGACAATGCACCTACCATACCGAGGGACAGTATTACATTTGATGTAACAGCCAATATGATGAAAGTTGTTATAAGTGTCATAAGAAGCAGTGATAAGCCGAAGCTTGCCGAATACATAACACCCTTAAAGGTCTTTTTATATACAATAAATATAAAAAGGCCGAGGGCAAAAGCAAGAGCAAGTGCTATAACCATATCGAGTGGCGAAAATGATACAACCTTTTCAAGAAAACTTGATTTAAAAATATCTTTGAAAGTCATGATTTATTCCCCCTATGTTTTCATTGTTCTTTAGCCAAAGCTCCTGCAAAGAGCATATTTTGAAACTGAAGTCTGTCTGCGCTCATTAGTCTGTAAAACATCAGATATTACCTCCGGCAGGAACCCATCGAATTTTACCTCCAAAATAATGAGTCCTTTATCAAGAGTTTCGATTGCTGGAAAATTATTGTCAAAAAACTTTGTTGAAAAAAGTCCTGTTCTAACCGATTTATCAAAAGTTATTCGCACATTGCCCGCAGGATAGGTATATGCTTCCCGCACATAATCAACAATGGTTTTAGGTTTTAAAAGACCGCTTTGCATTTTAACGTAAAATTCGGTAACAAGCGAGACCTCACTTTCTCTCATCCATCCAATATCACCTATTAAAAGTTTTTCACATTGAGTCCTCGAAACCACAGCAGAAAACTTAGCTGTAAGGTTATTGCACTTTTGCTTTTTCTCAAGCCGAATCAGTGATGTATCGCCATTATAAAAGCGTATCCTGAACTTTTCTCTGTTATTTACCCCAGAGATTTTTTCATATAGTGCACTGTCATAAAAATTATCAAAGTACAAGCTGCGTATAATATATTCATTATTTACATCGCCATGTATATCAGCTTGCATGACTGCCTTGAATCGGTTCCTCATAATATAATAATCCATCATATTTATATAATGCTTGATTTCATGCCGAAATTTTATAGCCTCCATATTGCTCACCCCCCAACTTTTCTAAACTTTTTAATATGCAAATCTGCTTCACCTTATACAAGAGATTGCAGAGATCCGCTTTCCCGAGCGGCCTCCTATGTTTTGTTCTTTATATGAATCCGTGAGTGAAGCAAGTTTGCTGTAATTTAATGTTTTGCATGTATTCATTCTATATTATTGTGAGAACTAATATCTCCGCAAAATTGTGGCAAAATTGAAGCAGAAGCATCTAAAATATGATATTTCACATATTTCATGATAAAATATTGTTAGAGGTGAATATAGTATTATGGATAAGAAGTTAATATATATAGCTGATGATGAAGTCAACATTTGCAATATTATAAAATCCTTTCTTATTAAAGAAGGATATGAAGTTGAAGCCTTTAATGAAGGAGGCTCTCTGCTTGATACTTTCAATAAAAGACATGCGGATATGCTTATAATAGATATTATGATGCCTGGAATAGACGGGTTCTCTCTCTGCACATCAATCCGCCAAAAGAGTAATGTCCCAATAATCATAGTATCGGCTAAGGATACTGAGCCTGATAAAATAGCAGGACTTTCATTGGGAAGCGACGACTACCTTACAAAGCCATTTAGTCCACTGGAACTCATTGCACGGGTAAAAAGCATTTTTAGAAGAATCGAGTTGGATAAGGCATATGCAGGTAATAATGAGTCAATAAGAATTTCTGATATTCTTATTGATCCCAATAATAAACAAGTTGAATTTGGTGGAAAAAATATAGGACTCACAAGAATGGAATTTAATTTGCTTTATTATCTTGCAGAAAACACTAACAGAGCTGTTGGCCGAAGTGAACTTCTAGATAAGGTGTGGGGATTTGAAAATGAAGTTGAAACCAGAGCTACTGATGATATGGTAAAAAGAATCCGGAAGAAACTTTCTGATGCCGGTTCAGTTTTAAAAATAGATACAGTGTGGGGATTTGGCTTTAAAATAGAAAATAAAGAGTGATATTGTGCAAATAAATTTTCACATTATTAATTAATACTTATGCCTAGTACAGTAGCGGCAGAATGGAGATTATTATGAAGAATAATACAATAAAATGGAGGATTTTTAAATACAATCTTATAGTAATAGTACTGCTAATTACATTGACTACTATAATATTCAATGTTGCTGTACGTCTATACATCGAAAAAGACATAATCAGCCAGCTGCACAAAATCGCATCACGGACTGAAGGCACTGTTCTGGAAAAAGGCCCTGACTTTTTCCCAAAAAGCAGAGGCATGCAACCACCGCCTCCTCCTGACATGCAATATAATAACCCTCCAGACAGAGTTTCAGAGTATTTTAATTTTCAAGACGATAATGAACTGTTCCGGTTTTATTTTATGCTGGACCGCTCGTTGAGAGAACCTCTCTCCGTTTTAAATGCCGATTATATTTTACTTGATAATGGTAAAAATATAATAAATACTCCTCCAATGGAATACTTTAACGCTTCCGATGACCTAATGAACAAAATAACTAATGAGTTGAGCAAATTGAAAGACTTAACCATTGAAACATACATGAGCTTTCATTTTTCCGGAACCGAATATGTAGCAATCGTCAAGCCGGTTACCAATAAGAATACTTTTGGATTGGGCTGGATAGTTATATATTCCAGTCTCCAAAAGGTTAATCAGCTGCAGTGGGTAATAAATCTCATTCTTTTTGCCATACTTATTTTATCGGCAATTGTAATTATAATCTTTTCTTCACTTGCTGCAAAAAAAATATCTGCACCGTTCTCATCTCTAAATCAGCACATAAGGGCTATTGCAGAAAGAAAGTTCAGCTCCAAGATTTCCATGCCTGTAGATGATGAACTGCAGGAATTAGTAAACAATATAAATGTTATGTCAGAAAAGCTTGAAACATACGATAAAGCACAGAAAACCTTCCTGCAAAATGTGTCCCACGAGTTCAGAACTCCGCTTATGTCTATTCAGAGCTATGCTGAAGGCATAAAATATGATGTTGTGGGTAGCAGTTCCGCTGTTGACATAATAATTGACGAAACCAAGCGTATGACTCATCTGGTAGAAGATTTGCTTTACTTGTCGCGTCTTGATGCTATTGAAGAAAGTTATCACTTTAGTAATTTGGATTTGGATGATTTTATGAATAGTTGTATTGAGAGAATAAATGGGATTGCCATAAAAGGCAATATAAGAATAACTGTCAATAACCTTATGGAAAAGGTTGAATTATATGCAGACGAGGAAAAGCTTTCACGTGCAATTACAAATATAATCAGCAATTGTATAAGATACGCAAAGAATACTGTAGCAATTACTTCAAAAATTATTGATGTCAATAAAATAGAGCTTTCTATCTCTGATGATGGTCCAGGCTTTGATCCGAATGAGCTTTCCAATATATTTGAAAGATTCTATAGAGGCAAAAAGGGAATATTCGGACTGGGCCTGGCCATAAGCAAAAACGTAATAGAGAAACATAAGGGGGAAATCACTGCAGCAAACTCTGAATCAGGCGCCATATTCATAATTCAATTGCCAATATTATCGAAACAATAATCTTCGTAAACTTCAATGAGTTTTCAATAATTGCAGCAATGCATGTAACGAAGTTGTGTGCCAGCTTGTCCAAAATAGAAACTGCAGGTGTATACTTATGATTTGAATAAACTATGTCTGAATGTATTTCATCTGAAGTACAACTTAAATATCTTTTCCGTACAGTCCCATTTTAAAGAGCATGTGTTTCTGCGATCGTGTGTTATATCAAATTTATATTCCATTATATCCCATTCCAACTTCCATTAGATATCCTTTTAGTCATGCTTTAAGTTATACTTTTAGTTATGCTTTGCCATTACTACTGCCCTGCCTATTATTATATCTTCAGTTTCATTGATAAATTGTCCTGCAAGTCGTGCTGAAATAAATGAAGCACTTTCATAGCCTCCATTAAGCAAAACATCTTTTGTAGGTATATAGCACATAATGCTGTTTGAATACCCGAGAACAATTGCATCTTCATCGCTTAATATTTTCTTGATCTTTTTTCCGATTTCAGATACAACTTCATTTTCAAGTCCTATAATACATGTTTTGTCATCCAGTCTTAAAAGTGATATATAGTATGGGATATAACTTTTGATTTTTCCATTCTTCATCTCGTCTATAACCTTTTTTGCAGCTATTTTTCTATATTCCGGTTCATCAGGATTATTGGCAATAGTTTCCCACTTCTCTATGCTCCATATTTCTGAATATAACTTTACTTCACTGGATTCTGTTTGAAGTTCTACATTTATTTTTTTCCAACCGGCATTATCAATAAGTTCCTGAATCTCTCCTGCAAGGGATTTGCCGGCTTGATCAACTTCGTCTAAGGTACAGCTTCTAAACCTTCCATTGTCTGCTGTTATATATGGCTTTATATCAGCGCCACATCCCTGAAGGAACATGGGTATCATCCCTTCATACTTTTCCTCTAGGTATTTACGCACCATTCCAGGATAATCTGCAGATATCCAGTAATTATCAGGCCCAAGGGTGGTTGGATGGCAGGCATAATTATATATAAGTCCTCTTATTTCATTACTCTTATCAACAAGCTTTATAAGAAATAAATCTTTATCTATAGCATTTTCATTAAAATATGGCTTCCATAAGGCTCCCTGTTCAGATGGATATCTTCTGCTCACGCCAAATTTCGATTTGCCCTTGCAAATATAAGCATCTCCCTCTGTCAGATTATCAAAAGCTTTATCAACCGCCTCCATAATTTTTGTTTTAACAGTGTTGTAGTATATTACATTTTCAGGATTATCGTCATCTTCTCCCTTTATACTGATTACAGAATGTGTATGGGCGTAGTTGATAATTATTTCATCCTGCACCAATCCGTACTTTTCATTTATAGCTTTTTTAATTTCATCTGCTACTCTCCTGTTTCCATACAACAAATCCATTGCTATAATTGCTACAGTCTTATTTGACTGAATTAATGCAACTGTGGCATAGATATCATCATTTACTCCTATACTTTTTTTCCGGGCTCTTCCTGAAAAGCCTTGTTGAAAGACTGGAAATTCCGGAGTAATCTTTTCCTTTAATATTGAAAACTTCACACTAACGCCTCCCATAAATTAATATCTGCTAATAACCAGCAATGGCTAGCAGCAAACAGTAATAATTAACTGGTTTATTTAGATAATTATTAATAAATATACACATTTAAACCCCTCATTATAAGGATACTCCTAATTATAATATTATTCAATTGGTTTTATCATTCCTTAACACTACTTGCCAATATACCTTTTACAAAATATTTCTATATGAAAAGATATATTGCAACTATAGGCAAAGCTACAAGTATGATAGATGCAATCTAGTAGTTTTGAGGGGGTTGGGATTTCAACGCTTATTATTTCTTTTTATATTCTTTCTCTTGGTCACTGAAAAACCAAAATATCCTATAGATTTCTTTAAACTCCAGTATTCGCCATGAGAATAGCAAATAAGGCCCGCTTTTTCAAGGCAAAGTTTCCCATATTCATCTATTAAAGCTTCATCAACATCTACAGCCACAATTTCACCAATAAACATAACATGAGATCCAAGCTCTACAGCATTTCTGACTATGCACTCTATATTCACCGGGCTTTCCCCTATCAACGGTACATCTACTCTGGAAGCCTTTTCGGGAGTCAGGTTTGCAGCAGCAAACTTGTCCACATTACGGCCTGATTTTACACCACAAAAATCAGTGGCAAAAGCCAGTTTCTCTGTAGTCAGATTCACTACAAACTGACCTGTTTCTTCTAATAATTGGTAGGAATAACGTTCCTTCCGTACTGAAATTGATACCATAGGAGGATTAGAATTTATCGTACCTACCCATGCCAGTGTTATAATATTTGGTTTCCCGTCTTTCCCCATACATGTAACCATAACTGCAGGAACAGGGTTCAATATAGTCGACGGCTTCCAAACCTGCTTTGCCATATATATTTCTCCTTTTAATCCCAATTTCTTTGCATCCAATTATGATTCTATCATAAAAACATTAAATATGACAGATGTAGATGCGACAGCGACGGTGTAACGGGGATGTAACGGGGACAGTTCTGCTCTATCTATCATCAATATCTATCATCAGTATCTATCATCAATAATATGCAAGATTTAAAAGACCCGCTATAACTCGCTTAACGCTTAATAGCAGGCCTTTTGTTTATTAGTTATGCATCGTTTTCAGATGGTTTTTACATTTTACTTCCAGGTATAAATGTTACACAATCTGTTTCCTGAGAATCTGCCGCGTTTCTGGGCTGAACTTCAATTCTTTCTGCTGCACAGTGATCTCCCGAAAGATAATAATGGCATGTATTAACTACACATTTAATGCCCGGATTGGCGTGCTCCATTTTTTTAGTGGTCATAAATTATCCCTCCTAATAGTTTTTTCATTATTATTTTTAGCAGTTACGTTTTTTTAATACGGAAATTAATAAAAAACCACAACGCCGCAAAGAGAGAACTGTATCCCAAAAGCTAAAAGCCAATTTACCAAGAAACTACAAAAACTACAATATCACACTATAAATTTCAGTATAAATTAGCTGGCCTCTTATTTGCTCTGATTTCATCAAGCTGATTTTCTCTACCGCCATATTCATGGTTGGGATAGCTCTTACAAATTGCTCCCTATCGAAATTATCTTTCAGAATAATTCCTCTACCTAAAGTAATATGAGGCCTATACTCTCTCTGTTCTATTTTAAATCCGCTTTTACTTAACCCATCACAAAGTTGGTTATAGGTTTGAGTAAGCACATGGTTCTTCTCAACCCCAATCCAGTAGATACTCCCATCTGGCTTTTTGAAATAGCCAAAGTCTGTTAGCGATAAAGTAAATTTATTCTTCTGTATACTATTCATTACTTCTTTCACCTTGTTAATTCTCCCGGTCTCAACTTCTCCTAAAAAGACAAGAGTTAAATGAAGATTTTCTTGCTTTGTCATTCTCCCCTGCATTGACTGAGCTTGTAAGCTCTGTATAACATTATAAAGCCTTTTTTTTATATCATCGCTAAAGTTGATTGCAATAAATAATCTCATGTAATAACCCTCCATGGACTACATTATTTTTAATAAATCTATCTGCTATAATGCCTATAATAACATCTTTTCAAAATATAGTATATTCTATTATGAATATTCTATCATGCAATAATTAGTATGTCGAAATATAATTATAATTGTTACCTTAATTGTTACCTTAACAATAAATTCTAATCTATACTATTGAAATTCAACCGAATATATGCTATATTTTTATTAAAGGAAACACTAGCAATATTTTTGTTCATAATTTGTTTATGCAATAAATAAATTAATTAATTAACTTATTAATTTATCAAAATTGTAAGGAAAAGGAGAATTATTATGGGAAAAAAAGAATCAGATTTCAGGTACAACACCGGGGAAGCTCGTGTACCCTGGGCAGCAGTCGGAGAAAACTATAATGCCGAAGATCTTATGGCTGTAATCGAATTCCTTATGCAAGGCAGCGGTCCGGAGTATGAGGAAGCAATCAAAGCCGTCAGAGAACAGGTTGACAAACTGTCCGCAATTTCCACTCCTCCTGGGAAACTCTCTCTTGCATCAAAGGTTGAGGAAGCTGAGCAAGCAGTGGATAAGTATCTCGGAACTAAAGGCAGTCTATTTGTTACCAACGCAACTGCAGGTTTCGAAATTGCCTACAAGTATGCAAATCTCCAACCTGGTGATGAAGTTATTATACCGGCTATTACATTCATCGCAACCATGGCTTACCCACTGGCAGTTGGTGCAAAGGTAGTATTTGCAGATGTGGATCCAAAAACTATAAACATGGACCCTGCAGATGTAGCCCGCAAAATTACTCCAAAAACCAAAATGATTGTCCCTGTGCATATTGGCGGCTATCCTGTTGATATGGATCCTATTATGGAGTTGGCCAGAAAACATAACATTCTCGTGCTTGAAGATGCAGCTCATGCTTTTGGTGCTATGTACAAAGGGAAAAAGGTTGGTACCATTGCCGACTTCACAGCTTTCAGTTTCCACGAAGTTAAAAATATTACATCTTTCGGTGAAGGCGGCATTTTGACAACCAACATCGAAGATTTTCGTGATGAGATGAAACGTGCAAGATTTCTTGGCTTGAACTTCTCGAAGAAAATTAAGAACTGGCTGTATGATATCACTGCCATTCCAGGCAAATATGGTCCGTTTGTTGCCAGCAACAACTGTTCAACTACCGAAATCCAGGGTATAGGTCTTAAGCTGCAGATTGAGCGTTACGATAAGATTCTTGCTGAACGTCGTTCCGCTGCTGCTTATATGACTAAGCGTCTGTCTGAAAATCCTGCAATTATTCCTCAGGATTTGGGTAATGAAGATTATGCTCCAACATTCCACCTATATCTGCTTCAGATTGATCCTGAGAAAGCAGGAGGGGATATTCAGGTACTTAAGGAAAAACTTGAAAAGAAGAGCATAACTAATATTCCACACTTTGGACCTCTATATAGATTCGATGTTCTTCGCACATTGGGCTATGATGAGGATGCTATTGCAGCAACTTGTCCTGTATGTGAAGAGGTATTTTACAAACGATTCACTCACCTCCCCATCTACGGACTTTCCGAAGAGCAGTTGAAATATATGGCTGATACTATTTTGGAATCTGTTGCGGAAATGCAATGTGGAGAATAAATATCTCAGTAGATTTGCTTCATTAAGGGATTAAAATAGCTATTATTCGGGTGCATTTAATTTATCTGAGGAAAATATTGGCAAAGGGCATAAGTGAAGGCTCTAAGAACCGTGACGATAGCCCCTGATAAATGTTTTTTCAGATTTGGTAAATGCACCCCTATTATTATAGCGAATTTGACAGCTTAAAAGTTTCATTTATAAGGGAAAAAGACCTTTATCCTGGTTCCTTCTACCGGTTTGCTTTTGACATTTATTTTCCCGTCATGGCTCAGAATTATTATTTTTGCAATTGAGAGTCCAAGGCCATGTCCACCCCTTTCCCTTTTTCTGGACTTATCGGAGCGATAAAACCTGTCAAAAATATGTTTCATCTCGTCTTCCGACATTCCGATTCCGGTATCAATTATTTCTATTGCTGCATAATTCTTATCGGCATAAAGATTTACAGTTATTTCACCTGCTTCAGGTGTATATTTAATCGCATTATCCAGAAATATTCTCATAGCTTGTTTAATTCTGTTTCTATCAGCATAAATGTTAACTCCATTTTTAATATTACAGCTTAGCTTGTGTCTTTTGTCAATTAACACAGTTTCCTTTATAGTTTCCTCCAGCAAATTCGTTAAGCTGAACTCTTCTTTTTGGAGAATTAATGTCCCTCTGTCATTCCTTGCAAGAAACAATAAGTTTTCAACAAGATCCTTCATATTCTCTGTTTCATTTTTTATTGCATCAATAGACTCCTGCAATATTTCTCTATCATTTTTACCCCAGCGGTTAAGCATATCAATGTATCCCTGTAATACGGCAATTGGCGTCCGCAGCTCGTGGGAAGCATCTGAAACAAACTGTTTCTGCCTGTTGTATCCATCTTCTATCCTGTCCATCATTTCATTAAAAGTCCTTGCAAGATCCTTAAGCTCATTCTTTGAACCGCTGATGTTTAATCGTACATTCATATTTTTCTCTGAAATACTTCTTGCAGTTTCCGTCATCTCTCGGATGGGTAAAAATACATTCCTTCCAGCAAAAATACTCCATATACCAGCAAAGATAGTTCCAATTATATTGGCTAATAAAATAATTTTTAAGAGATTGTAAATATCCTTGGCTTCAGTAGTAACATTCGTATATATGTTCAGGAAAAAAATTTCTCCCGAAAGCAATACTTTTTTATCCAATATTAAAAAATAACTATTGTCAATCACGGTAAAGTATGCAATATGTTTATGCTTATATATTTCCAAATCCGAACCTGCAGTATCAAATAAGTAGTTTTCGTCTTTATCATACACAGCTATATGGCGTTTTTCATCTAAAACATCCTTAAGTGTTCCAGATTCAATTTTCTGACTTGTAATAACCTTTTCAACAATTAACTTGTAATTCTGATATATATAATATATTCTGATTCCTCCATAGGCAAGAAAAATTAATATACCGGTTAAAACTAAAGTTCTAATAACAATTTTCAAGTACACTAAAGATAAGCTCAGTCTAATAGAGAACCTTCTTTTCTCGGCAGCTTTTTTAATGAGGTAAGATATCATATATATTGGAAATGTTATTATTCTAAATACATAGTTTCTTTTATCGTTTGTTTTATTGTCATTCATACCTGAATGTATATCCTACTCCTCTTATAGTGTGTATGTATTGGACACCAAACCTTTGATCAATTTTACTCCGCAAATACCTTATATATACATCAGTGATATTTGTGTCGCCCATAAAATCATATCCCCACACGTTTTCCAAAATTTTTTCTCTTGTTAATACTATACCTTTATTCTCCATCAAATAGAGAAGCAGTTCGAATTCTTTTTTGGATAGCATAATCTCTTCATCAGCATATTTAACCTTATACTCATTTCTTGACAGTTCCAGCTTACCTGCTGCTATTATATCACTATTCTTTCTTTCTGTGTTTGCCGTTCTTTTTAATGCTGCCCTAATCCTTGCCAATAGTTCCTCTATTGCAAAAGGTTTGGTTACATAATCGTCTGCTCCCATGTCAAGCCCCATAACTTTATCAGAAATATCATCCTTTGCAGTTAACATAATGATAGGTACATCAGATACTCTTCTAACGCGTCTGCATACTTCAATTCCGCTAAGCTCAGGAAGCATCAGGTCAAGAATAATCAAGTCAATATTTACGCCAACTGCTTTTTCATACCCTGTTCTTCCGTCATAAGCCACTTCCACTTCATAACCCTCATGTTTCAATTCAAGTTCCAAAAACCTTGCAATTTTAGCTTCATCTTCAACAATTAATATAACGCCTTTCATAAAATTCATATCCTCTTTATTAGAAATTAAACTACAGTATTTAATACTACTTTGTTATGTTGGCAATAGAAAGCGCATTTCCGGATGGTAATTTTTGCTGGTAAGTAAGGAATATATCATCCCAATCCTATCAAAAAATATCCTGGAAGACATCGTTTTCCAAATTGGTATAGTAGTATTAAGCTTCACTCTTTAATTATATCAGAAAAATTTCTCCTGGTATATTAAAAACCAACCCGCTTATTATAGCAGGTTGGTCTTTAATACATTAATTTACTCAATTGTAATCTCATTATACCCGTCATCATTATCATCGTTCCTTTTATCAGGGTTTTTTGCACCATTCGGATTATTTTGCTGTTTTGCTTCTCCCGAAGCTTCCTTTACCTTGCTTCCAAATCCGTCAATAAATTTGTTTAAATCAATACTTTCCCCTTTTTCCTTACGTATTCTGAATCTACATCCAAGAATAAAAGAAATTATCAATGCTATAAGTAGGATCCAATTCAGTATTAATGCTGCCAATATAAGCAGATTTATTGATATGTTTATTAGGGTTTCACCGGATTTTTCAACAATAAATCTTGTCCTAAAGCCTTTGTCTATCAGTTGTTTGACTTTTGTGCCAAAGCTTACAGTACCATTATAATAGTTGCTGTTTGATCTTGAACTATTTTTTCTCTCAAATTCAACAATAGCTTCAAGCAAATCTCCATTGTGCTTTTCAAGAAGTGTTTTAGCTTCTTCATAGCTGCAATTTGTTCTTTTTCTAAGTTCATCAATTTTCTCCATTGGAATTGACATATGCTTCATCCTCTCTGTTTATAATTTTTTTACATTGTAATTACATATTTTATGATTACACACTTTGCAATAACACATTTTGTAGTTACATGTTTATTATAGATTGCGATAATTAATTAAATCTTAATATAAAATTAGAATTTGATTAGAATTGCTTTCACTTGTGGGTTTTTTAAAACACTGAAAGAATACTGGTATACAGCTAATGGCGGCTGCTATTAGCTGTATACTTGACATTTTGAAAATAAATGTGCCATTATGTCCGCGCTTTTAAAATAAAAGCTTTAACCTCAAATCTATCCAGTGTTGTTTCAATTATTATCTCACCAGGCTTGTAATTAAAAGGAATTTCTTTTTCCTGGACATCATTTCTGCTTATTTCATACACATCTACATCATAAAATTCATGAGATTTGCTAGATTCATGAGGTTCGTGAGGCTTATAATCATCATGACCTTTATGACAGTTCGCCTGAAAAGCCTCCGGGACATGTACCTTTAAATTTTCCAGGTCATCACCGGATCCATTAACAAGCAATATTACTTTACTGCCACTGTAGTCGTAAACATATACTCCTACATAAGGCTCCTGCTCTGCATAAACCGGTTTATTGAAGCTGCCTGTATTAATCTGTGCACTATCCTGCATATAACTCTGCAGCTCACCGCATATTACTGACTGTAAAATTGCCTGCTTATAGGTATTTAAATGAATCTGGAAAAAGAAATCCTTTCCACCACAGGGTAAAATGAATATTTTATTATCGATTATGCACATGCCGGGACCTGCAATTTCTCCGTTAGGACTCTTAGCCTGGGTAATCAGGTAAGGTTCCTTTATATAATCAATCTTATAATAACCGCCTTCAGCTCTCTGAAGTGACATTCTTGCATTGTTAATTCCACAGTATTCTATTCCATTACAAACTTCTTCATAGGCTTGTACTCCACTATGGGTTTTATACCACTTCATGCCGCCAATTCCTGCTATATCTCCATACCCCATATCATAAAGAGTATATGCCGCTTCTCCATCAAGGAGGACAAAATTCTTTTCAAATAAATGAAATATTTCTTGTCCCGTAAGATTTCTAAAATACTGTCCTGAAATAGCTATAAACTCATTTTCAATGTTTTTATCACTACTGTAGCAATTGGCAATGCCATATGCTGAAAGCAGCCCCGCCCAGAAATTTTCTACGGGATATAGTTCTTCCATCTTTTCTCCCTTAGATGTATATAAAGTGTAGGAAGATAATGGGCTAAACAAAACTTTTATTCCTTCCCGTTTTCCCTTCCCAATGTTAAGCTCTGCAATCTTATCCATAAAAGGCTTCGTCTCTGCAAGCATTCTTTGGAATCCTTCCTTTGGGAGAACCCCGCTGCCCATTACATTAAAAAGGTTGAGAGTAATTCCTTGTGAACCTAATACTGCAGAAGATTCTATTTGGAATCTTGTAAAGTTTCTTGATTTTGCAAATAAAGTACGGGGAGAATTTTCTACTTCTGGATATATCTCCGTTGATGCAGGTACCAATGCTTTACTCATAACTGAGATAGTATTAAAATACCAGAAATAAGATTGCGGGCCAATCTCCTGGTAACTTGGCAGATGCGGCCGGTTAACCATTGGTGTATCAGTAGCAAGCCCTTTGAGAATTCCCTCCCAATCCCTTCCTTCCGCGCAATGAACTTCCGGTATTGAACTCATAAGTCCCAACCGGGTATTCGGGGACACTTTATGTACTGCTTCACCAATCTCCTGTGCAACATTTACCAGTGTCTCTCTACAGATATCCAGCCATATCTTTCTATAAGGATGGGGCTCTCCAGGCTGAAGAATGCCTTGAATGAATTCCTCTCTTGTAAGCTTTTTCCCTGCCCTTTTTGAATACTCTTCCATATGTAGATCACAGAAACATCCTCCCCATTGGAGCGGTGCATGATTATGAAATCTAAAATCATCTTCTATCCAGAGCATATACGGATGAATAGAAGCATACATTGAATAAATGTCTGTAATATACTTTCTCCATTCTTTACTTAAGGGACAGGCACATACTGTAGACTGTGTCCCACAAGGGTCTTCCATTAACTGGAATTTTTGTCCTTCTTTGAGCGTTCTACCTCTATCTGCGTGATTCAAAGTAGTCCATGGGTTGACTGATGTGGTAATCCCTAAAGGGGTCAGCTGCTCACCTGCTCTTGCAATCAATTGAAGCCAGAGTTTTACCTCATCGCTGGTAATATGGCCCTGGTTTAGATCCTCACAATCAATAAAAAACATAACATCGTCGATGCAAGCTTGCCTGCAAAATGAAATCAGCGTATCCAGTCGCTTTTCTTCATAATGTCCAGGCTGTATACATGCTCTTAAGATATAAATGAACTTTGGGGTTTGCATCTCAATAATTACCTCCCGCAAATTATTCAGTTTTTGAATATGATTATATCATAAAAATGAAAGTTCAGTATAAATGCAGTTTTTATTTTATTCAATAAGTTTTCTATACTTTTCCATTAACTCAATAAATTCACTGCTGCTTCCTCCTGTATCAGGGTGATACCTTTTAGCCAGTTGGCGAAATTTCTTTTTTATTTCCTCAATTCCTGAATTATACGGGAGATCCATCCATTTAAGTATTTCAGGATTGTAGAAAGTGAAATTTGCAATTCCATTTTCTATGTAGTACATGTAATATACTCTAAAGAAAAACTCATCAACAATATCTTTAAATTCGTCTTTATCCATTGAAGCTATATCTTCTAAAGAGTATTTAGCTTTTCCTCTATTTGCGCTATTTATATCAAAATATTCATCCCATACAAGAAGCATTTTTGGAGGTTTTGCATATAAATTGCCTTCTTGAAATGAATCTCCGAAACGTATTTTGACTTCAAGCTTTTTAAGGCTTCTTAATTTTCGTTTAACATTATCTACATTAGTAGAACTATCAGGCAAAATAATTCCCCCTTATGCTGTATTTACTGCTGTATTGAAATTATTACTAAAACAAACCACCCTGCTTACACCATTTCTAGTATTAACAAGGTGGTTTAACTTTTTACTTTTTTATTTACGTCTTCCGGCGCCTCCCCCTCTGGTAAAACCGCCTCCGCCGCTTCTGCCTCCAAAGGATTTTCCGCCACCAAATGATTTACTTCCGCCAAAGGGACTACGTCCAAATGAACTGCCTCCGCCAAAGGAACTGCGACCGAAAGAGGATCTTCCTGCCCCGCCCCC